>WNGB01009158.1_pt1 | contig 19450 bp, 9 predicted proteins | sample 5400681 | NCBI WGS metagenome assembly WNGB01 (sample SAMN13153367, study PRJNA577476) | soil metagenome | isolation source: 115 cm soil or saprolite under grassland replicate 2 | place: USA:California | collected 2016-06-15
GCGCTGATCTTCAATGGCCTGTGGGAGCTGCCGGGGAAGGGCGCGCTGCTGGGGGGTTGGAACGTGAGCTGGATCCTCATGGCCTACAGCGGCCAGCCGCAGACGATCGGCTGCACGGTCGCCACATCGTCCGGCGCAGGGTGCATCGCGTTGCTCGTCGGCGATCCGTATTCCGGCAAGCACGACATCTCGCAGTTCTACAACCCGGACGCTTTCCGGGATCCCGCTCCCGCCACCACGATCGGGCAGACGGACCTCTCGCCCCTGGGCGGCACGCGCACGCAGGTCACGGGCCCGCCCTTCCGGCAACTGGACCTGGCCGTCGCCAAGCAGGTCCGGGTGAAGGGAGCGAAGGTCGAGCTCCGCGTCGAGGCCTTCAACCTCACCAACACGCCGAGCTTCCAACTGCCGTCCCAGACGAACTTCTCGAACAAGTCGCTGTTCGGCCTGATCACCGCCACCTCCAACAACGCACGGCAGGTGCAGTTGGGGGCGAAGCTGTACTGGTAGACGGCGGGCCGCCGGTTCTCTCGGGGGGCAGCCCGCGTGGGCTGCCCCCTTATTCTCTACAATCGCGGCAGTCCCGATGAACGCCGGGAACCTTCTCCTGGCCGCGGTGCTGCGCCGCCGTGCGTCACCTGCTGGGGGACGCGCTGGAAGCCGCCGGTGACCTGCTCGCGGCCGAGGACGAGTTCCAGAAGGCGGCGCACCAGGACCCCAGCGAGGAGAACCTCTTCGACTGGGGCAACAGCCTCCTGCTGCTCCGGGCCTACACGCCGGCCACGGACGTGCTCATGGAAGCGGTCAAGCGGTTTCCCCGTTCCGCCCGGCTGCACGTCGGGCTGGGCATCGCGCGGTACTCGCGCGGCCAGTTCGATGACGCCATACGCGCGCTGTGCGCCGCCGCCGACCTCGAGCCGGGCGACGAGCGGCCGTACCTGTTCCTGGGCGAGATGTACGGGGTGTCCGCGGAGCTCTCGCCCGAGGTCACGAAGCGTCTGGCGCGTTTCGTGGAGCGCCAGCCAGGCCACGCTCTCGGACACTTCTTCTACGCGATGAGCCTGTGGAAGGGTGCGACCGGCGGCGCCCCTCCCCCCGAGGTGCACGCTCATCTGAAGAAGGCAATCGCGCTGGACCCCCGGCTCGCCAAAGCGCACTTCCAGCTCGGGGTGCTGTACGGCGACGAGGGCCGCTATCCGGAAGCCATCTCCGCCCTCGAGGAAGCCGTGCGGCTGGAGCCGTCGATGGCCCAGGCGCACTACCGGCTCGGCCAGGCCTATCGCCGCACGGGTCGCGAGGACCTCGCGGCCAGGGCCCTCGAGGCCTTCGAGCGGCTGCAGCCGCGCTGAGACGCAGCCACCCATTCGCGATGGTGGCCGCTGGATGCAGCCACCCATTCGCGATGGTGGCCGCTGGATGCAGCCACCCATTCGCGATGGTGGCCGCTGGATGCAGCCACCCATTCGCGATGGTGGCCGCTGGACGCAGCCACCCATCGCGATGGTGGCCGTTAGATACCGGCCAGGTGCTCGATCCGGCCCGTGCTGTCGCCGATCGTCTCGGGGTGGACGCCCATGCGGTCGAGCAGCGTGAGGTACAGGTTGGTGAGGGGCTGCTTCTCGTAGACCACGTGCCGTCCCGTCTTGAGGCCGCGGCCGCCCCCGCCCGCCACCAACACGGGCAGGCTCTCGTGCGTGTGCTTGTTGCCGTCGGCGATGGCGCTGCCGTACACGACCATCGAATGATCGAGGAGGGTCCCGTCGCCGTCGGCGGTCGCCTTCAGGCGCGACACGTAGGAGGTGAACAGCTCCATGTGATGGACGTTGATGCGGGTGACCTTCTCGATCCATTCCGGGTTGTTCTGGTGGTGGGTCAGCGGGTGATGCGGATCGGGCACGCCGATCTCGGGGTAGCTCTGCAGGCTCCCCTCGCGCCCCACCATCAGGGTGGCCACGCGCGTGAGGTCGGCCTGGAAGGCGATGACCTGGAGCTCGTACATCAGCCTCAGGTACTCGGCGAAGGTCTCCGGGATCCCGGAAGGCTTCTCGATGGGCGGCACCACCTGGCGCGTGTCCCTCTCCGCCTGCTGGATCTGCCGCTCGATCTCGCGCACCGCGTACTGGTATTCGTCCAGCTTGCGGCGATCGGGAGGGCCCAGGCGGGCCATCAGCTCCTTGCTGCGCTCGGCCACCACGTCGAGGATCGAAGTCCGCTCCCGCGCCCGCTGGGCCCGGGTGGCGGGGTCGGGAGTGTCCGCGTCTCCGAAGAGGCGCTCGAAGGCCAGGCGCGGGTTCGTCTCCGGAGGCATGGGGGTGGTGGCGGCGCGCCAGGAGATGCTGTTGGTGTAGGCGCAACTGTAGCCGGAGTCGCAGTTGCCCACCGTGCGCGACTCCTCGCATCCCAGCTCCAGGGAGGGCAGCCGCGTCTGCGCGGCCAGGGCCTGGGCCGCGATCTGGTCGGCGGACACGCCGTTCCGGATGTCCGCGCCCGCGGTCTTCTTCGCGTGCACGCCCGTGAGGAAGCAGGCCGCGGCCCGGGCATGGTCGCCCGGCCCGTCACCCAGCTCGTTGGCGTTCTGGTGGGCGAGGCCGCTGAGCACGAGGACGTCCTGACGGTAGGGCTCCAGCGGCTTGAGGATGCGCGTGAACGCGTAGGCGCTCCCTTCCTCCGCGGGCTTCCAGTCCGGCATGATGATGCCGTTCGGCACGTACACGAACGACAGGCGCACCGCACGCTCGCCGGAGGCCGCCCTGGCCAGCGCCGGCCGCATGGCGTCCAGCAGGGGAAGGGCCAGCGTCGCGCCCGCTCCCCGCAGGAAGGTGCGGCGCGGGAGGTGCCGGCGGAAGATGGGGTTCATGAGGGGCCTCCGTCGCCTTTCCGCATCTGGAACGGAAGGCTCTGCACGATCTCCATGACCAGGACCGAGAAGCGGTAGTCGCGGTCGGCCACGTGCTGCGCGATGGCCTTGATCGTACGGCGATCGTAGCGCTCGAGCCCGCGGCCCAGGGCATAGGTCAGGAGCTTCTCGGTCAGCGCGCGCGTGAACGCGTCCTTGTCCTGGCGCAGGATGGCCTTCAGCTCCTCCGGTCCGCTGAACTTCCGCCCGTCGGGCAGCGCGCCCGTCGCGTCCACCGGGAACTTCCCGTCCTCCGTCCTCCAGGCGCCCACGGCGTCGAAATTCTCGAGGCCGAAGCCCAGCGGATCCATGCGCACGTGGCACGCCGCGCACGTCGCGTTGGAGCGGTGGGCCTCCAGTTGCTGGCGCAGCGAGCGGTCCACGCCCACCGTGGACTCGTCCAGTCGCGGAACACCGGCCGGAGGGGCCGGGGGGGGAGCGGCCAGCAGGTTGTCCAGCACCCATTTGCCCCGCAGGACGGGCGACGTGCGGGTCGAGTACGACGACACGGTGAGGACGCTGCCCTGGGTGAGGACCCCGCCCCGCGGCGTCCCCGTCAGGTCGACCCGGCGCAGCTCCTGGCCCTTCACCCCCGGGATGCCGTAGTGCCGGGCCAGCCGCTCGTTGAGGAAGGTGTACTTGCCGTCCAGGAGGTCGAGGATGCTGCGGTCCTCCTGGATCACGCTCGCGAGGAACAGCTCGCTCTCGCGCCGCATGGAGAAGCGCAGGTTGTTCTCGAAGGCGGGGAACCGCTCGCGGTCCGGAGCCACCGACTCCAGGGCCCGGAACTGCAGCCATTGACCGCCGAAGGCTTCCACCAGCGCGCGCGACCTGGGGTCCTTCAGCATGCGCCGGACCTGCGTCGCCAGCACCGCGGGATCCCGGAGCGTCCCGTGGCCGGCGCAACGGAAGAGCTCCTCGTCGGGCATGCTGGCCCAGAGGAAGTAGGAGAGCCGCGAGGCCAGCGCGTAGGGGCCGAGGCGCTGGACGGGATCCCCGGGACCGGCCGCCTGTCCGGTCTCGATCCGGAACAGGAAGTCCGGCGAGACCAGCATCGCGCGCAGGGCCAGGGCGATCCCCTGCTCGAACGACTCGCCGCGCTTCACGCTCGCGGAGGCCAGGTTGAGCAGCGGCTCCAGGTCCGCGGGCGTCACCGGACGCCGGTAGGCGCGGCGGGCCAGGCTGGTCAGGATCGTGCGCGCGCAGGCGGGTCCGTGCCCGCCGGCGAGATGGCCGCAGGCATAGACCTTCTTCAGGCTCTCCGGCGATGGCCCCTCGGCCTGGGCGTACGGACCGATCAGCTCGATGTGCCGGACCCGGGCGTCGTTCGCGGGAGGCTTCTGGGCGAGACGCGCCTCGTGCCGCTTGCGGGCCTCTTCCACCTTCTCGGGCGTCGCGTTCTCCGGAGGCCGGAACTCCGGGGGCGGAGGCATCGGACGCCGCGACGGGTTCGGACCCTCGTAGCTGGCCGGCAGTCCCTCGTACAGGCGCAGGACGGAAGCGGCCACCCAGTGCTCGCCCGCGGTCACGCGCGCGCGGAACTCGCGTGTCTTGCCCGTGAGGTCGCGTTGGTAGGAGGTGAACGACGGTCCTTCTCCGGCGTCCACCTCCACCGTCTGGATCTGCTCCCCATCCAGGAACACGCCGATCTGGACGGGCTCGGAGCCCGCGGGGCGCGAGCCCGAAGGCACGATCCGGAAGAGGTACTCCGCATCCACGGGGAAGCGATGGAGCACGTGCAGCGCGTTGGGCAGGCTGAGCCCGACCTGGTCGTAGTCGAAGAGCACCGCGGGGCTGGGCTCGATCTTGGCTCCCATGGGCTGGAGGCGCGTGAGGGTGGGCTTGAGCGGATCGGGGCCGAAGAGGGCGGCGCGGGAGACCCTCTCCGCCGCCTTGAGGTACTTCTCCAGGAGCACGGGCGAGACCGACAGCACGTCGCCGATGTTGTCGAAGCCGTAACCCGAGTCGTCCTGCGGGAAGGCATCACCCGGCCGGAGGGTGACGCCCAGCAGGTCGCGCACCGTGTTGTCGTACTCGGTCCGATTGAGGCGGCGCGCCGTCACCCGGCCGGGGTTGGGCGGCCGCGCGGCCTCGACCGCGTCGAGCTCCCTCTGGATCCAGCGCACCATCGACGCCGTCTCCGCGGGATCCGGCCCCGGCCGCGGAGGCGGCGGCATCTGGCGCGTCTGGAGCTTCTCCACCACCTTCTCCCACACCTCGGGCGACGTGGCCAGCGAAGCGGGAAGGGGATGTGCGTCGAAATCCAACCCGGCGTTCTTGAGGACGGCGTTGTGGCACATCCGGCAGTTGCGCGCGATGAACGGCGTGGCGGCGGCGGCGCCGGCGACGGGCACGTTATCGGCAGGCAGGGCCACACCGCCGACGAGGAGGAGGGCCGGGGCCAGCATGGCGCGCCGGGTCCGTCCGTGCCATCTCATATCGAATGATTCTGCCGGCGGCCTTTGGGGAGTCAAGCCTCTTATCTGCTGTTTTCCGTTGAAACCGCTTCCATCCGGGGGGGACTCTCCGGCCGCTCGCGTCCAGTATGCTCCCCCTCGAGAGAGGGGGACGCCATGACCTCGCGCGCCTTGATCCTGCTCGGCCTGCTGTCCGTCGTCCGGCCCGTCGTGGCCTCCGACGACTACACGCTCGGCCCCGATTCCCAGCCGCAGCCGGGAGTGCCCAAGGGACGCGTCCTGGGCCCCTCGTCTGGAAGAGCACCGTCTTCGCAAGCACGTTCCGCCAGTACTGGATCTACGTTCCCGCCCAGTACGACGCCGGCAAGCCCGCCGCTCTCATGGTCTTCCAGGACGGCCACAAGTACGTGCACACGGAGGAGGAGTACCGCGTCCCCGTGGTCTTCGGACCGCTGGCGGGAGAGCAACCGCGCGAACGAATACGATGCCCTGGGAGACCAGTACGCGCAGTTCCTGATCGAGGAGCTGATCCCGGAAATCGCCAAGACCTACAAGCTCACGGCCGACCCGGAAGGACATGCCATCTGCGGGGCGAGCTCCGGCGGCATCTGCGCCTTCACCGCGGCCTGGGAGCGGCCGGACTACTTCCGCAAGGTCATCAGCCACATCGGCAGCTTCGTGAGCATCCGCGGAGGGCACGTCTACCCGACCCTCATCCGCCAGGCCGCCAAGCGTCCCCTGCGCGTGTTCCTGCAGGACGGGTCCAACGACCTCGACAACCGCTGGGGCAACTGGCCCCTGGCCAATCAGTCGATGGCGGCGGCGCTCAAGTTCCGCGCCTACGATTACCGGTTCGAGATGGGGGATGGGGCGCATACGCACAAGCATGGAGGGGCGCTGCTGCCCGATGCTCTCCGCTGGCTCTGGCGCGATTACTCAAAATGATGTTCGTTCGTTGGGAGACAGCCGACCCGACCACAACCTCTAATCTGATAACCGTGTCGATCGATTGTCTGTTGCTTTCTAATCCCCTGATTCCCCGATCCACCTCAGCATCTCGGGGAACGTCGGCCGCTTGCCGTACATGAGGATGCCCACCCGGTAGACGCGGGAGGCCGCCCACGTGACGCCGACCACGGTCGTCAGCGTCAAGACCAGCGAAAGCGCGATCTGCCAGGCCGGGGGCGTCACCGCGGTGATGCGCAGGAACATCAGCATCGGGGTGAAGAACGGGATGAGGGACAGCGTGACCGAGAACGGGCTGTCCGGGCTACCCAGCACGGCGGGGAAGAACACGAATCCGAGCACCAGCGGCATCATCACCGGGAAGGCGAGGCTCTGCGCCTCCTGCTGGGTGTTCACGGCCGAACCCACCCCGGCGTAGAGCGCGCCGTAGAGGAAATAGCCGAGCAGGAAGAAGACGATGAACGAGGCCATGAGCAGCGGGGACAGCTCGGGCATCGGCACGCCGCCCGCGGCGGCGGCCCCGTAGGCGCCGAAGCCCGCCATCGTCAGCACCCACACCACGACCTGGGTGAGGCCCGCGCCGCCGACCCCGAGCAGCTTGCCCGCGAACAGGTACGAGGTCGGGATCGAGGACACGATCACCTCGACCACGCGGTTGCTCTTCTCCTCGATGACGCCGTTCATGATGGCGGCGCCCCACATGGGCACCGTCATGTAGAGCAGCGTGAGCAGCATGAGGGCGAGGAGGAAGCTGGCCCCACGGTCCTCGCGCTCACCGCTGGCGGTGAGGCGGACGGTGCGCAGGTCCAGCTTGCGCGTCACCGCCTTCACGCGCGCGCCGTCCAGGCCCTCCTGCCCGAGGCGGTGCCGCATCACGGCGTTCTCCGCCGCTTGCTCGACCAGCCGGAGGTCCATCACGTTGCTCACGTTCTTGCCGAAGTAATCGGCCTTCGACGTGGCCAGGGCGTCTGGCCCCAGGTAGAGGTACCCGTCGAGGCGCCCGTCCACCACGCGGCCGCGGGCGGCCTGTCGCGCCGCCTCCGCGTCGCCGCCCTCCACCGCGGTCACTGCGAACCGGGGGCTTCCGGCCACTCTCTGCTGGCGAAGCTCCTGCTCCACTCCGCCGCCCAGGGTGCCGGTGGCGTCGACGACGGCGATGCGCAGGGCCTGTCCGCGCTGGCGCTCCATGAGGAGGCTCGGCCCGAGCATGAAGCCGGCCACCAGGACCGGACCGAGGAACGTGCTCACCATGAAGGCCTTCGACCGGACGCGCTCGAGATACTCGCGGCGTGCGATCGTGATCAGGCGATTCACGCCGCCGCCGCGCCGCCCGCGGTCACCTGCTCGACGAAGATGTCGTGCAGGCTCGGCTCGACCACCTCGAAGCGGCTCACTCGGAGGCGCGAGGCCGCCTCGCGAAGGATGCCCTGCGGGTCGGCCCCCTCCGCCATCTTGATCTCCACGTAGCGTCCGAAGTCGCTCACCTTCAACACGCCGGGCAGGCCGGCCAGGAAGGCCCCGTCGCCCTCGTAGGACAGCACGATCGTGTTCTTGCCGTGCCGGCTCCGGACCTCGCTCACCGGCCCGTCGAGGACCTTGCGCCCGTGGTGGATGAGCGCGATGGCGTCGCAAAGGCGCTCGACCGTCTCCATCTGGTGGCTCGAGAGCACGACCGTCTTGCCCCGGCGCCGCAGGTCCAGGAACACGTCGCGCATCACGTTGACGCCGACGGGATCGAGCCCGGAGAGGGGCTCGTCCAGGATGAGGATGTCGGGGTCGTGGAGCACGGTGGCGATGAACTGGGCCTTCTGCTGCATCCCCTTGCTCAGCTCGTTGAGCTTGCGTTTCCGCCACTCCATGAGCCCCAGGCGCTCGAGCCAGGGCTGGAGACGGCGCGTGCCCTCTTTGCGGGGAACGCCCTTGAGCTCGGCGAAGAAGAGGAGCTGCTCTTCCACCACCATGCGCGGGTAGAGCCCGCGTTCCTCGGGCATGTAGCCGATGCGGTCGCGCCTCTCCTGCGTCGCGGGCTGCCCCAGGATCTCGATGGTGCCGGTGTCCGGGCCGAGCACGTTCATGATCATGCGCAGGGTGGTCGTCTTGCCCGCGCCGTTGGGTCCGAGGAGGCCGAAAGCGGCGCCGCGCGGCACGGCGAGGGAAAGGTCCTCGACGGCGACGTGCCCGGAAAAGGCCTTGCTCACGCCGGAAAGACGGATGGCCTCTTCACTCACGCCGGCTCTCTCCGCGCGCGCATCCTGGGGGCGGAGAGTGTATCATCGCGCGTTCGCGGGGACCTCCCCCCGAGAAGGAGAGGGGTGTGGCCGGGCCCGCCACCGTTCCGCGTTCGTTCCGTTTCGGCGTGCAGGCCAAGCTGCTCGCGGTCGTGCTCCTCTGCGTCGTCGTGCCCGTGCTGACCCTGGGCCTCTTCCTCCTGCGCCGCAACCAGGAGGTCCTGCGCGAGAAGGTCGAGGACGGCCTCTCCAGCCATCTCCTGCGCCGGCAGTCCGCCTTCGACGACTGGATGCGCGACCGTGCCCAGGAGGCCACGCGCTGGTCGGCGTCCTTCGTCGTCTACGAGGGGCTCGACGCCTTCGCGAAGCAGTCGCCGGAGTCACGCGCCGCCCGCGACCTGAAGTCGTACCTCGCGTCGCTGCTCGGGCACTATCGCGTCTACGAATCGCTCTTCATCGTGGACGGCGAGGGCCGCGTCCTCACGGGCACGCGCGAGGAGCAGCTCGAGGACTGGGCGCGTCCGCTCGTGCAGGGGGACGTGGCCTTCGACGGCGTGCGGTTGAGCCCGCTGCGCAAGTCCGAGATCCTCGCACGTCCCACCCTGCTCCTCCTGCGGCCGATCCCGCCCCCGGGGTCTTCGGAGCGGCGCGGGCGCGCGCTCGGCTACTTCGTGGAGCGCTTCGACCTGCGCGAGCTGGAGTCGATGCTGGCCGAGGATGCCACCGACCTCGCTCCCGCGCCCTGGCTGCTCGATGCCGAAGGGCACATCCTCGCGCGCGCGGGCAAGGTCGTGGACGATGCCGGCCTGCGGCCCTTTCCCCTTCCCCTGGCCTCCGTCTCGTCTTCCGCCTCCGGCGGCTTCGTCGCGCAGGGCACCCTGCCCGAGATCGGGCCCAGCGTATTCGGCCTGCGCAACCTGGCGGGCGCGTTCCCCGGCCGCCTCGTCGCCACCGTGCCGAGCGCGCGCGCCTTCCAGACGCTCACGGAGTCGCGCCGCGGCCTCATCCTCACCGGCGCCGCCGCCGCCTTCATGATCGCCATCCTGAACTTCGTGGGCGCGCGCGAGCTGATGCGGCCGATCCTCCTCCTCTCCGAGGGCGCCAAGCGCGTCGCGGGCGGCGATCTCGACATCTACCTGCCCGTGCGCGGCAACGACGAGATCGCCGACCTCACCCGCGCGTTCAACGACATGGCCCAGCGCATCCGCGAGGGGCGCGAGAGCGTGGAGTCCGCGCGCGACGAGCTCGCCCACGTCAACGCGGGCCTGCGCGACGCGAACCGCACGCTGGAGACGCTGGCCATCACGGACGGGCTCACCGGCCTCTTCAACCGCCGCCACTTCCAGGACTCGCTCGAGACCGAGATCCGGCGCGCGGAGCAGCAGGGACGCGTGCTCTCGCTCCTGCTCATCGACATCGATCACTTCAAGCAGTACAACGACCGCTTTGGCCACCCCGAAGGCGACGCGGCCCTGCGGCGGGTGGCGGCCCAGGTCACCAAGGGGATCCGTTCGAGCGACCTGGCCTTCCGTTACGGGGGCGAGGAGCTGGCCGTGCTGCTGCCCGCCTGCCCCCGGGCCCAGGCCGCGGAAGTGGCGGAGAAGATCCGCAACGCGATCCGCGCGAATACGCCGCGGTCCGGCCGGTTCGGCGGACCCTTGACCGTGTCCATCGGCGTGGCCACCTTCCCCGACGACGCCCGGGTGGCCAGCGCGCTGATGGAGCGCGCGGACGCGGCTCTCTACGCCGCCAAGGCCAAGGGCCGCGACCGCGTCGAAGTCAGCAGCGCCGCCCCCGCCGCCCAGCCGGAGACGGGCGCCGCCGGCTAGGAAGCGTTGCCTCGCCCGCCATGCGCGGCTCCGCGCGGGGCCAGCAGCGAGCGCCGGATTCACTAAGTGTCGTCGCGTCGTCATATCCGCGCACTTGGATTCTCGATCCCAGCCGATTGAGTTTATTTTGTGATCAAGACCTCTTGACAGTTGTCGAGTTCTGGCTAAATTTGGACAATGCATTCGCTTCGCGCCTTGGACCGACCGTTCGGCCTGCGGGTGGATTTGACTGGCTCTTGAGATACATCTAACGACCGACAGCCCCGCTCTCTAAATCGCAAGGAAACAACCATGAGCTCCCTCCCACGGCCAAGGTCTGCCCTCGCTTGCGCGAGTGTGGTCGCCCTCCTCGCCCTTCTCCCGGGGGCGTCCCTTCACGCCGACGAGCCGGTCGTGTGGACGAATGCCGTTGGCGTCTCCGTCTCTGGGAACAGCCTCACGAAGACGGGCGGTACGGGCTGGAACGCGGGCGCGGTCAGCGTTCAGACGATCCGCGACGGCTACGGCTACGTCGAGTTCACGACGACCGAGACGACGAGCAATCGTATGTTCGGCCTGGGCCATGGCGATAGCTCGCAGGATTACACCGACGTCGACTTCGGGATTCATCCACAGGCAGGCGGCGCCCTGATCGTCTACGAATCGGGATCCTATCGGGGCACCTTCGGTACGTACGCAAGTGGAGACCGGGTGCGTGTCGAGGTCCGGTACGGCGTCGTGCGCTACCTGAAGAACGGAACGGTGTTCTACACGAGCTCCCAGGCTCCTCGCTACCCGTTGAACGTGGACACGTCCCTTTACGAAACGGGCAGCACGGCGACGGACGTGCGGATCGGAGGCCTCACCTGGTCCAACGATGTCGGGGTGTCGATCTCGGGCTCAAACCTCTCGAAGACCGGGACGGCAGGCTGGACGTCCGGCGCTGTCTCCGCGAACACGATCGAAGCCGCGGACGGCGCGATGGAGTTCACCGCCACCGAGACGAACACGACGCGAGTCGCCGGCCTGTCGGCCGGAGACTCCAGCCAATCCTGGAACGATGTCGACTTCGGCATCGAGGTCCGCGATGACGCCACTATTGAAGTCGTCGAGGCGGGCACGTCGCGCGGCACCTTTGGCGCCTACAGCGCAGGCGATCGCTTCCGCGTCGAGGTCCACGAGGGCGTCGCCGAGTATTACCGCAACGGAAGCTCGTTCTACACGAGTACCGTGACGCCGTCCTATCCCCTGCGTGTCGATACCGCGCTCTACGGCGCGAACGCCACGTTGACGGATGTCGGCCTGGCGCCCCTCGTCTGGACCGGTGCCACCGGTGTAGCCCTGGCGGAGAACAGTCTCACCAAGACCGCGGCGGACGGCTGGAACGCGGGTGCATCCGCGACGCGCGCGCTCGTGTCTGGGGACGGCTTCGTCGAGCTCACGGCAATCGAGACGAACACACGCCGCACTGTCGGCTTGAAGACCTCGGGTGGGGCCTCCAGTTACGGGGACATCGACTATGCCATCGACCTTGGAGCCACCGGCCAGCTCGAGGTCTTCGAGCTCGGAGTGTCGCGCGGCCAGGTCGGAACCTACGCGAATGGAGACCGGCTGCGAGTCGAGATTCAGGAAGGGATCGTCCGCTACGTCAAGAACGGGAACCTTCTGTACGCCAGTACGGTGGCACCGACGTATCCGCTGCACGCGGAGGCCCAGCTCTACACCAGCGGGGCAACGGTCAGGCACCTGGAGATGGGCGACGTCGTCTGGATCAATCCGGTGGGCGTACAGGTCGGGGCGGACGGGCTCGCGAAGACGGCCACCAGCACGAGTTGGGACGCGGGCGCCGTCTCGACCCGCGCAATTAACTCCGGCTACGTCGAAGCGACGGCGAGTGAAACGAATACCTACCGGATGATCGGGCTCAGCCACAGCGACGCCAGTGCGTCGTACGGCGATATCGACTTTGCCGTGTATCCGGTTGCCAACGGGACCGTACAGATCTACGAGAGCGGAGCGTACCGTGGCACGTTCGGCACCTACGCGACGGGTGACCGCCTCCGTGTCGCGTTGGAGTCGGGCGTCGTCAAGTACTACAAGAACGGGACGCTCTTCTACACGAGCGCCGTCAGTCCCGTACTGCCCTTACGGATCGACTCCAGCTTCTACAATCCGGGATCGAGCCTCTTGGGCGTGGTCCTCGTCGGCGATGCCGCGACCGATACGCTCGAAGCGCCCGTCCTGTCGCCAGGTACTGGTACGTACACCGCGGCACAGGCGATCACGATCACGGCCTGGACCGGCGCGACCATCCGCTACACGCTCGACGGCACAGATCCGATCGAGGCTTCGGCGACGTACACCGGCCCGATCGCGATCGGCCAGAGCACCGTCGTGAAGGCAAAGGCCTGGAAGGCCGGGTATCAGGCGAGCGCCGTCGCCACCGCGACCTACGAGCTGAAGGTCCCCGCGCCCGGTCTCGCGCCCGGCGGAGGGACTTACAGCACGGCGCAGTCCGTGGTGATCAGCGAGAGCCTGGCCGGGGCGGACATCCACTACACGACCAACGGCGTCGATCCGACGCAGAGTGATACGGCGATCACCTCCGGCAACTCCGTGTCGATCTCGTCCCCGACGACGCTGAAGGTCGCGGCGTGGAGATCGAGCTGGACGCGCAGCGATGTCGTGACCGCCAGCTACGCCTTCCAGGTCGCGACGCCGACGTTGACCCCCGCGCAGGGAAACTACACGGGAGCGTTGCCGGTGACGGTGGCTACGGCGACCCCTGGGGCGACGCTGCACTATCGCCTGAACGGTGGCATCCCGACCGCGTCCGATCCAGTCGTCGATTCCGGAACGGCGGTCACGCTCGACCATTCGGCCACGCTCAAGGCGGTCGGCATTCGCTCTGGGTGGGCCAATAGCGCCGTAGCGGCGGGGACGTACTGGATTTCACTCGGCTCGGCCTCGACGCCGACGCTTTCTCCACCGCCCGGCACGTTCACATCCGCCCAAACGGTGACGATCAGTACGAGCACGAGTGACGCGACGATCCGCTACACGCTGGACGGCACGAACCCCACCTTCTCATCCCGCATCTACTCCTCGCCCGTCCCCGTCTCGGCCACGACCGCGATCAGAGCGGTGACGTTCGCTTCAGAGAGAACGCCGAGCGCCGTCGCGGCGGGCCTATATGTCATCGATCTCGGACAAGTCGATACGCCGCGCATGAGTCCCGGCGGCGGGTCCTATACGACGTTCCAGGACGTCACCGTCACCACGGAGACTGCGGGCGCCACCATCCACTACACCACGAATGGCGCAGAGCCGACCGAGAGCGATTCGGTCGTGGCTTCGGGCGCCACTGTGCGCGTGGACAAGGCTCTGTCACTCCGGGCCAAGGCGTTCAAGGCCGGCACGCCAGCCAGCTCAACCGCTCGTTCTGACTACCTGGTCACAGGCGCAATCGCGGTCGGAGGGGGAACGAGCATGGCGCTCAAGACGGACGGCACGCTCTGGATCTGGGGCCAGAACGGCTTCCGCATCTTCGGCGATCCGGCTGTTCCCTCGGGGACGATACGGAGGACTCCAGGCCAGGTTCCTGGACTCACCGACGTTATCGCCGTGTCTCCCTACGGAAGTCATTGCCTCGCGTTGAAGCGGGATGGCACCGTCTGGTTCTGGGGTCAACTTAGCGGCTCGATCTATTCGGTGGGCCAGCCCACTCAGGTCAGCGGACTGAGCGGTGTGGTCGCGATCGCGGACGGGGACGGATACCTGGCGATCAAACAGGACGGTACGGTGTGGTCCTGGGGAAGTGCAGGAGACGATCTCGGACCCGCAACGGCAGTTGCTGGGCTTCAGGGCGTGACGAAGATTTCGTCGGCCATGTTCAACCTCGCGATCAAGACGGACGGAACGCCGTCGGGATCGGCTTGGACATGGGGCCATAACTACTACTGTCTGCTGCTCGGCGATGGCAGCTGTACCGAGCCGCGATCCACGCCCGGACAGGTTCCTGTGGCCGACGTGACCGATGGCGTCGCGGGCGGTTACCACGGGCACCTCGTTACCGCGTCAAAGCAAGTCTGGGGGTGGGGCGAGAACTCGTCCTGCCGTCTCGGTGATGGCACCCACTCTTCCCGCACGACTCCAGGTTTCGTTGATGCCGCCTGGGATCCGGTCGCGATCAGGGACGGGGTTGACTTCGGGATGGCGCTCTCGCGAAACGGTCGCGTCTGGACCTGGGGAACGAATTGGACGGGGCAGCTCGGCACGGGTGACGGCGCTGATCGCCCTTCGCCGACTCGAACCGTAGTCGCCAACGCTATCGCCATCGCCACGAACGGATCCGCGACGCATGGCCTTGCGCTCAAAGCCGATGGCACGATCTGGGCCTGGGGGAATGGCGGCAGCGGCCAGCTTGGGTCGGGCTCGCCCCAGAGCAGCGGCGTGCCCGTGCTGGTCCCGGCGTTCCTCAGCGGTGATAACACGATTGCGCTCGCCGACAGCGACGGCGACGGCCTCGACTTCGTCACGGAGCTGGAGCTCGGCACCGACCCGTATTCGTTCGACACCAACGGTGACGGTGTCTCTGACGGAGCGGCGCTCGCGTCGGGACGGAGTCTCACCAATCCCGACATGGACGGGGACGGCGTGCCGAACGTCCAGGAGATGGCGCGCGGGACCGATCCCTTCAATGCGGATACGGATGGGGACGGCAGCCCCGACGGCGCGGACTGTTTCCCGCTCGACGCAACGCGCTGGCAATGCCCGGCGGCGGACCCGAACGATCACACGCCGCCAGTGATCACGCTGACTGAGCCGACGAACGCGACGTTCCTTTTCAGCGTCCCACCCCAATGAAACTCTTCTTCTCGAGCCGAGGTCCCTCCGTGAACCATCGCTCATTGACGTTTCGGGTCGCGGCCTGGCTTCTCGTGCCGGGCCAGATACTGCTCTCGGTACCGCAGGTCGCCTCGGCGGCTCCTCCGCCCGCCCGCGATGAAAAGGCGCCCGAGCCGCCTAAGGTCAAGGTGAACCGCACGCTGCCGGCGGTCAAACCTCCGGCGCTCGTTCCGCGGTTCTCGGCGATCCCCACCGACGACGAGATCTTCCGAGCCCGTGTGTTCGACGAGCCTCTCGTACCAATCGGCAGTGCGACGTCAGCTTCCGATAACCGGGCGCTCGCGGACGCCCTGCTTGCGTATTTGAACGCGGGCCAAGCGGAGGACGTGGCGCCACTGACGTCCTATCTCGAGTCCCGTCCCGCGAGCCCGTGGCGCGTCGCGCTCCTGACCGACCTCGGGATCGTGTACCGGCGGACCGGTTACTTCAGCCGCGCGTTGGAAGTCTGGGAGGAGGCCTGGCGTGGGGGCAAGTCCGCGCCGGACATGCGAGGGCGGGCGATTGCCGACCGGGCGCTGGGTGAGCTCGTCGAGCTCAATGGGCGGCTTGGACGCTTCGATCGGTTGCGAGCGCTCTTCTCAGAGGCCGACGGGCGCGAGGTCCGCGGTTCCGCAGCCGAGAAGCTGGCGGGCGCACGTTCGGGATATGAGTTCATGGAAACGAGGCCGGAGGATGCCTTCCGGTGCGGCCCCATGGCGATCGACCGCATCCTCGCCTATGGGAATCCTGCCTATCGGCGGGACAAGCGGATCGTGGAATCGCGCTCGACGTCGAAGGGCACGTCTCTGGTTCAGATGCGGGAACTCGCCGGCGAGCTTGGGCTGCGCATGCAGGTGGCCAAGCGAGACAAGGCCGCGCCCGTTCTCGTCCCGGCACTGGTCCACTGGAAGGCCGGCCACTTCGCGGCGCTGGTGGCGGAGAACGGTGGGCGCTATCTCATCCAGGATCCGACGTTCGGGGACGAGCTCTGGGTGACGCGCGAGGCCCTCGACACGGAGGGCAGCGGCTATTTCCTCGTGGCAGAAGGCGGCCTCCCCGAGGGATGGCAACGCGTCGCCTTGGAAGAGGCTTCCACGATCTGGGGTAAGGGCCTCACGAGCCTGTTTGAGCCGGAAGAGACGAAATGTGACAGTGTGAAGGCCAAGTCATCGAGCTGCCAGGGTGGCAAGTGCGCTGGGATGGCGGATTACAACTTCCATTCTCTCCTGGTCAGCCTGAACATCATGGACACGCCCGTGGGCTATCGACCGCCCGTGGGACCCGGCGTGGACTTCACTCTTACCTACAACCAGCGCGATGCCTTTCAACCTCAGGTTTTCTCATACTCCAACGTGGGCTATCAGTGGACCTTCGATTGGGTCAGCTACATCGAAGACAACCCGTCCAATCTCACGCAGAGCGTGACGGTCTATCGCCGAGGGGGAGGCCGAGAGACGTATTCCGGCTTCAACAGCGGATCACAGAGCTACGCCCCTCACATGCAGAGTCGGGCCGTTGTGGTTCGCACTTCGGTTTCGCCAATTCGCTATGAACGGCGTCTCGCCAACGGATCGGTAGAAGTGTTCTCGCAGTCGGACGGTGCGGCCAGCCCGCGCCGAGTCTTCATGACCGATTCACGAACTCCCCAGTGGACTTCCCCTCCCGGTGCCACAGATCCCAACGCGGTGAGGTACTACTATGAGGGCACACAATGGGGCCTTCGTCTCGTCAGCGTGAAGGACGGTATTGATCAGGTCACCACTCTCTCTTACGAGAATGCCAGCGACCCGCTGAAGATCACAAGAGTCACGGATCCCTTCGGTCGATTCGCGACGCTTGAATACAACGTGGCAGGCCAGTTGGAAAGAATTACGGATGTCATCGGGATTGAATCTTCGTTCGCTTACGGTCCGGGAGACTTCGTCAATGCCCTGACGACCCCCTACGGCACGACACGATTTCGGTTCGGCCAGGCCGGAACGCAGCGCTGGCTCGAAGCGGAAGACCCCCTCGGCGCTGTGGAACGCGTCGAGTTTCGACACAACGCGTTTGGGATACCGGGCAATGAGCCGGCCGTTCCTGCCGGCGTCACGGTCATCAACCAGTGGATGGAGTTCCGGAACACCTTCTATTGGGATAAGAGGGCGATGGCTCTCTATCCTGGCAACTACAGCAAGGCGCGCATCACACACTTCCTTCACGGGACGGACGTGAACGTCGCTTCTGGCGTCGTTGAGAGCACAAAGTCACCTCTAGAGGGCCGTGTTTGGTACACGTACCCGGACCAGAATCAGGGTCCGGCATACATCGGGAGCCAGGCACAGCCCACCGCCATCGCTCGGGTCCTGGATGATGGAGCGACGCAGGTTTACACGTATGAGTACAACGCACTTGGGAGAGTGACTCGGAAGACGGATCCCCTCGGAAGGACGATCGTCTTTAACTACGCTTCCAACGGCATCGATCTGGCCGAAGTTCGACAGGTCAATGGACAGAGCACGGACCTGCTGGCGGGCAACACGTACAATGGCCAACACCAGCCTCTCACCATAACCGACGCGTCGGGTCAGACGACGACGAACACTTATAACGCCCAAGGACAAGTCGCGACCATCACGACACCGCCGCGGGCGGGTATCGCCGAGAACCGGACGACGACCTACGACTACGACACCAACGGCTATCTGCAGAGTGTCACGGGACCCGCGACAGGTTCGACCACGACGTACACCTACGATGGCTACGGACGAGTGCGCACCGTGGCCGACTCAGAGGGGCACACCACCACTACGGACTACGACGCTCTCGACCGGCCGACGAGGGTCACGTACCCAGATGCGACTTACGAGCAGACCGTCTACAACAGACTCGACGCTGAAGGGCGGCGAGATCGACTCGGGCGATGGACTCATACGTTCTTCGATGCCTTGCGGCGTCCAGTGTCTGCGCGAGATGCCCTTGGTAGAACCAACACGCTGGAATGGTGCGCATGTGGCAGCCTGGACAAGGTCATCGACGCGAGCGGGAACGCCACCAGTTACGGGCGGGACCTTCAGGGGCGAGTCACTTCTGAGACGCGGGCCGATAGCGGGCAGCTGAGTTATGTGTACGAGAACACGACGAGTCGGCTCCACACGAGGACGGACCTGAAGGGGCAGGTGAAGACCTTCATCTACCTTGCCGACGGCCGGCCCAGCCAGATCACCTACACGAACGCGAGCGTTTCCACGCCGACGGTGGCTTTCACCTACGACCCGGTCTATGGCCGTGTGTCATCGATGTCTGACGGGACGGGCATCACCAACTATACCTACAACCCGGTGACGGCTCCTCCGGGCCTTGGAGCCGCGAGGATCCAGTCCGTCGACGGTCCTCTCGCGAACGACACGATCACCTACAGCTACGACGAGCTCGGGCGAGTAACGACAAGGGGCCTCTCGACCTTCTCGACGACGTCGGCCTACGACGCGCTCGGACGATTCGCATCTCTAGTTTCGCCGGTCGGCACCTTCAACTGGACCTATGTCAACACGACGGGGCGTCCGCAGACGGTGACTTACCCCAACGGCCAGATCACGACGTACAGCTACTTCAACAACGTGGGGGATCAGCGGCTGCAGGAGATCAAGCATCAGCAAGCGTCAGGAGGTGCGATCCTCTCGCAGTTTGACTACACCTACGATGCCGTCGGGAGCATTGGTACGTGGCGGCAGCAGCTCGGCACGAGCCCGGCGAAGATCTACAGCTACGGATACGACCCCGCGCAGCAACTCACCTCGGCCGTCCAGAAAGATGCTTCAACCCAGCAGACCCTGAAGAACTACGGCTACGCCTACGACGCCGCGGGGAACAAGACGGTGGATGCGCAGGATGCGACGGCGTCGACCGGAACGTACAACAATCGGAACGAGCTACTACAACAGACGGTGGGAGCAGCTCTCCCCGTCGCGGGAGTCTTGAGCGAACCAGGAACGGTGACGGTGAACAGCAGTTCCGCATCAGTGAACGCGGCAAACCAGTTTGCCGGGGTGGCGCAGGTGGGGGCGGGAACGCAGACAATCACGGTGATGGCGAAAGACCCGAGCGGGAACGTGCGAACGAACACGTACCAGATAGCGGGGCACGCGCCCTGTGCGCCCGATCAGGCCAGAAACTCGGTCACCGCCCGCGACAGAATAGGGCGGTGCATCCGGGAACCCAGGCCGTAACCTCACTGGTGCTTGCCAGAGCCCGTCAGATAGCGTGGCC
>WNGB01005228.1_pt1 | contig 19448 bp, 23 predicted proteins | sample 5400681 | NCBI WGS metagenome assembly WNGB01 (sample SAMN13153367, study PRJNA577476) | soil metagenome | isolation source: 115 cm soil or saprolite under grassland replicate 2 | place: USA:California | collected 2016-06-15
CTGGTCGATGCTGTCTTGCAGTCCCTTGAGCACGATCCAGCTTATGGCCTGGCGCGTCAGGCTGCCTGAGGACCACGTACCAGCGTCCCGAGTTTGTGGTCCACCAAGGCCTATGTAAGTGTGGCCTGGCTTTTTACTCCCTGTCCCCCAGAGAGTGCGTATGCAAAGGTGTCCGTCAAAATACACTGTAGTGCAGGTACAGGCCCTCCAGTAGGAAGGGGGATGTCGCAGGAGGATGCCATGGCCAAAAAACTGAACAGTATGCGGTTTTTGGACGCCCAAGGCGTGCGGTATGAGGTTCTATCCTTTCCGGACACGATCCATTCTGCTGTAGACGTTGCAGAATACTGTGGTCTGCCTCCTTCTCACGTCTATAAAACCCTCGTGGTCGTCCTCTCACAGGGTAAACCAGCTCTGGTGTTAGTTGCTGGCGACCAAGAGATTCAGCTGAAACAGCTGGCGCAGGCGTTGGGCGAAAAGAAACTCCGTATGGCTACCCAGAAAGAAGCAGAAGCGTGGACCGGTCTGAAGGTAGGTGGGATTTCTGCTCTGGCTGTGTCCCACCGAGGTTTCCCGGTCTACATCGACGGCGCTGCGGCTGCTTTGGCAGAGATCATCGTGAGTGCCGGACAACGCGGCATGGACATGCGTCTCACCGTCGCTGACCTTGTGCGTGTGACAGGGGCCACGTTTATCGAGGCGACAGCGCTACCAGTATAGAGCTGAGAGACAGGCATGACATCGGGCGAGACTTGACGACAGAAGAAAGCATCGAGTATCATGCAAGCCTGTTTTGCCCCTGTCCTCCGTGCTCCAACGCTGAGGAGACAGGAGCACACTGTAACGTTTTGTGCCCGCGCAGCGTTCTGGTTCGGTAAGGGGTAGGTGAAGTTACCACTAGGAGTAGCTCTGGAGCCCTACAGAGGTGTCGGTAGCGCTCTAGCACATTTGATCACCAAAAGAGGAATGGGGTATGACGCAGCCAAAGACGTTGGGCGAACTCAAGCGATCCGGCTATAAGCCGCTGAGTGTCAAAGCTGAGTTGCGCAAAAATCTTATCCGTATGATGCTCGATCGCGAACCGCTCTTCCCTGGTATCTTTGGCTTCGAGGAGACTGTCATCCCGCAGGTGCAAAATGCCATCCTGGCCGGACAAGACATGATCTTCTTAGGCGAACGTGGCCAGGCCAAGACGCGCCTCATTCGCAGCCTCACATCCCTGCTCGATCCCGAAATGCCCTATGTCGAAGGCAGTGAAATTAACGATGACCCCTTTGCTCCCATCTCCAGATACGCGCAGGACATGGTGGCGAAGCACGGGGACGACACCCCGATTGCCTGGTTGCCTCGCAATGATCGGTACGGGGAAAAGCTGGCCACCCCGGACGTCACCACGCCAGAACTCATTGGTGAAGTCGATCCGATTAAAGTCGCGGAAGGGCGCTATCTGTCGGATGAGCTGGTCATCCATTACGGGCTGATTCCACGCACCAACCGAGGGATTTTCTGCATCAACGAGCTGCCCGATCTCTCTGAAAAATTGCAGGTTGGGTTGTTCAACATCATGCAGGAGCGGGATGTGCAGATTCGAGGTTTTCGGGTCCGTCTCCCGCTTGACATTTGCGTGGTGGCGAGTGCGAATCCGGAAGACTATACCAACCGTGGACGCATCATTACACCGCTGAAAGATCGCTACGGGGCCCAGATTCGCACCCATTATCCCAAGCAGATCGACATTGAGATCAACATCATGGACGCCGAGCGCTCCACCATATTGGCGAGTGATGGCTATCGCATTACGGTGCCGCAGTTCATGAAAGAGATCATCGCTGAGACAACCAGCATGGCCCGTGAACACGCCGACATCAATCAGCGCTCAGGGGTGAGCGTGCGCATGTCGATTGCCAATTATGAGAGCATGATTGGCAATGCCTTACGCCGGACGATCCTGTTGCGTGAAGATGAAGTGGTGCCACGGATCAGTGATTTGGCTTCGATCCTCCCCTCGTCAACTGGCAAGATTGAGCTCGAAACGGTAGAAGAGGGGAAAGAAGGGCAGATCATTGAGGAGTTGATCAAGAAGGCCGTGAAGAAAGTTTTTGGCAAGCATTTCCGCTCGGAAGACTTCGCATCATTCCTGCAAAATTTTACGTCTAGCCGTAGTCTGGAGGTCTCAGATACCATGCCAACAGCGGTGTACGGTCAAAAAGTCCGTGGCATGGGGGGAATACATGAGGCACTCCAGCGGCTTGAAATGCTTGAGAGTCCCGCAATGATGGCATCGGCCTTAGAGTTTATTCTCGAAGGGCTCCATCTGAATAAGAAGCTGAACAAGAAGGTGCTTGAGGGAGAGATTTCGTATTGGGGATGAAGCCCTAAGGGATGTATTAGTTCCTGGTATGCGCGGCTGGAGAGAGGGAAGGCACCGGACCCATGGACACATGTTGTGTGCTTGTGCGTGTAGAACGCCATGACATCGGGTTACTGTGTAGCCTCATGGCTGGCTACGAAGGGTTAGCTATTGTCCGTACGGTTGATCCTCAACAGGGATTGGTAGAGTTGTTGGTCGCCCCTGCATTCTACATGACAGTTCTGGACATTATGCAGTCCCTCTCTCAGGAAATGCCTCTGTGCCTGCTCACAGCAGAGATAGGAGACATGCAGTAGTGAGTTGCCCTTGGTTCAGAGTATCAGGGAGATAATCAGAGAGACTGGGAGATTGACAGACAGCGCTGCGACTGCTATAAGAGCGCTGGAGAGCTAGGGCTTGTTCCCTGTCACCGTAGCGTTCGGGAGATCAGAGAGGGAGCCATGGAGCAGCCGTTACTCGATATTCGAGGCTTACGGACACAGTTTTTTACTGACGATGGGCTGGCGCGCGCTGTCGACGGTGTCAGCTACTCACTCGACCGGGGTGAAACCGTCGGCGTGGTTGGGGAATCAGGCTGTGGGAAGAGTGTCACAGCCCTGTCTATTCTGCGCCTTATCCCCGACCCTCCAGGAAAAATCGTTGATGGGCAGATTCTTTTTGAAGGGACAAATCTGCTGACACTCTCCCCGGCGGAGATGCGTCGTATACGCGGCAACGATATTTCGATGATTTTCCAAGAACCGATGACCTCGCTCAACCCGGTGTTCACCATTGGCAATCAGATTGCCGAGGCCGTGCGCCTGCACCAAGGCTTGTCCAAAAAAGAGGCGTTGCACAAAGCCATTGAGATGCTAACGCTGGTTGGCATTCCAGTGCCAGAACGACGTGTCCATGAATACCCACATCAGCTCAGTGGCGGTATGCGCCAGCGTGCCATGATCGCCATGGCGTTGAGCTGTAACCCAAAGGTGCTCATTGCTGACGAGCCTACTACGGCACTCGATGTCACAATTGAAGCCCAGATTCTTGACTTAATGCGCAATCTACAGCATGAATTAGGCACAGCGATCCTCATGATCACCCATGATCTTGGGGTCATTGCGGAGATTGCGCGTAAAGTGGTGGTCATGTACGCTGGGAAGATTGTGGAACAAGCCCCTGTCGAACAGCTCTTTGCTGAGCCGAACCACCCGTACACGCAGGGCCTCCTGCAATCACTCCCACGCGTCGATAAAGATGCCATGGGCGCCAAAAGCCGTCTCCAGGAGATTCCCGGTATTGTTCCTAGTCTCCTCCATCTTCCCCAAGGGTGTAAATTTGCTTCGCGCTGTCCAAAAGTGATGCCCATATGTGAAGAAGAAGAGCCGCCTCTTGAGCAAGTTGCTCCGCAGCATCATTCAGCCTGTTGGCTGAATCACTAGGGACTACTATGGATACAGCCATAACCGACCGTCCTGAAGGAGAAGTACAGCATGGCTGAGACCCTGTTGCTTGAGGTGAAACATTTGAAGAAGCATTTTCCTATCAAGGGAGGTGTCTTCTCCAAAACGATCGGGTATGTCTACGCTGTCGATGATATCAACTTCACCTTGGCCAAAGGGGAAACCCTCGGCCTCGTTGGGGAAAGTGGCTGTGGCAAATCGACCACTGGTCGTACGATCCTGCGGCTCATCGAACCAACGGACGGCGCAATTTATTTCGAGGGGCAGGACATTACCACGCTGGACAAGAGTGCGATGCGAGCGTTGCGCCGCGAGATGCAAATTATCTTCCAGGACCCCTACGCCTCGCTGAACCCGCGTATGACGGTAGGGAGTATCATTGGTGAACCTCTGGAAATCCACAAGATAGCGAAAGGCTCAGAGAAGGAGGAACGGGTCGCGTCACTCCTCCAGAAAGTTGGCCTGCGTGCTGAAGATATGCGCAAATACCCTCACGAGTTTAGCGGTGGACAACGGCAACGCATTGGCATTGCTCGGGCGCTTGCTCTCAACCCGAAGCTCATCGTGTGTGACGAACCGGTGTCAGCGCTTGACGTATCGATCCAAGCCCAAGTGATCAATTTACTCGAAGACTTGCAGGCAGAATTTGGCCTTTCCTATCTCTTCATTGCGCACAATCTCAACGTTGTGGAACATATTAGTAACCGTGTAGCGGTGATGTACCTCGGCCAGATTGTCGAACTCGCTTCTGATGAAGAACTATACAAAAATCCGCAACATCCCTACACTGAAGCGTTGTTGTCGGCCGTGCCCATTCCTGATCCGACAGTCAAGAAAAAACGCATCATTCTCGAAGGCGATGTGCCGAGTCCTATCAACCCACCCAAGGGTTGTCATTTCCACACGCGTTGCATGTATAAAGAAAAGATTTGTGAGGAAGTCGAGCCGGAGTTCAAAGATATAGGGGGGGGGCATTGGGTTGCCTGCCATTTTCGGCCAGCACGGTAAGGCCAAAGCCGCTGGCTATACTCAGAGCTATCAGCATACAGATGGATCACTGTTGGCCACGAGCCTCGTGCCTGTCTACAATGGTCGTATATTCCTAACCTTGCGGTGTATATTCCCAGCATATACAGCCTATCCTGGATATCATATTCTCATATCCAGTGTACAATATGCACAAGACTTGACTGATCACGCTCGTATGCGTATCTGTGTTGTCGAGGAGGTATCATCCTAGCATTATGGTAAGCGCTGGTGAATAAAGAGTAAGGGCGCTGCGGCGTGGACTCTGTGTTGTACGATGTGCCATGCATAGGAGACGACAAGGTCTGCTGCTCTGATTGAGACACCGATTACATCTGTCTGCAAGAGCTGCAAAGGAGAACGGCCATGAGGAAAATAGTACGGGAAAAACAGGTCGTGTTGGTGCTGCTTGCGGCAGTACTGGTGAGTATGTTTGCCGGAGCAGTGATGGCCAAACGGTTGCCATCTCAGGGTGGGATCTACGAGCAGCTCAAAGTCTTTACAGAAGCACTGTCGTATGTAGAATCTAATTATGTTGACGAAGTCGAACCTGAGAAAGCCATCTATGGTGCTATCCGTGGTATGTTACGGACTCTTGACCCGCACTCTTCCTTTATGCCACCAGATGTGTACCGCGAGATGCAAGTCGAAACCGAGGGACGTTTTGGGGGCTTAGGGATCGAGATCACCATGCGGGATGATGTGCTCACCGTGGTGTCGCCAATCGAGGGCACCCCAGCTTTTCGTGCAGGTATCGAGCCGGGCGACCAAATTATCAAAGTGGATGGGGAGTCGACCAAGGAGATGTCCTTGGTCGATGCTGTGAAGAAACTCCGCGGTCCGGAAGGCAGCGCGGTGACTATTGCCATTTTCCGTCAGGGTTTTACTGAACCGAAGGATTTCACCCTGAGCCGAGCTGTCATTCAGATCAAAAGTGTCCGCTGGACAAAGCTCCAAGATAATATTGGGTATGTCAAACTCCGTAGTTTTCACAAAACTACGGAAGAGGAGTTGGAGGAAGCTCTACGAGATCTCGGAGAGCAGCAGATCAAGGCCCTCGTCCTCGATTTACGCAACAATCCTGGGGGTCTCCTGGAGCAGGCTATTGCTGTTGCTAATGTGTTTCTCGATGGAGGCCAGTTGATTGTGTATACCAAGGGACGCCTGCCAAATCAGAATATGAAAGGTTTTGCGAAAAGTGAAGGCTTCCATGTGACGTACCCTGTAGCTGTGATCATCAATGGTGGCAGTGCCAGTGCCTCAGAAATCGTTGCTGGTGCTCTGCAGGATTTGAATCGCGCGACAGTGGTCGGTACACAAAGCTTTGGGAAAGGATCGGTCCAGACGATTATTCCCTTAAGCGATGGCTCAGGTTTGCGTTTGACCACTGCCAAGTACTACACCCCAAAAGGTGGCGAGATCCACGGTAAGGGCATTACCCCAGATATGGTAGTGGAGAAACCTCAAGAGGCGGAAAATCAGGAGAGTGAGCAAAAAGCACAGCGTAGCCGGCGCCAAATTGAATTACCCGGAGATGACCTCTCGGACGACCCGCAGTTGCAGAAAGCGGTCGATTTTCTGAAAACTCGAGGGCAACAGGGCGGCAAATCTGTCAAGAAAGGTTAAGTGATTGCCGGGGATGTCCCATCACAATGTTGGTCATCCCCCTCCTGCCATTATATGGATGCTGCCACAGGCTTTATCTGCCATATGTCATGCTGGTACTAAAATGATATCTCCCGTGTCCTCACAGCCATATTTGGATGTTCAGGAGCTTCGCTGTGTTGATCTTAGGTATTGAAACGTCATGTGATGAAACTGCCGCTGCTGTGGTGGCTGATGGTATCGAGGTGCGGTCAAATATCATTGCCTCCCAGCATGCTATTCATGCTGCCTATGGTGGAGTGGTTCCAGAATTGGCTTGCCGGAGTCATATTGAGAATCTCCAACCGGTGATCAACGCTGCCCTAGAGCAGGCTCATGTTACGCTTCACGAGATTGACGTCATTGCTGTCACGCAAGGGCCAGGCTTGGTCGGAGCGCTGTTAGTTGGCGTCTCTCTAGCGAAAGCCTTGGCCTATGGCTTGGGTAAACCACTCGTGCCCGTCCATCACCTAGAAGGGCACATCAGTTCGATTTATCTTGAATATCCCTCTGTGCCCTCTCCATATGTAGCTCTGGTTGTCTCAGGGGGACACACCGATCTATGCTATTGTCAACAACGGGGACACTATGTCGTGTTGGGACGTACCCGCGATGACGCTGCGGGGGAGTGTTTCGACAAGATTGCAAAAATGCTTCACCTAGGATATCCGGGGGGGCCTCTTGTTGATCGCTTAGCACAGCAAGGGGGATCGACAGCTCTACACTTCCCACGCGCAATGCTGGACAAAGAGACGTTCGATTTCAGTTTTAGCGGTGTGAAAACGGCTGTGCGTACCCATATGCTGCAGATAACTGATGCCCAGGGAACACGGTTTTTTCAGGATGACACGTTCTGGCCTCTCCCTGGATCACTTGAGTGGGAAAGATGTCGCAACAATATTCTGGCGAGTTTTCAACAAGCTGTCGTCGAGGTTTTGGTTGCAAAAACACGACGCGCAGTCGAACAAGCTGAGGCTCGTGCTATTGTCGTAGTGGGTGGTGTCGCCTGTAATTCGACCTTACGGCAAGAGATGTGTAGAGTAGGAGAGAGGGAGGGAGTCCCTGTGTTCTTCCCATCCCCTATTTTGTGTACTGATAATGCTGCGATGATTGCGTGTGCCGCTGCGTATCGCTACCAGATGGCCCCTCAATACTATCATGGACAGTGTTTTCTCAAGCTGGACGCTCAGCCTAATCTCACACTGTCCAATGTGCATTCTTGCTGAAGCTTGAACTGCGATCATTTGAGAGATGAAGTATCCACGGGTGGGCTCATGCCAAGGCAAAGGAGTAGAGGGTGCAATGCATTCGTAAGAGTATGATTACACTAGGTTTTGTATGGCTCATCACGAGTATGTGGATTGTCCAAAATGCCATGGGCACAGCGAATGTAGAGACTGGAGGGAAACTCTATCAAGCCCGCTGCTCCCCATGTCATGGCCCCGACGGCAAAGCTGCGACACCCACAGCGCAAGCGTTGACCCCGAAACCTCGCGACCATACTGATGGTGCATACATGAACCACCTCCCAAATGAACATCTTGCAAAAGTGATTAAAAATGGTGGCCCTTCGGTGGGGAAATCGCCAATTATGCCGGCTCACCCTGATTTGAATGATCAACAAATTGAGGACGTCATTGCTTTTGTTCGTGCACTCGCTGTCCCTCCCTATAGCGGGAAGTGAAAGGGGAGCATGTTCTATGCGCATAGTGTTGTTACAGCGTATAAGTCTTGTGTTGAGTCTGATATTATTGGGTTTAAGCTCGCCAGCTTGGAGTCAGTCCTGGCAAGACGTCGCTGGTGAACTAATGAGCCCAGCATGCCCAGGGCGCACCTTGCTGAACTGTACAAGTAGCCAAGCTGAACAATGGCGCGAACTCATCCGTCAGAAATTAGTCCAAGGTGAATCCAAGGAGCAGATTCTACGCTACTTTGTCGATATCGGTGGTGAAGGCATTCTGGCGGCTCCGCCGAAAAAGGGTTTTGCTTTGACCGCTTGGCTTTTGCCATTGTTTGTCATGGTGAATGGAGCGGGATTAATTATTGTCTTGACTTGTAGATGGGCACAGAGACGCCCAAGAACAGATAGCTCCGACATGACGGGCTACAATGCTTCTGCTCCACCTTCTCAGCCATCCTCTGACCCATATGTACACCGTCTTTATAGAGAACTCAAAGAGTTCAATGATTGAAGAGGAGATACCTCCGCGTCTCATCTCCTGACGATTCAGGCTAGGGCTCCATTGTATATCATGTAGTTCCAGCGGTGTGTTTACCTCACCTCATATAGTTTCTTTAATGTCATCGCCCGATTTTCAGATAGTAGGTAAAAGTTTCAGCAGGGGAATACCTTTAGAATGGTATGCGTTTTCTAAGGAGCCATCAATACAGAATGGGCCCTCGACATATATGGTGGTCATCCCTAGAGGACAAGAGCTATGCGTATCCTAAGAACCTTCCTCTTATTTTGGCTAACTTGGAGCTTCGGGTCATGCTCTCAAGTCGTAGCTCAAATATCTTTCAACGATTCGTCCCAAATACTACCAGAAGTCAATGCATGGGTTGTAGCACAAAATCGTCAGCTTAGCAATGCAGAGGAGTATACTTTGCGTATTGCTGTGATGATACCACCAAACCACCATGGATATCTTGACACAGGAGACGAGGGACTCTTCATCCCTCTTACTTTTGCTTTTTCTAGCCTAGAAGAGCAAGGGGCACATGTCATCATGCAATCTCATCCCACAGGCGAGCGTGATGAGATTGTACAAGCCACAGTATTACGAGGCAGTGGGGAGTTTACGTTTCGCATTGAGGCAACCCAGACTACTTCTCTCCCTGTAGAAATACTGTCATTGACCTTCCGCTATCAAATCTGTAACGATGTGACTAAGCTCTGTTATCCCCCTCAAGAGCTTACGGTCCCCCTACACTCTGTCCCTTTGGAGAGATCTCAGCGCCCCATTTCTGTCACTGCAGTGAGACAATCGCCTACGTCATTGACCCTCAATGAACACATTGCGGCGCTCTTTAGAAGCCGCACAAACAATCTTTTCTTGACCTTTGGCATTGTCTTAGTTGCTGGACTGCTCGCATCAGTGACGCCGTGTGTTTATCCCATGCTTCCTATAACCGCAGCGATTTTCGCAGCCCGCGGAGAGGGGTCACGGCGGCGTAGCCGACTGCATGCGATTATCTATTTCATAGGCATTATATGTTTTTACACATTGTTAGGGTTAATGGCTGCAACAACGGGTACAGCCATTTCAGTAATAATGACCAATCCTTGGGTGCATCTTGGTTTTGCGATGCTCTTCACTTATCTCGGTTTGAGCATGCTTGGCTTGTATAAATTTCAGTTGTTCTCATCGCTTATGGAGAAACTGGACATGTTTGCCAGTCATGTAGGAGGTTTCTCGGGGACGTTCTGCATAGGAGTAACTACAGGGCTCGTTGTCTCACCATGTGTCGGTCCAATTACAGGAGCCATTTTACTGGACATTACCGGACAAGTTGCGGGTGCCAATACTTCCATTGGCTCTGCAGCAAGTGGTATTCTGCTGCGTGGTGTTATTTTGATGACGAGCTTTGGCCTCGGATTAGGCATCCCTTTTCTACTCATTGGCTTGCTGAGCAGCAAATTACCCTCTGCTGGTATTTGGCTTACAAAAACGAAATATCTCCTCGCGCTCCCCACCCTTTACTTTGCATACACATATTATGCGAAAGGGATGGAAATCGCTGCAATTCCTCTCAACGTAGCGCATATTATCCTCATAGGCATTGTCGCTCTTGGTACCGCATTCTTCCTTGGAATCTTTCATCCTTTTCATAGCAAGCCCCTAAAACGTGCCAGTAGCTACATCTTACTGATCATAGGTATAATCTCACTGTACAACGGCCTGATACGATCAGGGCTCGCAACTCTTCAAGGGTTACACATAAGGTCACAAACCGGTGCTTCCAGTGCAGCATCTTCAGTTGAAGTAGATGCAAATCTGCAATGGTTGCGTGACTTTTCCTTTGCACAACAGCGTGCCAAAGCTGAACAAAAACCCATATTTATAGACTTTTATGCGACTTGGTGTGCCAACTGTAAAGCCTTCCAGCATTTGGCTGTGAGTGACGTTCAGTTGAATACTGCACTCCGCACAGCAATCCTGGTAAAAATTTATGATACCGACACAGTTTTCCGGACCCTACAACAAGATGCACGTTATCCTGAACTCAGAGGAATAGGAGGACAACCTCTTTTACCGTTATTTGCGATCCATTCTGCTCAGGGAGTTCTTGTCTGGAAAGGGCAAGACTACCAAGCTATACACACTATGGTCGCTCAACTCGAACACGCCAAACGTGTTGCAAAACCGTGAACCAACAATATGACACCGTAGAGATAGACATCCCTCTATCTCGCTTACCGGACTGCGTCTTTATTCTCTTATTGTTTGTGGTATTGCTTGTACTGTGGGCTGAAGTCCCTGGTATATGTCAATCCAGTGTACCGCTTCGGCCACATCCATCCACATCAACAATGACATCGGTGGAACCTCCTGGCTTTTTGGCTGATCAACTTCTTATGTTTGCCGAATATTTGATGCGTGAAGGGGAATACTTCCGCGCAATCACAGAGTATCGCCGTTTTCTATTTTATTACCCTGATGATCCGCGCTGCGCCATGGCGTATTTTTCCATTGGCTTAGCATTTTATCGAGGGGAAAGCTATGTGGATGCTCTTCAAGCCTTTCGAGAAGTTACCCAACGCTACCCGAACACTGCCTATGGGAAACAAGCGTGGCTATGGCAGGGTGAAAGCTTTGCCAGACAGGGGCAATATGCTCCTGCAGAGCAAATCTACGCAGAGATTACAGAACGTTTCCCTCACGACTCCCTAGGGCAACAGGCACGCTATCAGCGTGCGTGGACCCTACTATTCCGGCGTCAATGGCGTGATGCTGCGGCACAGTTCCAACAAGTTTCCCCTAATAGTGATCTGTATCAGAGCGCTCAGTTATTAGTCCAAGAGGCTCTGGTAGGTGAGCATCTACCCACAAAATCTCCAGTGCTTGCCGGTATTTTATCAGGCTTTATTCCTGGCAGTGGTCAACTCTACAACGGACGTCTAGGGGATGCTCTACTAGCTTTTTTATTGAATGGTTTGTTTGTTGTGGGAACTGTCGAAGCCGTGCACAGCAATAAACCTGCTGTCGCAGGTGTTCTCAGCTTTTTTGAAGCTGGTTGGTATACGGGGAATGTCTATGGGGCTGTCAATGGTGCCCACAAGTACAACCGCCGCACTACAGAGACGTTTTTACGCAACTTAGACAATAACTTCCACCTTGGATTGCCCGAGCCTCGTCAAACTCATATGTTTGGTGCGCAACTCAGCCTTGGTTTTTAAGCCACAGTTTTTCTCGCAACCTGAGATGATAAAGCTCCTACACATCAGCCATCCGCCTTACTTGTCAGGGGTAGAATGATCCACGAGTTCCATAATGACTACAGGCGCATTATCACCGTGGCGGAAGCCCATCTTCATGATACGTGTATATCCTCCAGGGCGGTCACGATAGCGGGGTGCTAACTCATCAAAAACTTTCTTCACTATTGTACGGCTCCGCACTTGTCTAGCGGTTAGACGACGTGCATGTAGATCACCACGCTTCCCCCACGTTATAATCCGATCCACCAAACCCCGTACCTCTTTCGCCTTTGCTTCCGTTGTCTGCACACGTCCATTTGTAAGTATAGAAACAGCCAGGTTACACAGTAACGCTTTACGATGGCTACTCTTACGATGTAGAGACCTACCTTTTTTGAGGTGACGCATAACCTTTCCCCACCCTTACGAAAATGGAGTTACTCCTTTTTTGCTCCCTGCCACTCAAGCCCGTCAAGATTCATACCAAGGCTGAGCCCCATACTCGTCAGAATTTCTTTGATCTCATTGAGCGATTTCCGACCAAAATTGCGGGTTTTGAGCATCTCTGGCTCATTTTTCTGGACGAGTTCACCTATGGTCTTGATATTGGCGTTCTTCAGACAGTTATAGGAGCGTACTGATAACTCTAGCTCATCCACACTGCGATTCAAATTTTCCACCAACTTCTGCCGCTCTTCATCTACTTCTGGAACTTCTTGGACTATATCTTCATGGAAGCTGACAAAGATCTGTAGATGGTCTTTCAGTATCATAGCAGCTTGAGAGACCGCATCCTCAGGATGGATACTACCATTGGTCTGCACCTCAAGGATCAAACGATCGTAATCCGTTGATCGTCCAACGCGTGTATTTTCTACGTGGTATACCACCTTTCTAATAGGAGAGAAGGCTGCATCGAGAGGGATAATCTGAGGGTCAACGATAGATTGAGCATGACGCTCGGCTGTCAGATAGCCACGACCAAGTTCCACATCCATGACCATGCTGAGCGTTGCATCTTTGCTGAGTGTTGCGATATGGAGCTCAGGGTTGAGAATTTCAATATCAGCATCAGCTGTAATATGCTTCGCTAATACTTCGCCTGGGCCACTTGCCTCTAGGGAAAGCTGCTTAGGCTTTTCCACATGCATTTTCAGGAGCAACTCCTTCAGATTGAGGATAATTTCTGTCGTATCTTCTAAGACACCAGGAATGGTAGAAAATTCGTGATAGACCCCCTGGATTTTAACTGTCGTTACAGCAGCTCCTGTCAAAGAGGAGAGCAAGACACGGCGTAGAGCATTGCCAATTGTCACCCCAAAACCACGCTCAAACGGTTCGGCGATAAAGCGCCCATACGTATCACTTAAGGAGTCACGCTCACTCTCAATCCGCTTAGGTTTTTGAAAGTTAGCCCACATTGTTTTCATAGCCAGAGAATCCTCCGCAGGAAATACCTACCGCTTGCCTTGTAAGTAATACAAAACAGAGTAAATACAAGATGGAAGTAGGAGGATAAGACACCCACTAGCTATTTTGAGTAGAGTTCCACAATAAGTTGCTCGTGAAATGGCATTGTGAGGTCATGCCGTTTTGGCAAAGCTTGGACCACTCCGCGCATATTCTCAGAGTCTACGTGAATCCACGCAGGAGTTTGCTTCTGGTTAAGACGTTCTATGGCATTGCGTACCATATCGAGTTCCCGGCTTTTTTCGCGTGGTTGCACAACATCACCCTGTTTGATAAGAAATGACGGAATATTCACACGTCGACCATTGACCTGTATATGTCCATGATGGACTAATTGACGTGCCTGTGCACGCGAATCAGCAAACCCCATCAGGTAAACCACGTTATCGAGACGCCGTTCGAGTAATACCAATAATTCAGAGCCTGTTACTTCCTTCGATCGTGCAGCTTTCTGGAAATAGCGCCGGAACTGAGATTCCAGAACTCCATACGTACGTTTGACTTTTTGTTTCTCACGCAGTTGCAGACCATATTCGGACAATTTGGCACGCCGTTGGCCGTGCTGGCCAGGGGCATAGTTGCGCTTATTGATTGCACACTTATCACTTAAACAGCGCTCTCCTTTCAGATAGAGTTTCATATTTTCTCGGCGACACAGACGGCAGACAGCGTCGGTATATCGTGCCACGTTAAACTTATCCTCCCTAGTATGCTGGTAGGTGATATGACTCTAGACGCGACGTCGCTTTGGTGGACGCGGGCCATTATGTGGGATAGGGGTCACATCACGGATCATGCTGACTTCCAATCCAGCTGACTGCAACGCCCGTATAGCCGCTTCACGGCCTGAACCTGGCCCCTTAACCAAGACATCGACCTTCCTCATCCCTTGGTCAATAACTTTACGCGCTACCTGTTCTGCCGCGGTTTGTGCAGCAAATGGAGTCCCTTTACGGGAACCTCGGAAACCCTGTCCCCCAGAACTGGCCCAAGCCAACGCATTACCACCCATATCAGTAATCGTGATAACTGTATTATTGAAGGTTGACTGGATGTGGGCAATACCTTCCACCACGGTACGACGTTCACGTCGCCTTTTACCATCCTTCCGTCTAGATTCCGCCATGTTCATCCTCTACTTTTTACTTTTTCTCCCAATGGTCCGCCGAGGTCCTTTACGTGTCCGTGAGTTTGTACGCGTACGTTGCCCTCGCACAGGTAAACCGCGTCTATGCCGCAAACCACGGTAGGAGCCGATATCCATCAACCGCTTGATGTTCATCGCCAATTCACGGCGCAAATCACCTTCAACAGTATATTGCTGCTCGATTGTCTCGCGCAACCGTGTAATCTCGTGCTCTGTTAAGTCCTTTACGCGCGTATCGGGGTTAATAGTGGTAACCTGTAAAATCTTCTTTGACGAAGGCAATCCAATACCGTAGATGTAGGTCAAAGCAATTTCGACCCGCTTGTCATTAGGGATGTCGGCCCCTGCTACACGCGCCATTGTCTACCCCCTTAGTCAATCTATCCCTGACGTTGTTTGTGACGCGGATTTTCACAAATAACTCGTATCACGCCTCGCCTACGTAGGATTTTACACTTATCGCAAATCGTTTTGACTGATGCACGCACTTTCATACCATTTTTTCCACATCCATATTACAACTTATAGTATAACAGATCATAGCCCTATTTAAAACGATAAACAATACGGCCACGAGTTAGATCATATGGTGATAATTCAAGCTTCACCTTATCACCAGGAAGTATCCTAATAAAATGCATTCGCATCTTCCCAGAGATATGGGCGAGCACCATATGACCATTCTCGAGCTCGACTTTGAACATAGCATTTGGTAACGGTTCAACCACCGTACCTTCTACAGCGATAATTTCTTCTTTTTCCATAAGTTCCTGGTTGCTACCAATCAAGGGTAGCTGAGGATAATACCCCCATGCTCGGCGACAGTAATAGTATGTTCGAAATGCGCTGAGAGCCTACCATCTACAGTAACAACTGTCCAGTTATCCTGCAAAATTTGCACATCAGACGTCCCCACGTTGACCATGGGCTCAAGGGCCAACACCATACCAGGTCGCAAGCGTGGTCCACGTCTGGGAGGACCGAAATTCGGTACTTGTGGTTCTTCGTGCAAGGCCGTTCCAATGCCATGCCCCACAAAAACTTTCACCACAGAATAACGGCGCTGTTCGGCAAAAACCTGGATAGCGTGTGAAATGTCAGAGAGGTAATTACCGATTTTTGCTTGTGCAATGCCCACGTAGAGCGCCTCTCTTGTGGTATCTATAAGCTGCAGTGCCTCCTCTGTAATAGGATCAACTGCAAAAGTAATCGCATGATCACCATAATATCCGTCGACAATAGCACCGCAGTCAATGCCAACAATATCTCCCTCTATAAGCTTACGTTTCTTGGAAGGAATCCCATGGACCACTTCAGAGTTAATTGACGTACATAATGTAGCTGGGAAGCCACGATAACCTTTAAATGCGGGAAGCCCTCCACACTTTCGGATGTAGGTTTCCGCTACTCTATCCAACTCAGCTGTGGTGACCCCAGGTTGAATCATTGGAGTAATATGTTGCAACGTTGCAGCTGCAAGTTGGGCACTGATTTGGATTTTGGCAATTTCCTGTGGAGAGCGACAGATGATCATAATATTTCACAAAACTGCTATAATACGTTGTGATATATCGTCGACCGTTCCTACCCCTACAATACAACGCAACAAACCTTGCTGACGGTAATAGTCTATAAGAGGTGCCGTTTCACGCTGGTACACCTCAAGCCTGTGGCAAATAGCTTCATCTGTGTCGTCGTGTCGTCCTTCAAGCTGACGACGCCCGGTTAGGCGTTGCAACAATTCTTCCGCGGAAACTTCAATACTGATCACATGCTCAATAGGTCGATTTTGTTCTTTAGAGAGCTGTGTCAAAGCTTCCGCCTGGGCTAAAGTGCGCGGGAAGCCGTCCAGAATAAAACCGTGATTGGTATCGTCCTGAGCTAGGCGTTCTCGCACGATACCAATGATTATCTCATCCGGCACTAAAGCCCCACGGTCCATATAGCCCTTTGCTTCTAATCCTAACGGTGTTTCCTGATGCACTGCCGCTCGAAGGATATCGCCGGTGGAGATCTCTGGAATACTATATCGTGCGCTGAGCCGATGTCCTTGCGTCCCTTTCCCTGCTCCAGGTGGGCCCAAAAGAATCAAATTCATCATCCGGTCTTCCTGTACAAGAGCTATGACTATCTACGTCCCTTAATGCGCCCTTTCTTGATGAAGCTCTCATAGTGGCGCATAACGAGATGCGACTCAACCTGTTGCATAGTATCCATAGCCACTCCTACCACAATGAGTAAACCTGTACCTCCAAAGAAAAACGGTACATGAAAAAATTGGACGAGGTAGGTTGGCAAAATAACGATAAATGATAGGTAGAGTGCACCAACCAAGGTAAGACGTGACAAAGTCCGGTCAATATACTCTGCAGTCTTTTTTCCAGGGCGAATACCAGGCACAAACCCACCATACTTACGCATGTTGTCAGCGACATCAGCTGGATTGAAAATGATCGCAGTATAAAAATACGCAAAGAAAATAATCATCAGAACACTCAAGACAGAATACAAGATCGTTCCCGGAGAAAGCTGCTGCACGATTGTTTCGAGAATACCACCTGGATGCTTACCACCTACAAATTGAGCAATTGTTGCTGGGAAAACCATAATAGATGAAGCGAATATAGGTGGGATAACTCCTGAAGTATTAATTTTCAGAGGGAGATGGGTGCTTTGTCCGCCATACATGCGGCGTCCAACCACACGTTTCGCATATTGGATGGGAATGCGACGGTGCCCTGCCTCCATAAATACAATAGCCGCCACGACAGCCACCATGAGCACTAGCACCCCTAGGAACAGAAAGGGGCTCATTTCCCCCAAGCGCAACTGGGTCCACGTATGGCCTATGGCAGAAGGCATGCGCGCGACAATTCCCGAAAAGATAATCAGTGAGATACCATTGCCAATGCCCCGCTCAGTGATTTGCTCTCCTAGCCACATGATGAATGTAGTGCCGGCCGTCAAGGTCAGCATCGTCATGAGACGAAATGACCAGCCGGCATGTAGAACAATCGCTGCACCGCCCACTTCCATATGCTCCAAACCGATAGCAATACCCAACCCTTGGATCATACTCAACACAACAGTGCCATAACGGGTATATTGATTGATTTTCTTACGCCCCGGCTCCCCTTCTTTCTTCAGCTTTTCCAGATAAGGAACAACTACAGTGAGCAGTTCGAGAATGATGGAAGCACTGATATAGGGCATGATCCCAAGAGCAAAGACAGCCATCTGCTCAAGGGCACCACCAGAAAACATATTAAAGAACCCAAGGATGGTTCCTCGCACGCTCTCGAAGTAGCGCGCTAATGCCTGACTATCAATACCTGGGGTTGGAATAAAGGCACCTACCCGGTACACAGCCAGCAGTGCAAAGGTGTACAAGATCCGTTTTTTCAATTCGGGAATTTTAAAAACATTTTGAATCCCATCGATCACGCTGATTGCTCCTCTGCTGTACCACCAGCAGCCATAATCTTTTGCTTGGCGACCTTACTAAATTTATCTGCCTGTACAGTTAGGGGGACCGCCAGCGCTCCATCTCCCAGTATTTTGATAGGTTTGACCAGTGACTTGACTTTCCCTGTATGTTGCAACAGCTCACGCGTGACCACGGTGTGCGCTTCAAAACCATGGAGGTCTTTGACATTGACAATTTGATAGACAATTTTGAATATATTGGTGAAACCACGCTTCGGCAAGCGCCGCTGCAGCGGCATCTGCCCACCTTCAAAGCCAGGGGCAGGCTTGCCTCCCGACCGCGCTTTCAGCCCCTTATGGCCCCGTGAGGCCGTTTTGCCATGTCCTGAACCTGGTCCACGGCCTACACGCTTACGCGGTTTCACTGCACCCGCCGACGGACGCAACGTATTCAGTGTCGTCATAGTATATTCTCCAGCCAGAGAGTTGTCTCTTTAGCCTTCAACACGTACAAGGTGTTTCACTTTGTCGATCATGCCTCGTACTTGTGGTGTATCTGGAAGTTGCACAATCTTCTGTAGTTTTGTCAAACCCATACCACGCAAGACCAATCGCTGCTTCTCAGGGCGCCCAATCATACTGCGCACTAACCGTACGGTAACCTTCGATGCCGTAGCCATCTTTGTCCCCTAAACCCGCAGTTCTTCACGTTGCTTCCCACGCCCCCGAGCAATCTCACGCTTGCTACGCAACTGCACTAAGCCCTCCACAGTCGCTTTGACGACATTGTGGGGGTTATTTGTACCGAGCGATTTCGTGAGCACATCAGCCACACCTGCAGCTTCCATGACAGCCCGTACCGGCCCCCCCGCAATAATCCCTGTTCCACGCGCTGCTGGCTTGAGCATCACCTTTCCAGCCCCATAGTGTCCCAGCACACTATGGGGAATCGTAGTGCCAGCCAAGGCGACCGTCTGTAAACTTTTTTTGGCTTTGTCTATCGCCTTGCGAATTGCTTCGGGCACTTCATTGGCTTTCCCCAGGCCAATACCAACGCGACCAGCACGGTTACCAACCACCACTAGGGCGCTGAAGCTGAAGCGTCTCCCACCCTTCACGACTTTCGCTACCCGATTCACATGGACAATCTTGTCAATATATTCTGTCTGTTCAGCCAAGTCCTCAGCCACCCTTGCTCCCTCGGCCTATCGCGCGCCTACACACGTGTTAGAATTGCAGCCCTTTTTCTCGTGCACCAAGCGCAACAGCTTCCACACGACCGTGGTAGAGAAAGCCATTACGATCAAAGACTACCTGCTGCACCCCATGTTGCAGCGCTTTTTCTGCTACTATTTGCCCGACAAGGGTTGCCCCTGCGATATTTCCTCCCCTCTGGCCAGTCGCCCGAAAATCCTTACTGAGACTCGACGCAGCAACTAGGACGCGGTTCGCGATATCGTCCACAACTTGTGCATAGATATGCTTGGCACTACGAAAGAC
>WNGB01008621.1_pt1 | contig 19444 bp, 19 predicted proteins | sample 5400681 | NCBI WGS metagenome assembly WNGB01 (sample SAMN13153367, study PRJNA577476) | soil metagenome | isolation source: 115 cm soil or saprolite under grassland replicate 2 | place: USA:California | collected 2016-06-15
CAGCTCGCGAAGAGCAACGCGGAGCAGGTGACCAAGATTCGCACGATATTGAACGAGCTTTCGCTCGAGATCGCCACGCCGGACGAGGCGCGAAAGATGCTCGCGTGCAAGGGCAGGAACAACGTCGCTTTCTAACCATCGACGCGTGACGAGCCGCGACGGCGTTGGCGCTAGGGCGCAAATCACGTCGTCGAGCGGGTGCCCGGCTCGCGGCGGCGACTCAACCCACGAGTCGCCGCGCACGAGCCACCCGCTTACGACGACTGCGCCCTTGATGCGCCGTCGCCGCCGCGACTCGCCACGCATGGTCGCGCGATATCGAAGCGACGAATGCTCAGTGAAGTGCCCGTAAGCCGCGCCGGCCGTCACGGGTGGCGCGGCGAGGGAGTCGTGGGTTGACTCCCGAAGCCGTGCCGGGTACCCCTAGGCGGGCGATTGCGGCGCCCGGGCGCGAAACGGGCATTCGCCGCTGCAGCGCCCTCCGGGTCCGACGTTCAGTCCGCGCGGATCCGCGCCCGCAACACGCGCCGGTCGTATTCGGCTTCGGTCGCTTTGGTGATCTCCTTGCCGTCTGCAGCGAAGACGCGCCCGCCGTTGCGGCGGCAGACCTCGCGCTCGTACTGGCAGGGGCCCATTTCTGGATTTTGCGCACACAGCGCGGCAACCCTTGGCGCGAACTCGATCGCGGTGACTTGTCGCTCGCCGGCTGAGTCGACGACACAGGCGTAAACCGCGCCAGCCGGAACGACGACAGGCGTTTCGGCTGCTGGCGCGGTCGTGGGCTGGGGGACTGCGGTAGGCGAGACCGGCGCCGGCGCCTCGGGCATGGGCAGCGGCTCTACCGGGCGACGAACAACCGGCGGAGCGGGCGCGCCCGGTTCCGGGAGTACGACGGGCGGGCCGGGCGGCGGCGGGCTGCCGCACCCGGCGAGGACCAGAACCAGAACGAACGCCGCGCGGACTCGAAGCATTCCGACCTCCACGGCGGGACGCCGCCGCCGATACTCGTGGGAGTTGGCCGCCAGACGCCGAGTTCCTGTCCCCGGACGCGGCAGGGTCTTTTTCCTCTTCAAGTCGCCCCCGACTTCTGGTAAAATAGCGCTCATAAGTAAGAGAAATGGGCTCGACAGCCCATTTTTTTTTGGCTCTTTCGATTTCCTGGATCATGCCGGTGAAGCTGCACGAACTGCTGGAGCGCACGTTGCCCGCGATGGGCTACGAGCTCGTCGACTGCGAGATGCACGCGGGCGGCGGGCTCGTGCGCGTATTCATCGACAAGCCCGGCGGCGTCGACGTCGAGGACTGCGCGCACGTGAGCAATCATCTCACGCACCTCTTCGCCGTCGAGAATGTCGATTACGGACGGCTGGAAGTCTCGTCGCCCGGGTTGGACCGGCCGCTGAAAAAGGAAGCGGATTTCGCCCGCTTCGACGGACGGGAGGCACAGTTGAAATTGCGCGAGCCGATCGGCAATGCCCGCCGCATCAAGGGCGTGCTTCGCGGCATCGGCGCCGGCGTGGTGCGAGTGGAGACCGCCGATGGGACGCATGCGATACCGCTCGCCAACATCGACAAGGCGAGATTGATACCGAAGATTGAGTGGAGAAACGCACGATGAACCGTGAATTGCTGCTTCTCGTCGACGCGCTGGCGCGCGAGAAGAACGTGCCCAAGGAAATTGTATTCCAGGCGCTCGAGGCCGCGCTCGCATCGGCGACCAAGAAGAAGTACGCCGACAATATCGACGCCCGCGTCTCGATCGATCGCGAAACCGGCGACTACGAGTCGTTCCGGCGCTGGACTGTCGTGCCCGACGAGGAGCACGAGGAGCCCGCGCATCAGATCGCGATCACCGATGCCGCCGAGCGCGATCCTGCGCTAGAGCTCGGGGATGTCGTCGAGGAACCGCTCGAGCCAGTGGAATTCGGCCGCATCGGCGCGCAGGCCGCGAAGCAGGTGATCTTGCAGAAGATCCGCGATGCCGAGCGCGAGCAGATACTGAACGACTTTCTCGAACGCCAGGACAACCTGCTCACCGGCACCGTCAAGCGCATCGAGCGCGGCAGCGCGATCGTAGAGTCGGGGCGCATCGAGGGCATGATCCCGCGCGATCAGCTGATCCCGAAGGAGAACCTGCGCGTGGGCGACCGAGTGCGGGCGTACGTGACCAAGATCGAAGCGCAGGCGCGAGGGCCGCAGCTTCTGCTGTCGCGCATTGTTCCCGAGCTTCTCGAGCGGCTGTTCGAGCTCGAGGTGCCGGAGATCGAGGAGGGCCTGATCGAGATCCGGGCCGCGGCGCGCGACCCCGGTATCCGGGCCAAGATTGCGGTGAAGTCCAACGATCCGCGGCTTGACCCGCAGGGCACCTGCATCGGCATGCGCGGCTCGCGCGTCACCGCGGTGACCAACGAGCTCGCGGGCGAGCGCGTCGACATCGTCCTTTATTCCGACGATCCGGCCAAGTTCGTCGTTAATGCGCTCTCGCCTGCGGAAATCTCCAGCATCGTCGTCGACGAAGAAAAGCACGCGATGGACATCGTGGTCGACGAGGAGAACCTGGCAATGGCAATCGGCCGGAGCGGACAGAACGTGCGGCTCGCTTCCGAGCTGACCGGCTGGGAGATCAACCTCATGGGCGTCGAGGAGTCACAGCAGAAGCATCAGGCCGAGAGCGAGAAGATCCGCGCGCTGTTCGTGGAGAAGCTCGACGTCGACCAGGAAGTCGCCGACATCCTGATCCAGGAAGGTTTCTCGACACTGGAAGAGATCGCCTATGTGCCGCTGAACGAGATGCTGGAGATCGAATCGTTCGACGAGGAGACCGTGAACGAGTTGCGCAGCCGTGCGCGCAACGCCCTGCTCACCGAAGCAATCGTGCGCGAGGAAAGTGTTGAGCACGTGTCCGAGGACCTCCTGAATCTCGAAGGCATGGATACCGAGACAGCGGGACTGCTGGCCGAAAAAGGCATCACCAATCGCGATGCGCTGGCCGATCTCGCCGTCGATGAGCTGACCGAGCTTACCGGCATTCCCGCCGAGCGCGCGCAGGACCTGATCATGAAGGCGCGCGCTCATTGGTTCGAGGACGCCGAGCAAAGCCCCGCGGAGCAGAGCCAGTAGGCGGAGAAGACGAAAGCTGGAGAAAGATCATGGCGCAGACGACCATCGAAAAATTCGCGACCGACCTGAAGATGCCCTCGGGCATTCTGCTCGAGCAGCTCGCCAAGGCGGGCGTCGCCGGCAAGAAGGAAGGCGACAAGCTATCCGAGCAGGACAAGACGCGGCTGCTCGACTATCTGCGCAAGCAGCACGGTGGCCAGGATCAGAAGAAGAAGATCACGCTGACCCGCAAGCAGACTTCCGAGATCAAGGCGGCGGACAGCACCGGCAGGGCGCGAACGATCCAGGTCGAAGTCCGCAAACGGCGCATATTCGTCAAACGCGACGGCGCCGAGCCGGCAGCCGCTCCCGAAGAGACGGCGCCGCCGCAACCGGTGGTGTCGGCCGTGGAAGTCGCCGCGCGCGAAGAAGAGGCGCGCAAGGCGCAGGCGCTGATTGCCAAGCAGCAGGAAGAGGTGCAGAAGAAGCACGAGGCGGCGAAGCGCAAGACCAAGAAGGAAAAGGAAGCGGAGGAAGCGGCGGCGAAGGCGGCGGCCGATGCCGCAGCCACTGCCAGCAAGACGGCAGCAGCGGCGACACAGCCGGTCGCGGAAGCCAAACCCGCGGCAAAAACCGAAGGCACGCTGCACAAGCCGGCAGCGAAGCCCGGCGCGAAAAAAGACAAGTCGCGCAAGCCTTCCGCGACCGCGTTCCAGGAAGAGGCCGCGCGCCGGCGTGCGTTGAAGCTACGAGGTGGCGACGCCGCCAGCACCGCGTCGACGGCGTGGAAACAGCCCAAGGGCGGTAAGCATCGCCACGAGGAGGGCGAGGAAGAGAGCGACGCGACCCATGCCGCCGCGCCGGAACCGGTCATCCGCCAGATTTCGGTGCCGGAGACAATCAGCGTCGCCGAGCTGGCACACAAGATGGCGGTGAAGGCTGCTGAGGTCATCAAGACGCTGATGAAGCTCGGCACCATGGTTACGATCAATCAGGTGCTCGACCAGGAAACCGGGATGATCGTGGTCCAGGAGATGGGTCACAAGGCGATCGCGGCGAAGCTTGACGATCCGGACGCGCTGCTCGCGGAATCGGCTCAGGCCTCGACTGCCGAGGCGTTGCCACGGCCGCCGGTCGTGACGGTGATGGGCCATGTCGACCACGGCAAGACTTCGCTGCTCGACTTTATCCGTCGCACGCGCGTTGCCAGCGGCGAGGCCGGGGGCATCACGCAACACATCGGCGCGTATCACGTCGAGACGCCCAAAGGCGTTATCACCTTCCTCGACACGCCCGGCCACGAGGCGTTCACGGCGATGCGCGCGCGGGGTGCGAAGGTCACCGACATCGTGGTGCTGGTCGTCGCCGCCGACGACGGCGTCATGCCGCAGACCAAGGAAGCGATTGCGCACGCCAAGGCCGGCAGCGTGCCCATCGTCGTCGCCATTAACAAGATCGACAAGCCGGAAGCGAATCCCGACCGCGTCAAGCAGGAACTCGTCGCCGAAAGCGTGCTGCCCGAGGAATACGGCGGCGAGACACAGTTCGTCCAGGTATCGGCAAAGACCGGGAAGGGCATCGACAATCTGCTCGACGCGATATTGCTGCAAGCCGAAGTGCTCGAGCTCAAGGCGCCTCGCGATTCGCTGGCGAAGGGAATCGTGATTGAATCCCGCCTCGACAAGGGCAAGGGTCCGCTCGCGACCGTGCTCGTTCACTCGGGAACGTTGAAGCGCGGCGACATCGTGCTCGCCGGCGCGGTTTTTGGGCGCGTGCGCGCGATGACCGACGAGACCGGCAAGAGCGTGCAGGGTGCCGGCCCCGCGATTCCCGTCGAAATCCAGGGCCTGTCCGATGTTCCGCTCGCCGGCGAAGAGGTCATGGTCCTGGGCGACGAACGCAAGGCGCGCGAAATCGCGCTGTTCCGTCAAGGCAAGTTCCGCGACGTCAAGCTCGCCAAGCAACAGGCGGCGAAGCTCGAGAACATGTTCGCCGAAGGGGCCGAGAACGAGGTCAAGACACTCACGCTGATCATCAAGGCCGACGTGCAGGGAAGCTACGAGGCGCTGGCGAGTTCGCTGGCGAAGCTCTCGACCGCGGAGGTCAAGGTCAACATCGTGCATGCCGCCGTCGGCGGCATTACCGAGTCGGACGTCAACCTGGCGCTGGCGTCGAAGGCCGTCATCATCGGCTTCAACGCCCGCGCCGATGTCGCCGCGCGCAAGCTCGCCGAGCACAACGGCGTCGACATTCGCTACTACAACATCATCTACGAGGCGGTGGACGAGGTGAAGGCGGCGCTCTCGGGCATGCTCACGCCGGAGAAGAAGGAAAGCCAGCTCGGGCTCGTCGAAGTGCGCGAGGTATACAAGATATCCAAGGTCGGAACTGTCGCCGGCTGCTACGTGCTCGAAGGCGTCGTCCGCCGCGGTGCGAAGATCCGGGTCCTGCGCGCCAATGTCGTCATCCACGATGGCGAGCTCGATTCGCTCAAGCGCTTCAAGGATGACGTGCGCGAGGTCAAGGCAGGGTTCGAATGCGGATTGTCGGTCAAAGGATTCAACGACATCGAAAAGGGCGATCAGCTCGAAGTGTACGAAATCGTTGAAGTCTCGCGCACTCTGTAGGGCCGAATTCATTCGGCCGCGGCGCTGAATTGAACGCAGCGTGCGAATGAATTCGCGCCTACAAAAAGCACCACGGATCGACACGGATTCGCGACACGATGAAGAAGAACTCCCAGCGCGCGCAACGCGTCGGCGATCAGATCCAGCGCGAGCTCGCCGATCTTCTCCGCCTGCACGTCAAGGATCCGCGCATCGGCATGGTGACGGTGACCGCGGTCGAAGTCTCGTCGGACCTTTCGCACGCGAAGGTTTTCGTGACGCATCTCGGCGGCACGGAGCAGGCGGCCGCGGTGATCGCAGCGCTGCAGCACACCGCAGGATATCTGCGCAGCGAGCTCTCGCACCGCTTCAAGCTCTACAGCGTCCCGCAACTGCACTTCGCCTACGACGATTCGATCGAGTCGGGTCTACGCCTTTCGAAGCTGATCGACGACGCCGTTGCCGACGACCATAAACATTCTTCCTGACGTGACCGCCGCGACGCCGTCCGTCAGCAGCAAGCGGCGGATCGACGGCGTTCTGCTCCTGGACAAGCCCCGGGGCCTGTCGTCCAACGCGGCGCTGCAACGCGCGAAACGTCTGTATCGCGCCCAGAAGGCGGGCCATACGGGGACACTCGATCCCCTTGCGACGGGGCTTTTGCCCATCTGCTTCGGCGAGGCGACCAAGTTCGCACAGGCGTTACTGGAGGCAGACAAGACGTATATAGCCGTGCTCCGACTCGGTACCACGACGACTACCGGCGACGCCGAAGGCGAGGTCGTCGCCACGCGGCCGGTGACGGCATCCCGGCAGGAGCTGGAGGGTATCCTGCAACGGTTCGTCGGCCGCATCGCTCAGGTGCCGCCGCGCCATTCAGCGCTCAAGCGCGACGGACGCAAGTATTACGAGTACGCGCGCGCCGGCGTGGAGATCGCGCGCCATCCACGCGAGGTCGAGATTCGCGAGCTCGAGTTGCTGTCATGGCTATCGCCCGATCTCGAGTTGCGCGTGCGCTGCGGCAAGGGAACGTACATACGCGCATTGGCCGAGGACATCGGGGCGGCGCTCGGCTGTGGTGCGCATCTGATCGGATTGTCACGCACCGGGAGCGGCGGATTCGCGCTCGCCGACGCGGTCACGTTGGACGATTTGCAGCAACGTCCGGAAGCGGCCCTCGATGCAGCGCTCTTGCCGGTCGACGCTTTGGTCGCCGGCTTGGCTCGCCTCGATCTCGAGGACAACGATGCGGTCCGGATGGTGCAGGGTCAGGCGGTCGTGCGCCCGGAACTCGTAGACGGCTTCGTCCGCGTGTACACCGCGCGCGGCTTTGCCGGTGTCGCGTCTGTCGCCGGTGGCATCGTGCGGCCGCGGCGCCTGTGCGCGCAAACGCCGTCGCGCCCGAGTCGCGCATGAGCCCGCGGTAGTGACGCAGTTTGCAAAATGATGCACGACCGAGCCCGCAACTCGCTTGAATCCTAAGCATTTTTCGAGGTACAATCGCGCTCTTTCGCGAGGTTTGGAGAGAAGCTAATGGCAGTTACGATTCAGGAGAAGGCGAAAGTCATCGCCGACCATCAGCGGGTCAAGGGAGACACCGGCTCGCCCGAGGTGCAGATCGCGTTGTTGACCGCGCGCATCAACGGCCTCAACGATCACTTCAAGGTCAACGTCAAGGATCATCACTCCCGCCGTGGACTGCTGCGGATGGTGTCACGGCGGCGCAAGCTGCTCGATTACCTCAAAACGCGCAATACCGACAGCTATCGCACGCTGATCGAGAAACTCGGTCTGCGCAAATAACGAGCGCCGTGGACACGGCGCCGGGCCGTCGCAGCGACAGCACTTTTCCCCGATTCATGGCCATCGCTGGATCTTTCCCATCTGTGGCATTCGCATCCCGAGGATCAACGTGCCAAACGTTACGAAAAAATCGATTCCCTACGGCAAGCACACGCTGACGCTGGAGACGGGCGAGATTGCCCGCCAAGCGGGCGGCGCGGTCCTGGCCAGCCTCGACGACAGCGTCGTACTGGTTACCGTCGTCGCCGCCAAGCAAGCGAAGCCAGGACAGGATTTCCTGCCGCTGACCGTCGACTATCAGGAGAAGACCTACGCCGCCGGCCGCATCCCCGGTGGCTTCTTCAAGCGCGAAGGCAGGCCGTCCGAAAAAGAGACGCTAACCTCGCGCCTGATCGACCGGCCGATCCGGCCGCTGTTCCCCGACGGCTTCTACAACGAAATACAGGTGATCGCGACGGTGATGTCGGTCGATCCCGAGATCGATCCCGATGTTCCGGCGCTGATCGGCGCCTCGGCGGCGATCGCGCTTTCCGGCATTCCGTTCAACGGGCCGATTGCCGCGGCGCGCGTCGGCTATCTCGACGGTCAGTACGTGCTCAATCCGACCAAGACCGAGCTTGCGACCTCGAAGCTCGACCTCGTTGTCGCCGGCACCGAAGCCGCGGTGCTGATGGTCGAATCCGAAGCGAAGGAGCTGCCCGAGGAAGTGATGCTCGGCGCAGTCGTCTATGGCCACCAGCAGCAGCAGGCAGCGATCGAGCTCATCCATCAACTGGTCGAGGAAGCGGGCAAGCCGCTCTGGGACTGGCAGTCCCCGGCGAAGGCCGACGCCTTGATCGCCAAAGTGGCGGCCACCGCCGAGGCCGATCTTCGCGCGGCGTACGCGCTACGCCAGAAGCAGGCGCGCCAGCAACGGCTGAAAGAGATCGCGGCCAAGGTCGAGGCGGAGTGTCTCGCCGCCGATGCCGATCCGGACGCTCGGCAGCACGTGAGCAATCTGCTGTTCGATCTCGAAGCGAAGATCGTGCGCAATCAGATCCTTTCCGGCGAGCCACGCATCGACGGCCGCGACACGCGGACGGTGCGCCCGATATCGATCCGCACCGGTGTTCTCCCGCGCACGCACGGCTCGGCGCTGTTCACTCGCGGCGAGACGCAGGCGATGGTCGTGTCTACGCTGGGCACCGCGCGCGATGAGCAGATCATCGATGCGCTGATGGGCGAATACCGCGAGCGCTTCATGTTCCATTACAACATGCCGCCGTACGCCACCGGCGAAACCGGTCGCGTCGGTTCGCCGAAGCGCCGCGAAATCGGCCACGGCCGGCTCGCCAAGCGCGCGCTGATCGCCGTGCTGCCGACCGCAGAAGAGTTTGCGTACTCGATGCGCGTCGTGTCCGAGATCACCGAATCGAACGGCAGCTCGTCGATGGCTTCGGTCTGCGGCGCGAGCCTCGCGCTCATGGACGCCGGCGTACCGACCAAGGCACACGTCGCGGGCATCGCGATGGGGTTGATCAAGGACGGCAACCGCTTCGCCGTGCTCTCCGACATCCTCGGCGACGAGGACCACCTGGGCGACATGGATTTCAAGGTCGCGGGCACCGACCGCGGCGTGACGGCACTGCAGATGGACATCAAGATCCAGGGCATCACCAAGGAGATCATGGCGGTCGCGCTGTCGCAGGCACGCGAGGGACGCATGCACATCCTGCACCTGATGCAGGAAGCGCTGCCGCACGCGCGCACTGAGATCTCGCAACACGCGCCGCGGATGATGACCTTCAAGATCAACCCCGAGAAGATCCGCGACGTAATCGGGAAGGGCGGCTCGGTTATCCGCGCGCTGACCGAGGAGACGGGCACGACGATCGACATCAAGGACGACGGCACGGTGACGATCGCCTCGGTCAACGCCGACGCGTGCAATGCGGCGCGCAAGCGGATCGAGGAGATCACGGCCGAAGTCGAGGTCGGCAAAGTCTACGAAGGCCAGGTGATCCGCCTGCTCGACTTCGGCGCGATCGTGCAAATCCTGCCCGGACGCGATGGCCTGCTGCATATCTCGCAGATCGCCAAGGAGCGCGTCAATCAGGTGTCCGATTACCTCAAGGAAGGCCAGACGGTGCGCGTCAAGGTCCTCGAAGCCGACGAGAAGGGCCGCGTGCGGCTGTCGATGAAGGCCGCGACCGAAGATGCGGCGGCGGCAAATCCTCCCGCGGCGAAAGCCGAGGCTCCGGCAACGCCATCCGCGTGACACGCTCGATTCGACGATACGAAGAGGGCGCCGCGGCGCCCTTTTCGTTGGCGTGCCGCGTTGCCTCGGCCAAGGCTCCGGCATAGACTACCCGGGCTCCCCCGAGGACAGGCAACGGAGAACCCGCAATGATTCACGTCCCTCGTCATCTTGTCCTCGCCGCCGCGGTCGCGACCGCAATCATGCTTGCTGCCTGCGGCAAGTCTGCGCCGCCACCTCCGCCGAAGATCGAAGCGCCCCCCGCGCCCGCCGCCAACGAGGACGTAAAGCGGCTCGCAACGGAGATCTACGTTTACGCCTATCCGCTGGTGGTCATGGACGTGACCAAACAGGTGATGCTCGCGAAGACCCCGATCAATACCTTTCAGCACAGGCGCGCTTTTCCCGATACTTCGTCCACCGACGTCGTAAACCCGAACGTGGACACGCTTTCTTCGCAAGCATGGCTTGATCTGGCACGGGAACCGATCGTGCTTTCGGTCCCTGACACGCGCGATCGTTATTACATGATGCCGATGGTCGACGCGTGGACCAATGTTTTCCAATCGCCGGGCAAACGCACGACCGGCACGAAGAAAGGAGACTTCGCCATCATCGGTCCGAAGTGGAAGGGTGAGCTGCCGAAGGACGTGGAGGAGATCAGGTCGCCGACCGAGATGGTGTGGCTGATCGGCCGCACGCAGACCAATGGTAAAGCGGATTATGCGGCGGTTGCGAAGATCCAGGATCAGTACAAGCTGACTCCGCTGTCACAGTGGCGCAAGTCGGGGGCGAAAGCCGTGCATGCGCCGCCCGCGCCGCAGACGGGAATCGACACCAAGACCGCGCCGGTCGAGCAAGTCGCGAAGATGAACGCGCAGGCGTTTTTCACCCGCTTCGCGAGCCTGTTGCCCGGCAATCCGCCGGCCAAGGAAGACGCGCCAGTGGTCGAGAAGATGAAGAAGCTGGGGATCGTCGCCGGCCAACCCTTCGACACGAGCAAGCTCGATGCCGCGACAGCGAAAGGCATCGAGGACGGAGCGAAGTCAGCGCACGACGCCATCGTTGCGGCGGCAAAAGGCAGCACCGGCGATCTCCGCAACGGTTGGACGATCCATTGGGACCTCGGCCGTTACGGGGCCAATTACGGCCTGCGCGCGGTCATTGCATCGTTTAGCCTGGGCGCCAACGCGCCGGAGGACGCCATTGCTCCGACAACGCGCCTCGACGGGGGTGGCAGGCCGCTCAACGGCGCGAACAAGTACGTGTTGCATTTCGACAAGGGAAAGACGCCGCCAGCCAACGCTTTCTGGTCGCTTGCCATGTACAACGACAAGCATTTCTTCGTCGCGAACCCGAACGACCGCCACGCGATCGGCGACCGCGACAAGCTCAACTTGAATCCGGACGGCTCACTCGATATCTACCTCCAGCACGACAACCCCGGGAAGGACAAGGAATCGAACTGGCTTCCGGCGCCCAAAGATAGTTTCAACGTGATCCTGCGCATCTACTGGCCGAAGCAGGATCTGCTCGAGCGGCGGTGGACTCCTCCGGGAATTCAACGCGCGACCTGATACGGCATGACCGAAGCAAGCGTGCGCATCGAACGCGATACCTTCGGCCCGATCGAAGTTCCCGCCGATCGGCTGTGGGGCGCGCAGACACAGCGCTCGCTCGAGCATTTCCGCATCTCGGCGGAGAAGATGCCGCCCGCCCTGATCCGGGCGCTCCTGATCGTCAAGCGCAGCGCAGCGCGAGTCAATGTCGAGCTCGGCGTGCTGGATGCAAAGAAGGCCGGGGTGATCGTCGCGGCTGCGGACGAAGCGTTGGCCGGCCGTCACGGCGATGAGTTTCCGCTCGCGGTATGGCAGACCGGTTCGGGCACGCAGACCAACATGAACGTCAACGAAGTGCTCGCCAATCGAGCTTCGGAGATGCTAGGCGGCCCGCGTGGCGAGGCCCGGCTGGTGCACCCGAACGACGACGTCAATCGCGGCCAGTCGTCGAACGACGTGTTCCCCACTGCCATGAACGTGGCCGCCGCCGAGACGGTGGCGCGCGATCTGCTGCCTTCGCTCGACGCACTTAGAAGGACGCTCTCAGGAAAGGCGAGCAGCTTCGCCGACATCGTCAAGATCGGCCGCACGCATCTGCAAGACGCGACGCCATTGACATTGGGTCAGGAATTCTCGGGCTATGCGGCGCAACTCGAGCACGCGAAGGCGCACATCGAGGAGGCGCTGCCGCATGTGTTCGAGCTGGCGCTGGGCGGCACCGCGGTCGGCACGGGCTTGAACACGCACCCGCAATTCGGCACAAGGGTAGCCGCGGAAATCGCCGCCTACACGAAATTGCCGTTCGTGACCGCGCCCAACAAGTTCGAGGCAATGGCGGCGGCCGATGCGCTGGTCAATCTCCATGGCGCGCTGAAGACGCTTGCTGCGGCGTTGACGAAAATCGCCAACGACGTGCGCTGGCTCGCGAGCGGCCCGCGTTCGGGCCTCGGTGAGATCACGATTCCCGAGAACGAGCCGGGGAGCTCGATCATGCCGGGGAAAGTAAATCCGACGCAATGCGAGGCGTTGACGATGCTCTCCGCACAGGTATTCGGCAACGACGTCGCGGTCAACGTCGGCGGCGCATCGGGTAATTTCGAGCTCAATGTCTACCGGCCGCTGATCATCCATAACGTGCTGCAAAGCATCCGTCTACTCGCCGACGGCATGGCGAGCTTCGACGCGCACTGCGCGCGCGGCATCGAGCCGAACCGCGAGCGCATCGGCGAGCTGCTCGAACGCTCGCTGATGCTGGTGACCGCACTCAATCCGCACATCGGCTATGACAAAGCCGCCGCCATCGCCAAGAAGGCGCACCGCGAGGGCACGACGCTCAAGGAAGCCGCGCTCGCGCTGGGCCACGTCACCGAGGAAGAGTTCGATCGCTGGGTGAGGCCGGAGGGGATGATCGGACCGTCGTAGCCGCGACTTTATTCGCACAACATCGCGTTCGAGCGCAGTGAGCCGCGGTGGCTGAGCGTGTGGCGCCAAACACGTCGTCGAGCGGGTACCCGGCTCGCGGCGGCAACTCAACCCACGAGTGGCCGCGCACGAGCCACCCGCTGGCGACGACGGCGCCACAACATGCCCGCCACCGCGGCTCACTGCGCTGCAGCGTTGCGACGACTTTCGCCCTACTGGAGCACGGCTTCGCCGCTGACCGTCACCGTCACGTCGGTCGTGCCGCCTTCCATCGCGACCGGCGCTCCACCCGCCGACCCGCTCATCGCTTGCGCGCGCGCCATCGGGAAGATGCGGCCGGGCTCGCTCGTCTGCACCGTGACGTGGCCGGCTCGCCACGTTGCGAACCCCAATCCCTGCGCCGCCTGCTGAGCGCGAGTCTGCCATGCCTTGAGGGCCTGCTGCGTCACGCTGTCCTCGGCGTCGCGCCGCGTTTTCTCCGCGAGCGAAAAACCCATGCCGGAGAGGAGGAGGCCGTGCTCGTCCTGCAGACGTGAGATCAATGCCGCGGCAGATGTGAAGTCGCCGGCGTCAAGACTGATCGTCTGCACGACCCGCCAGCGCTGCGCCTTCACCTTGTCGCTGACTTGTTGCGTCGAGTAGCCAGCGGTCGCGACCTTGACCGATGGGTGGCCCTTGGCATCGGCCAGCGCCTTGGCGATGGTCGCATTGACCTGGCTCGCGGCCGCGCTCGCGCTCGCATTCTCGGCCTCGGCACGCAACCAGGCCTGGAGGCGGTCGTTGATGACCGTAGCGGTCGCGGATGCCGTGACGGTGACAGTGGGCGGCGGTGGTGAAGGCGTTTGCGCCAATACCGTCGCAGCAGCGCACGCAGCCGTGGCAACGAGCAGCGCACGCGTGCCGAGGTACGCAGAGCGAATGCAGCGATTGCTTGGATAGGAACGGGTCGCCTTCATCGATGTGTCCTTTGCGTCATGACGCGCTGCGGCAGCTCCTCGATCGCCTGCCGGTTCGACCACGAAAAGCATTTCGGCGCGGCCTCGTTCCAAGGCAACCAGAGATGCCCCAGGTGCTCGCGCGGATTGAGAATCACGGCGACGGGCTCCGGCACTTCCAGCGCAAAAACGTGCTCGGTGTTATGCGTCGTGCCGGTGGGATAGCGGTGGCGCCACCGCGGAAAGATTGCGTACTCGTTGGTGAGCTGCCAGTCGACAACGCCGCCGAAAGCCTCGGTATCGATTCCCGTTTCCTCGCGCAACTCGCGCACCGCAGTCTCGCCCAGCGTCTCGCCGGGCTCCTGGCTGCCGGTTACGGACTGCCAATAGCCGGGATAGTCCGCGCGCTCGAGCAGCAGCACGCGCAGATCCGGCGTGTGGACGATAACCAGCGTCGAGATGGGGATCTTGTACGGCAATGCATCGCTCCTCACCCGACCCTCTCCCCGCATGGGGAGAAAGTGATGTTCAAGCGACAAAGACCCAGAACGGCTTGTGCCGCTCCTGCCAGTACTCGGCTGCCTCGGACAGAATGTCGGCGAGCGTTTCCCAGTCGACGCGATACGACTTTCCGTACGCCGCAGCGTGGCGGACGAAGATGACCATGCCGTGATTGCCGAGCCAGTCGCTGTCTTCGAGCGAGTCGGCCAGCGCGTCCCAGTTGTCGCCGAAGTGCTCGGGGAGCTTCAGCCCCTTGACGAGCGCTTCCATCAACTCGTTCTTGCCGCCGAGACCACACGATATTTGAGGTTGGCGGCGGCGGCCGCTGTCTTGATCGCGTCTGGCGCGCCCGACCAATCGCGTACACCGGCATCGGCCGCGACCGCGAGATCGGGAGGCTTCATCGCTGGATCTTCCTGAACGACTGGTAGTGGTCGTCGGAATAGTAGCACTCGGCAACGGTCGCGGCATGACCCCCGCAGACGATGCGCCGCGCGCCCCGACTCTGCACGCCGGGTGTCGGCACGGTGTATTCGTGGTAGTAGCCGCGGGGCCTGGGCGGCAGCAGCCGTTCGCGGTTGCCGAAAACGACACCGTCGCGCTCGTAGAGAAACGGCCCGCCCGAGCGAATGCGTGCGAGCGTGGTGCGAGCTTCCGCCGGGAGATCCTGTGCCGCGATTTCGGATTGCGGCGGTGCTTTGCCGACGGATGAGAGCGGCACGAGCGCGAGCAGAGAGCACAAAAGCAGACGGCCGGCGGCGGTCGGCATGCGGCGTGGGGCCGGATGAATCATGAAGACGCGGTTCAGCGGATCTTGATGTGCAGATCGCGCAGCTGCTGCTCGCTGACCGGCGCCGGCGCTTCGACCAACAGGTCTTGTCCGCGCTGTGTCTTGGGGAAAGCGATCACATCGCGGATCTGCTCGACGCCGGCCATCAGCGCGACGATACGGTCGAAGCCGAAAGCGATGCCGCCGTGCGGCGGCGCACCGTAGCTGAGCGCGTCGAGCAGGAAGCCGAACTTCTCTCGCTGCTCCTCGGGACCGATCTCGAGCGCCTCGAACAGCTTCGCCTGCATCTCCGGCTTGTGGTTGCGCACCGAGCCGCCGCCGATCTCCCACCCATTCAGCACGACGTCGTACGCTTTTGCGATCGCATTGGCCGGATCGGTTTTCATCAGGGCTTCGTGACCGTCCTTGGGCGAGGTGAACGGATGGTGCCGCGCGACCCAACTGCGGCGCTCGTCGTCGTATTCGAACATCGGGAAGTCGACGATCCACAGAGGCTTCCATCCCCCTTCGGCGAAACCGCGGTCGTGCCCGACCTTCGCCCGCAGCGCCCCCAGCGAATCGTTGACGACTTTTTCCCGGTCGGCGGCGAAGAAGATCAAGTCTCCCGTTTGCGCGCCAGTGCGCTCGATGATCGTGTCCAGGATCTCGGCCGACAGGAACTTCACGATCGGCGATTGCAGACCTTCCTCGTTCCGCTTGGCCGCATCGTTGACTTTGATGTAAGCGAGACCGCCGGCGCCATAGATCTTGACGAACGCCGCGTAATCGTCGATCTCCTTGCGCGTGAGCGGGCGCTCGCCGCCGCCGGCGCCGGGAACGCGCAGCGCGGCGACGCGACCGTTCGGCAGCTCGGCCGCGCTGCGGAACAACTTGAACTCGGTGTTTCCCATCACGTCGGTGAGCTCGGTCAGCTTCAGCGCCACGCGAAGATCGGGCTTGTCGATGCCGTAGTCGCGCATCGCGTCCGCGTATTTCATGACCGGAAACGGATCCGGCAGTTCGACCTGCAACGCGTCCCTGAACATCTGCTGCATCAGCCCTTCCATGATTTCGCGGATCTCGACCTCGGTCAGGAATGAGGTCTCGATGTCGATCTGCGTGAACTCCGGCTGACGGTCGGCGCGCAAATCCTCGTCGCGGAAGCACTTGACGATCTGGTAGTAGCGATCGAAGCCCGCCATCATCAGCATCTGTTTGAACAGCTGCGGCGACTGCGGCAGCGCATAGAACAGCCCGTGATGGATGCGCGAGGGCACGAGAAATTCACGCGCGCCTTCCGGGGTCGACTTGTAGAGCACCGGCGTCTCGATGTCGATGAAGCCCCGGGCATCGAGATAGCGGCGCGCCGCCGTCGCGGCGCGGTAGCGCAGCATAAGGTTCTTCTGCATCTGGGGGCGGCGCAGGTCGACCACGCGGTGCTGCAGACGGACCGTTTCCGACAGATTCTCGTCGTCGAGCTGGAACGGCGGCGTCTGCGCGGTGTTGAGTATCTCGATCTCGTGCGCGAGGATTTCGATCTCGCCGCTCGCGAGGTCCGGATTCACCGTGCCTTCGGGGCGCGGCCGCACGAGACCCGTCACGCCGATAACGAATTCGTGGCGCAGCTTTTCCGCGACGGCGAAGGTCGCCGCGCGATCGGGATCGCAGACGATCTGCACCAGACCTTCGCGATCGCGCAGATCGATGAAAATGACGCCGCCGTGATCGCGGCGGCGATGTACCCAGCCGCAGACGGTAACCGTCTGAGCCAGGTGTTGGCGGTCGATGCGACCGCAATAGTCGGTGCGTTTCAAGTTTTTCTCCGACGGATCATCCAGGGGCCAAAGTTGCGAATTCGGGCGCGGGCAAGAGGGCGCGGTCGCGCGCCGCCACGCGGGCGGTCGGCGAGGTGCGGTTACACGGTCAATTTCGGGCAGCGGGGGCTGCCGTGACGGCGATCTGTGGGGGGGCGGCGGCGTGACGCAACCTTGGCGCGACGACACCCATCGAGATGATGTACTTCAATGCCTGGTCCACGGTCATGTCGAGCTCGTGGACGCGCGATTTCGGCAGCATGAGAAAGAACCCTGACGTGGGATTGGGCGTGGTCGGGATGTAGACGCTCACGTGCTCACCCGGCAGGTCTTCCGCGATTTCGGCGGCCGGTGCGCCGGTCAGGAAAGCGATCGTCCAGCTACCCGGATACGGATACTCGACCAGGAGCGCCTTGCGGAACGCCGTGCCGCTCTCGGAGAGCAGCGTGTCGCTGACCTGCTTGACGCTGGAGTAGATCGACTTGACGACCGGTATGCGGCCCAGCACCGACTCCCAGAGCAGGATCAGTCGGGCACCGAAGAAATTGGCGGCGATGACGCCGGTCAGGAGCAGGATGGCCACGAACAGGGCCACGCCGAGTCCCGGAATGTGGAAGCCGACAACGGCCTCGGGCCGAGCGCTCTCCGGGACCAGCAGCAGCGTCTGGTCGAGCGTCGTCAACAGCCAGACCAGCACCCAGATCGTGATGCCGAGCGGCACCCAGACCAGCAACCCCGCAACCAGGTAACGTCTCAGGTAACGTTTCAAAGTCACTGTGTCGTCGGTATCACCGCTCGCTCGCGGTAGGAACAGTTGCAGGCGCGGGACTCGCCGCGGTTGCCGCTTCGCCGGGGTTCGCGCTCTTGCTCTCGCCTTGGGAAGCGCTCTTCGTGTCGCCTTGGGAGGCACCCTTGGCCTCCGCCGGCCTGGATTCCCCCTCTTTGCTTGCGTCCGACTTCTTGGCTTCCGCCGGCTTGGATTCCCCATCTTTGCCCGCGTCGGACTTTGCCGCGGGTTTCGCGCCGGAATTCTTGAAATCGGTTGCGTACCAGCCGCTGCCTTTGAGCTGAAATCCCGCCGCCGAGACGAGCTTGGAGAGGCTCTTCTTGCCGCAGACAGGGCAGTCGGAAAGAGGCGCTTCGGTGAATTTTTGCAGCGCTTCGAGCTTATGCCCGCAGCCCGCGCAGCGGTATTCGTAAATCGGCATGCTTTCCTCTGGTAAGCGTCGCGAAGAGGTTGATCCGAAACAGCTAATTATAGCGGAATCTGGGGGCGTTCCGGTGCTTCACAATCCCCGGCGGACCGCCTTGAGCACGGGTCGCGCCCGCCATCCGGCGGCGCCGGATTTCCTTTATCCTTCCGCTCGAGGAGGAAGCACTAGCGATGAGTGCGTATTGGATGTGGTGGATCGCCGCCGCGGCGCTGATCGCGGCGGAGCTGTTGACGGGGACCTTCTACCTGCTTGCCGTGGGGATTGCGGTCGCCTGTGGCGGCGTCGCCGCGTGGCTGGGTTGGAGCACGCCTTACCAATGGCTGACCGCGGGGGCGCTGGGCATCGGCGGTGTCGTCCTGCTGGAACGATGGAAACGCGGCCGCGGCGCTACCCCCCGGCAGGCGGCGCTCGACGTCGGGCAGATGGTTCGCGTGCAAAGCTGGGGCCCGGACCGGACGGCGCGAGTGAGCTATCGCGGCTCGACCTGGGACGCGGAGCTCGCGGCGCCCGAAACGCAGCAAGCCGAGACCATGTACATCGCCGGGACGCGGGGATCGGTGCTGATTCTCTCCGACCGCCGACCCACCTGAGGAACGGGATATGGAAATCGTCATGGGTTCTTCGATCGTCACGCTCGCGCTGTTCATCGTCGCGGTCATCATCATCGTCAAAACGATTCGCGTCGTGCCGCAGCAGCACGCGCTGGTCATCGAGCGCTGGGGCAAGTTCCACGCCGTGCTCGAGCCGGGGCTCAATTTCGTCGTGCCGATCGTCGATCGTGTCGCGTATCGGCACGACCTGCGCGAAATCCCCCTCGACGTCCCATCGCAGATTTGCATCACCAAGGACAACACGCAACTCCAGGTCGACGGCATCCTGTATTTTCAGGTGACCGACCCGCGGCTCGCGTCGTACGGATCGTCGAACTACGTGGTCGCGATCACCCAGCTCGCGCAGACGACGCTGCGCAGCGTCATCGGCCGGATGGAGCTCGACCGCACTTTCGAGGAGCGCGATCACATCAACGCTCAGGTCGTCGAGGCGCTCGACCTGGCGGCGGCGAACTGGGGCGTCAAGGTGCTGCGCTACGAGATCAAAGACCTGACGCCGCCGAAGGAAATCCTGCACGCGATGCAGGCGCAAATCACCGCCGAGCGTGAGAAGCGGGCAGTGATCGCCACCTCGGAAGGTCGCCAGCAGGAACAGATCAACCTCGCCGCCGGCGCGCGCGCGGCGGCCATCGCGCAGTCGGAGGGCGTGAAGCAAGCCGAGATCAACACTGCGCAAGGCCAGGCCGCGGCGATCCTATCGATCGCCGAGGCGAACGCCAAGGCGATACGCCAGGTCGCCGAAGCGATCAGCTCGCCGGGCGGAATGAGCGCGGTGAACCTCAAGGTCGCCGAGCAGTATGTTGCCGCGTTCGGCAATCTCGCCAAGACCGGCAACACGCTGATCGTGCCATCGAACCTCGCCGACCTGGCGACGC
>WNGB01005235.1_pt1 | contig 19443 bp, 20 predicted proteins | sample 5400681 | NCBI WGS metagenome assembly WNGB01 (sample SAMN13153367, study PRJNA577476) | soil metagenome | isolation source: 115 cm soil or saprolite under grassland replicate 2 | place: USA:California | collected 2016-06-15
ATGGCCCGGAGGTTCCGGAGGGCGACGGGGTTCTTGACCCCGTCCCAGGTCGCGCGCTTGTCGCGCTCGAGATCGTCGTAGGCGTAGCTCGACGGCTCCGTCTTCAGCAGCCACATGCGGCGCCTCCCCCTGCCGATCATACCCGGGCCGCGCGCCCGCGGGCGGGCCGCGCTTTGCTCTTGACTCCGTGCGGGCCTCGGTGTATTCCTACAGTGCTTTCTTTCTATTACACTGTAGGACACGATGACCAGCGCGGAGGCCATCCGGGCCCGGGTGCGATCGAGGCTGGTCGAGCAGCGCGGGCTCGTCTCTGCCCTCCTCCGGCTGCGCACCCAGCTCCAGGGCTCGCTCCTCATCCGCCACATGGAATGCGGGAAGGCGCGCTGCGCCTGCCACAGCGGCCGCAAGCACGGCCCCTACTACGTGCTGTCGAACCGCAGCGGGGGCCGGGGGTCCTTTTCCTACCTCGACGCCGGGGAGGCGGCCCGTGCCCGAACCCTCGTGCTCCGCTATCGCGAGTTCCGGCGCGGGCTGCAGCGCCTGCAGAAGGTCAACGTCGAGCTGGTGGGCCTGCTCCGGCGCTACCAGCAGACGCAGCTCCGGAGCACCGGCGTGAAGCTGGGAGTGCGTGTGGTCGCCCGCACATAGGGCGATCTATCAACATGTTACACTGCGATCGCTTTTGTGACGGCTGAGGCAAGAGTGGCACGCGAGGACCGCTCCGGCGAAGTCGGTCTGCGCCGCAAGGCGGCGACCCTCGCCTCGATCATCGCCCTCGTCGCCCTCATCGTGGGCGCCCTCTTCGGCGACCGCGGCCTCCTCCACCTCATCGATCAACGGCACCGCGCGGAAGCGCTCGCGCGCGAGATCGAAGAGCTCGAGGCGGAGAACGCGCACCTCGCGACCGAAATTACGGCCCTGCGCTCCGACCCGCGCGCCATCGAGCGCCTGGCCCGCGAAGAGCTCGGTTTCGGGCGCGCGGGCGAGACGGTGTTCCTCCTGCGCGACCCCGGTCTAGCCACGCCCTGATCCCATTCCGCCCGCTCCAGATGCGGGTATTCCGCCGTAGCCTAGGTCCGTGAATCCTGTTGACACCGCGCGTGACTCCCCATGTAGAATGGCGCTCCTTTTTTGATGGCGTCCGCGCGGCGGCGCCGCGAAGCCCCACTGGAGGATTGAGTCGATGGCAAAGCCGATGACGAAGTCGAAGATCGTGGCCGCGCTGGCCGAGACGGTCGACATCCCGAAGAAGACGTCGGCCGCGTACCTCGAGGCGCTGGCCAACCTCGCGCACAAGGAAGCCAAGAACGGCTTCACGATTCCCGGAGTCGGGAAGCTCGTCGTGCGCAACTACAAGGCGCGGATGGGACGCAATCCCCAGACCGGCCAGGAACTGAAGATCCCCGCCCGGCGGCGGCTGAAGTTCGTGGTGGCGAAGGCGGCCAAGGACGCCGCTCTCGGCGCCGCGAAGTAGCTCCCTCAGGCGCGGGGAGCCCCGCCCGCTCCTCGCGCCCCCTTCCCCTTCCCGCCCACGCTGAAGTGAGTGCCGATCGCGGCCTTTCGCGGACGATCGGTCCCGGCCGGCTGGAGATCGCGCGCGGCGACCTCACGCGCGAGCGTGTCGGCGCCATCGTCAACGCCGCGAACTCCTCGCTCCTGGGGGGCGGTGGCGTCGACGGCGCCATCCATCGCGCCGGCGGTCCCGCCATCCTGGAGGAGTGCCGCGCCATCCGTGCGCGACGGGGCTCGCTTCCGCCGGGTCAAGCCGTGATCACGACCGGCGGCGCTCTGCCCGCGCGCCGCGTCATCCACACCGTGGGACCCGTCTGGGGCGGCGGGCGCTCCGGCGAGGCGGAGACGCTGGACTCCTGCTACCGGAGCAGCCTGGCCCTCGCGGAAGAGGAAGGGCTGGACTCGGTCGCCTTCCCCAGCATCTCGACCGGGGCCTTCGGCTATCCGATCGAAGAGGCGGCGCCGGTCGCTCTGCGCGCCATCGCCGACGTGCTGAAGACGGCGCGGCACGTCCGTCTCGTGCGCTGCGTCCTGTTCTCGGAGGGCGACCTCGACGCCTATGGCCGGGCGCTGGCGGCCATGGTCACGGGCTAGGCGGGCCGGTCACCTTCCGGATCTCACCCTCCAGGCCGGCCAGCCACTGCGCGAACTCGCCGTCCTTCTCGACGACGATCTCGAGCTTGCCGTTGGGCATCCGGCGCACGCGCCCGGGATGGCGCGGCCCCAGCGGGATGACGAGCTGCTCGCGATGGATGCCGAGCCGGTCCGTGATCTCGAAGATGGCCTGGATCTCACGCAGGGTGACCGCCTCCAGCACGCGCCGCCTCCTTGGGCTTTCGAGTGTACAGTGGCTTCACCATGAGCCAGGCCGCTGCTCCGCCCGCGGCTGCCGCGATCGCGGACGTCGAGGCGCGCGTCCTCGAGGTCGTGCGTACGCTGGCGGAAGAGCTGGGCGGGGCGCGCGGCGCCCACGCCGTCGCGCCCTCCGCGTCGCTCGAGCGCGAGGTCGGCCTGGGCAGCCTCGAGCGCGTCGAGCTGCTCCTGCGGCTGGAGAACGCGTTCGGCCGCGCCCTCGACGACCGCGTGCTGCAGGCGGACACCCCGCACGACCTCGCGCGGGTGATCGCGGCCGGAGGCGTGGTCGACACGCCCGCGCGGGCCGAGCGTGCCCAGTCCCCCGGCGCCGCCCCCGCCTCCGAAGCCGCCGCCACCATCCACGAGTCGCTCTGGCGGCGGGCGCAGTCCCAACCGGCCCGCCCCCACGTCTACCTGCGTCACGACGACGGCGCGGAGGAGACGATCACCTACGGCGACCTCCTCGCGGAGGCGGCGGCGGTGGCGGGGGGACTGCGCGAAGGCGGCCTGGGCCGCGGCCACACCGTCGCCCTCATGCTCCCGACCGGGCGCGAGTTCCTGGCCGCTTTCCAGGGCATCCTCATGGCGGGGGCGGTGCCCGTGCCCATCTACCCGCCCGCCCGCCTGGACCGGCTCGAGGAGTACGCGCAGCGGCAGGCGGCCATCCTCGCCGACGCGGAGGTGGGCGCGCTCGTCACCATCGCGCGCGCACGGGGCGTGGCCGACGTGCTGAGCGCGTCCGTGCCCTCGCTGAGGGAGGTCGTCACCGTGAGCGACCTCGGCGCGCGCGGCGCGTCCTGGCCGGCGCCGGAGGGCGCGGGGGCGGATCCCGCGTTCATCCAGTACACGTCCGGCAGCACGGGCGAGCCGAAGGGCGTCCTGCTCACCCACGACAACCTGCTCGCGAACATCCGCGCCATCGGCCGCGGCCTCGAGGTGCGGCCCACGGACGTGGGCGCGAGCTGGCTGCCCCTGTACCACGACATGGGCCTCATCGGGACGTGGCTGTTCTGCATGCACCACGGCCTTCCCCTCGCGCTGCAGAGCCCGCTCGCGTTCCTCTCGCGTCCGGAGAGGTGGCTGTGGTCGATCCACCAGCGCCGCGCCACCCTCTCCCCCGCTCCCAACTTCGCGTTCGAGCTGTGCGTGCGCAAGATCCCCGACCGCGCCCTGGAAGGGCTCGACCTCTCCTCCTGGCGAGTGGCCCTCAACGGGGCGGAGCCGGTCAGCCCGGAGACGATCGAGAGGTTCGTCCAGCGATTCGCTCCCTACGGCTTCCGGCGCGAAGCGATGATGCCGGTCTACGGCCTCGCCGAGAGCTCGGTCGGCCTGTGCTTCCCGCCCGTCGGACGGGCACCGCGCATCGACCGCATCGCGCGCGCCGCGTTCGAGCGCGAAGGCCGGGCGGAAAAGGCGGGCGGTGACGGCGCCGGGGGACTGCCGTTCGTGTCCGTCGGCGCCGCGCTGCCCGAGCACGAGGTGCGCCTCGTCGACAATGCGGGCCAGGAGGTGGCCGAGCGCACGGTCGGCCGCCTCGTGTTCCGGGGCCCCTCGTCCACCGCCGGCTACTACCGCAAGCCCGAGGCGACGGCCGCGATCACCCTCCCCGGGGGTTGGCTCGACAGTGGCGACCTCGCCTATCGCGCGGAGGGCGAGATCTTCATCGCCGGGCGGCGCAAGGACCTCATCATCAAGGGCGGCCGCAACCTCGTGCCGCAGGAGATCGAGGAGGTGGCCGCCTCCGTGCCCGGCATCCGCCGCGGCTGCGTCGTGGCCTTCGGCGTGACCCGGCCCGAGCTGGGCACGGAAGGCCTGGTCGTGGTCGCGGAAACGCGCGCGACAGGTCCCGCGGAGCGCGATCGCTTGACGAGCGCCGTCACCGAGCGCGTGGCCGCCGCGCTCTCTCTGCCGCCCGATGTCGTCGCGCTGGTCCCTCCGGGCGCGGTACCGAAGACTTCGAGCGGCAAGGTCCGCCGCGCCGCCACCCGGGACCTGTATCTGGCCGGAACCCTCGGGCGCGTCTCGGGCACGCCTCTCGCGATGAAGGTCCGCCTCCTGGCGCGTGCGGCCGTGGACGCCGCGGCCGCGGGAGCGGCCGGCGTCGGTCGCGTCCTGTATGCCGCGTACGCGGGAGTCCTCATCGCCGTCATCGCTCCGATCGTCTGGATCCCGGTGGCGCTCATCCCCAGCTCCCGGCTCGCGCGCACGCTCGCGCGCCTCGGCTCGCGCGCGCTGCTGACCCTCGGGGGCTGCCGTCTCAGTCGCGAAGGGGGCGGCGCGCTTGCGGGAACGCAGCCCGTCCTCCTCGCCTCCAATCACGCCTCCTACGTCGACGCGCTGGCCATGCTCGCGCTCGTCCCGCGCGATTTCCTGTTCGCGGCCAAGGCCGAGGTGGCGACGTGGCCGTTCGTCGGCACGCTGGTGCGGCGGGCCGGCCACCTCACCGTCGAGCGCTTCGAGGTGAGCCAGAGCGTGGCCGATGCGGGCAAGCTCGCCCCCGCGCTGGAGCAGGGACGGTCGGTGCTGCTCTTCCCCGAGGGCACGTTCACGGCCGCGGCGGGACTGCGTCCGTTCCGGCTGGGCACGTTCAAGACGGCGGTGGAGACCGGAATCCCCGTCGTGCCTCTCGCCCTGCGCGGCACGCGCGCGATCCTCCGCGCCGGGCAGACCCTGCCGCGGCCCGGGCCCATCCACCTCTGGATCGGCGATCCCATCGCGCCCGAAGGCCAGGGCTGGCGGGCGGTGGTGGCGCTGCGGGACCGGGTGGCCGCGGAGATCGCCGCGCATTGCCCGGAGCCGCGGCTCGACCTGGTGGCGGGCGGCCCGGTGCGGGAATGAGGCGATGACGAGACTGCTCGGCCTGGCCGACATCGAGCAGGCGCAGAGGGCGATCGCGCCCTACCTGCCCCCGACTCCGTTGCGGCGCGCCTTCTCCGTGCCCGGGGGTCAGGCCTGGCTCAAGCTCGAGTGCTGGCAGCCGACGGGGTCTTTCAAGGTGCGCGGCGCGCTCAGCGTGCTCAGCTCCCTCACGCCGGCCGAGCGGCGGCGGGGCGTGGTGGCCGCTTCCGCGGGCAATCATGCCCTGGGCGTCGCTTTCGCCATCCAGGTCCTGGGAGGCGACGTGCCCGCGACCGTGTTCGTGCCGGCGACGGCGCCCCGGGCCAAGGTGGACAAGCTGCGCACGTTCCCCGTCACGGTCGTGGAAGGCGGAGCCACCTACGACGAAGCGGCGGCGCGCGCGGCCGAGCATGCCGATCGCACGGGCGCCTTCAGCGTCCATGCCTACGACGACCCGCGCACCGCCGCCGGGCAGGGTACGGTCGCCCTCGAGATCCTGGAGCAGAACCCGCTGATCGGCACCATCGTCGTGCCTGTCGGCGGGGGCGGCCTCATCGCCGGCATCGCGGCCGCGGTCAAGGCCCAGCGCCCCGACGTGCGCATCGTGGCCGTGCAGCCCGAGGCCTCCCCCGCCCTCCGGGACTCCATCGCGCAGGGCCAGCCGCTGCTCGACTACGCCGCGGGGCCGACCCTGGCCGACGGGCTGGCGGGCGGGATCGGACTCATGGTGTACGCGCACCGCCACCTCGTGGACGAGGTGATCAACGTGTCCGAGCCGGAGATCGAAGACGCGATCGTCGCCCTCGTCACCCACGACCAGGTGGTGGCGGAAGGCTCGGGGGCAGTGGGCATGGCCGCCTTGCGCTCCGGCCGCCTGCGCCTCGACGACGGGAGGCCCGCGGCGGTGGTCGTCACCGGCGCCAACATCGATGCGCGCGTCCTGGGACGGCTGCTGACTCCGCGTTGACGGCCCTGCGCGGCGAGGATGCCTGGTTCGCGGGCGCGATGGCGACGCTGGCGGTGCTGGCGGGAGGCGTCCTCGGCCTGGCCATGGGCGCGGTCAGCGGCGGCGCCATCGGCGGCGCCCTCGGTCTCGGAGTGGGCGCCGTGCTGTGGCGCGCCCTCACCACCCGCGCCACCGAGCGCGAGCGCGTCCGCCTCGCCCCGTTTCCCGACGAGTGGCGCCGGATCCTCGAGGAGCGCTACGACCACTACCATCGCCTGCCTTCCGACCTGCGCCGCCGCTTCGAGGAGCACGTCGCGCTGTTCCTCGCCGAGAAGCGGATCACCGGCGTCGAGGTGGAGGCCTCGCTCGAGCTCCGGCTCCTGGTGGCCGCTTCCGCGGCCACGCTGACCGCGGGCTGGGAGGGCGATCACTGGGACCATCTGGCGGAGGTGCTGCTCTACAAGAAGGACTTCGGGCGCGACTACTCGTTCGACGACAGCGACCTCTCCGGCCAGGCGCATCCGTGGGGCACGATCATCCTCTCCGTGCCGACGCTCGAGGAGAGCTTCGACGATCCCGACGACGGGTTCCACGTGGGCCTGCACGAGTTCGCGCACCTGCTCGACGTCGAGCAGACCCGCTTCGACGGCGTGCCGCGCGGGCTGGATGCCGCGCGCAGCCGCGAGTGGCTGGAGGTGGTCGACCACGAGATGGACCGGCTGCGGCGCGGCAAGTCGGTCCTCGACCCCTACGCCGGCGAGAGCCCGGCCGAGTTCCTCGCCGTCGCCGTCGAGACCTTCTTCGAACGGCCCCTGGACCTGCGCCAGCGCCACCGCGAGGTCTACGCGATCCTGCGCGACTACTTCGGACAGGACCCCGCGGCCTGGGACGAAGCGCGCGGGCTAGACTGACGCGCGTGCGCATTCGCCTCGACCTCGCGCTGATCAAGCGGCATCCGGAGCTGTCGCGCCGGCGGGCGCGCGACGTGATCGAGAAGGGCCAGGTCACGGCCTCTGGCCGCACCGCGCTGGAGTCCGGCCTCCTGGTGGAGCCCAGCGCCGAGGTCGCCTGGGACCCCAACCTCAAGGCGCGCTCGCGGGCGCGCTCGTCCCTCCGCCTCCTGCACGAGGACGACGACGTCCTGGTGGTGGACAAGCCGGCGGGGCTCCTCGCCGTGCCGACTGCTCCCGGCGCCCGCGACGAGGACACGGCGCTGGCCCGGGTGCGGGAGTACATCGCCCGCCGGCGGCCGCGGCGGCCGTACGTCGGCGTCGTGCACCGGCTCGACCGCGACACCTCGGGCGCCCTCGCCTTCGCCCTGAGCCCGCCCGCGCGCGCGGCCCTGCGCGACCTCTTCCGCGCGCATCGCATGGAGCGCCGGTACGCCGCCCTGGTGGAGGGGGGGCCCTCCGCCGACGAAGGCCAGGTCGACGCGCCCATCTACGACGTCTACGAGGCAGGCCGGCGGCGGCTCGCCCGTCCGGGCGAGCCGGCCCACGAGGCGCGCACGCGCTGGCGCGTCGTCGAGCGCTTCCGCGCGGGCGCGCTGCTCGAGGTCGAGCTGGAGACGGGACGCCAGCACCAGATCCGCCTGCACCTCGCGACCCTCGGCCTGCCCATCGTCGGCGATCACGTCTACGGGCGATCGGCGCGGCGCACGATCGCCGCGCCGCGACAGATGCTGCACGCCCGGCATCTCGCTTTCGTCCACCCGATCACGGGCACCCGCGTGGAAGCGGAGAGCCCGCTGCCCGCCGACTTCCGCGCGGCGCTGGCCGCGCTGCGCCGCGTCGATCCCGCCCGCGACGCCGGCCCGCGCGGCTCCGGCTCAGCGCGACGGCGGCGGTGAGGTGCCGAACTGGCGGAGCTTGGCCGCGATGCGATCCTCGACCCAATGCGGGTCCCACCATTCGCGCGCGTCCACCTGCTCGCCCTGGAGGATCACGGAGAAGTGCAGGTGATCGCCCGCGGCCAGGCCGGTGGAGTCGCTCTGCGCGATGACCTGCCCGCCCTTGACGCTGTCCCCCGCCTTGACCGCGAAGCTCGCCAGGTGGCCGTACAAGGTGAGCAGGCCGTACCCGTGGTCGATCACGATCGTGTTGCCGTAGATCCCGAAGTAATCGGCCAGCAGGACCACGCCGTCGTTCGAGGCCGCGACCGGTGCGTGGGCGGTGGTGGCGAGGTCGTAGCCGAGGTGATCCTGCCTGTCCACCTCGCGTCCCTGGTAGACGTAGTTACGGTGGTCGGCGAAGCTGGCCTCGACCTGGGAGTTGCCGAGTTGGCGGAAGGGCTCCGCCCACAGGAAGCGCGGCTGTGACCGCGCCGCCATCTCCGCCAGCGCCTTGTTGTTGGCCGCGCGCAGCCCGCCGTTGATCTCGAGGTAGTTCTTCAAGAGGCTGCCCTGGTCCTGGACGGTGGGCGTGTGGCTGAGGATCTCGGGGACCACCTTTCCAAGGAAGTCGTCGTCGATCGGCAACGTCCGGGTGCGGAACTTTCGCGGCGACACCTTCAGGTTGAACCTCGCGAGCACCTCGTTGGCCGCCTCGTCGCGCGCCTTGACGTGCACGGCCGTACCCGCGGGGGCGTCGTAGGGATAGGCGAAGATCGCGAAGCGGAGGGCGGGGTCGGCGGCGCCGGGCATCGGAAATCCCTTGAACCAGGCCGGGCCCGCCTGCACCCCGCTCTCCACGCCCGGCGGGGTGACGCGGTAGACGACCATGTCGCACCCGCCCTGGTTGACGTAGTGCTGGGTCGTGAGCACTTCGATGCGCGGCGGCGTGAGCCGGGCCGTGAACTCCTTCTGCAGGGTGGCCGTCTTGCCCTTGAAGAAGTTGCCCCAGGAGGCGTTGCGGGCTTCGATGCGCAGCAGGCCGGGGCCTTCCTTCAGACGGAAGCGGGTCTCCTGGCTCGGCCGCCATTCGCGGTGGACCTCCGCCCGCGGCGGCTGGTAGGTGTCGTCGATGACGGTCTCCTCCCGGTCGCCCTCGCGCACGGTCACTTTCAGCGACCGCAGGCCGGCGGGGTCACGGACGTCGAGAGCGAGGGTCGCATTTCGTCCCACCACGTCGAACGGAGCGGCCAGCGCGATGGCGGGACGAGGGGCCATCAGCATGCGGCCGGCCACGTACAGGAGGGCCACCACGGCGGTGACCAGGACCACCAACAGGATCATCGGGAGCACGGACAAGCGCGACCCTACGCGAGCACGCCTCCGGTAGGACGGCACCGTCTAGCCTGCCGCCTCGAGCAGATCCATGAGGTCGCCGGGCGCGTCGTCGAAATGCACGCCGGCCTGATGCGAGAGGCCTTCCAGGCGGCACCACATCACGCTCCCCGCGAGGTCGACGGGGGCGGACGCGCCCCGCGGCGAGAGCTCGACGCGCACGGCGGCGCCGCGGGGCAGGTCCTCGCCGATGCGCAGGCGGCACCCGCGCGCGGAAAGATCGACCAGGGTCGCCGGATGCCAGCCCGCGGCGACCCGGTAGCGCGCGCCCAGGAGACAGGCGCGTCGGGTCGAGCTCCGGCGATCGATTCCGTTGTCCGGGGAGTCTTCCATCGGGAAGACGAAGTATAGGACACGCCGCGCGTGGCTTCGTGGCCGCGGGCTGTGATATTGTCCGCCTTCGTGTCGAAACGATCTTTTCTCTCCCTACTGAGCCTCTGCGCCACTCTCTCCGCCTGCGGCGGTGGGAAGAGCGGCAGTACCTCCGGTCCCACTCCCGTCCAGCCGTCCGGGCCCACCTACACCGTGGCGGGCGCGCTCTTCTACGACGAGAACGGCAACGGTACCCTCGATGCCGGCGAGAACGCGCGCGTGCCCGACGTCACCGTCCAGATCGGGACGGCCACCGGCAAGTCGAGCAAGGTGCTCGGCGAGTTCAGCGTCCCCGGCGTGCCCGCGGGCACGCAGACGGTGACGCTCAACCGGTCCTCGCTGCCTCCCTTCTACGTGACCCCGGCGACGGTGACGGTCACGGTGCCGCAGTCGCAGGGGCTCCTGATCCCCCTGACCCTGCCCATCGGGACGAACCGCCCGAACGTCTACATGGGCTTCGGCGACAGCATCACGATCGGCGAGGGCTCGCCCGACAATCGCGGATATCGGCCCGGGTTGGAGGACAGGCTGGCCGCGTTCTTCGGCCGCGGCGCCGTGGTGGCCGAAGGCATCGACGCCACCCGCAGCAATCGCGGCGCCGAACGCATCGACGACAGCCTCAACCGCGCGCGCCCCGCCTACACGCTCATCCTATACGGGACGAACGACTTCAACGTCCTCGACTGCAAGGTCAACCCGCCCTGCTTCACGATCGAGAGCCTGCGGGACATCGTCCTCTCCGCGCGCGGCTCGCGCAGCCTGCCCATCCTCTCCACGATCATCCCGGCCAACCCGAACGGCGCCCTGCAGCCGGACCGCAACCAGTGGGTGGCGGCCATGAACGTGAGGATCCGGGCCCTGGCCAAGGAGATGAGCGTGCCCCTCGCCGATCCCGAGCCGCTGTTCCTCAAGGATCCCGACTTCGCCCGGCTCTACACCGATCACGTCCATCCCAACAACAGCGGGTACGACCACATCGCCGAGGCCTTCTTCGCCGCCATCATCACGCCGACCACGACCGCGACCAGCGTGTCCGCCCCCGTCCTCTTCGCTCGACCGACTTCCCTGCAGCCCGCGCGCGCGACGGCGCGTCCGGCTATAGTGGGAGCCGGATCGAGAGAGTGAAGACCGGCCGACTCCTGAAGTTCCAAAGGCCCGGAGGCGATGTCCAGGCCTACCTCTACCAGGAGGGTGGAGTGTTCCGCGCCTCCGTGTTCGTGCTCGGACCCTCCGGCCGCAAGGACGAGCCACTGGAGATCCTGACCGGCCCGTCGGAGTCCGTGGTCGAGCGCGATCTGCGCGCCTGGGTCGACGCGCACTTCCCCGCCGCCCCGAAGTAGCGAAAGGGCCGCTCAGGCCGACGCGACCACCGCTTCCTCGAGGATGCGCGCGGCCGTGGCCGCGTCTTCTTCATCCACGACCAGCGGGGGGGCCAGGCGGATGGTGCTCCGCCCGCATCCCAGCAGGAGCAGGCCGCGCTTGAAGGCCTCCTCCAGGATGCGCTCGCGCAGCTCGGGGGCGGGCTCGCGGCGGAAGCGGTCACGGACGATCTCCACGCCGATCATGAGGCCGAGGCCACGCACGTCTCCCACGACCGCGTGTCCACCCAGGCGATCGCGCAGCGCGGTCATGAGGACGCGGCCGACGCGGTCGGCGTTGGCGATGAGCCCTTCCTCCAGGAGGCGCAGGGTGGCGAGTCCGGCCGCCACCGCGACCGGATTGCCGCCGAACGTCGAACCGTGGCTTCCGCTCTCCCATCGCATCACGTCGTCCTTGGCGACGAGCGCGCCCAGGGGCAGACCAGAGGCGATGCCCTTGGCCAGGGTGATCATGTCGGGCTCGAGGCCGAAGTGCTCGCTGGCGAACATCCGGCCCGTCCGGCCCATCCCACTTTGCACCTCGTCCGCGATGAGCAGGATGCCGTGCTTCCTCGTCACCTCGCGCAGCCGGGGCAGGAAGCCGGGATGCGGCACGACGTATCCGCCCTCGCCCTGCACGGGCTCGACGATCACGGCCGCGATCTCGCTGGGGTCGGTCGTGGTTGAGAACATCGTCTCCGTGAGGAGGTCCAGACATTCCACCTTGCAGGTGTCGGGGTGGCGGTTGACCGGGCACCGGTAGCAGTACGCGTAGTGCGAGTGCAGCACCTCCGGCAGCAGCGGCGCGTAGCCGCGACGCTGGACGGGCTTGCTGGCGGTGAGGCTGAGGGCGCCGAAGGTGCGGCCGTGGAAGGCGCCGTAGAAGGCGACCACCTTGGGGCGGCCCGTGCGCAGCCGGGCCAGCTTGATCGCGGCCTCCACGACCTCCGCCCCGGAGTTGGCGAAGAAGACGCGCCAGGGGCCGGGGCCGGGCGCGCGGCGGGCCAGGCCTTCGGCCAGGGTGACGACGTCCTCGTTGTAGAAGTCCGTCGCGCACAGGTGGAGCAGGCGCGCGGCCTGGCGCTGCACTGCGGCCACGACGTCGGGATGGCAGTGGCCGGTCGAAGCCACCGCGATGCCGGCCGCGAAGTCGAGGTAGCGGTTGCCGTCCGCGTCCACCACCACCGGCCCCTTCGCGTGGTCGACGACCAGCGGGTAGTCCTTGCGGTAGTTCTGCGACATCGTGCGCGCATCGCGCTCGATGATGGCGCGCGCCTTGGGCCCGGGCGGCGGGCAGACCAGCTTGGGGTAGTCGCGCATCGTCACCTCCCGCTAACGGAAAGCCGCTTCGATCGCGCCGTCCAGGATCGCCGCCATCTCGTCGAGCTCGTCGTCCGTGACGACGAGGGGCGGCGCGAGCATGACCAGGTCGCCATCCGTGCCCGTCGCGGAGCCCGCGCTCGGATAGACGATGAGACCCTGGGCGAAGGCGGACGCCGCCACCGCCTCCGCGCGCTTCTCCGCCCGCGGGAAGGGGCGGCGCGTGCGCGCATCCGCCACCAGCTCCACCCCGAGCATCAGCCCGCGGCCGCGCACGTCGCCCACCTGGGGGCGGGCACGCAGCTCCTGGAGGCGGGCCCGCGCGCGCTCGCCCATCACCGCCGCGCGCTCGACCAGGCCTTCCCGCTCCAGGATCTCCAGCGTGGCCAGGCATGCGGCCGCGGTGACGGGGTGATGGGAGAACGTGAAGCCGTTCACGAACCCGCCCCCGCGCTCGACCGTATCCACGATGGCCTCGCTGGCCAGCACCGCGCCCACCGGCATGTAGCCGCCGGCCATCCCCTTCCCGCAGGTGACGAGGTCCGGAAGCGCGCCACTCCATTCGATCCCGAACCAGCGGCCGGTGCGCCCGAACCCCGACATCACCTCGTCGTCGATGTAGACGATCCCGTGGCGGCGGCAGGTCTCGCGCACGCGCCGCGTGTAGTCGTCGGGCGGCACCGCCGCGCCCGCGGAGGCGCCCAGGATCGGCTCCGCGATGAAGGCGGCGACGGTGCGCGCTCCCTCCCGCTCGATCACGGCCTCGAGATCGTCGGCGCAGGCGAGCGCGCAGGACGGGTACTCGAGCGCGAGCGGGCAGTGATAGCAGAAGGGCGCGGCCGCGCGCGGCGGGTCCGACAGGAGCGGCCCGTACGGCGCCTGCAGGGTCGGGCGGCCGGAGAGGGAGAGCGCGCCCAGCGTGTTGCCGTGGTACGAGACGGTGCGGCCGATGACCTTGTGGCGGTCTCTCTCCCCCCGGGCCAGGTGATACGCGCGGGCGAGCTTCACCGCCGTCTCCGTGGCTTCGGAGCCGCCGGAGAGAAGGTACAGCCGCCGGCAGTCGCCGGGGGCGTGGATGCCGAGACGGCGCGCATACTCCTCGAGCACGTCGCTGGTGAACTGCGTGCCGTGCACGTAGCCGGCGGCGGCGGCCTGGCGCGACATGGCGGCGGCGATCTCCGCGCGGCCATGGCCCACGTTCACCACCACCGCGCCTCCGGATCCGTCGAGATAGCGCCGCCCTTCCGTGTCCCACACCACCGCGCCCGCGGCGCGGGCCACCGTGGGCAGGTCGCGGCCGGCGACGCGGTGGAACACGAAGGACGGGACGGGACCGGAGATCAAGGCGGCGCGTATTCTATCCCTCTGCCGCCTTGACCTCCTCCGGCGCGGGGCATATGAAGTCTTCCCGTGCGCCTGCGCGAGTTCCTGCTCACCCTGGCCGTGCCGGTGCTGCTCGTGATCGCGGGAACGACGGGGTACGCCCTGCTCGAGGGCTGGTCGCTCCTCGATTGCCTGTACATGACCGTCATCACGATCACCACCGTCGGGTTCATGGAGGTGCACCCGCTCTCGCCGGCGGGCCGCCTCTTCACGAGCCTGCTCGCGCTCGGCGGCGTCTTCACCCTGCTGTATGCGGCGACCGCGGTGATCCGCGCCGTCGTGAGCGGCGAGATCGGTGGCACTCTGGGGAGGCAGCGGATGGACCGCAAGCTGGCGGAGCTGACCGGACACGCGATCATCTGCGGCTACGGCCGCATGGGACGGCTCGTGTGCAGCGAGTTCTCGAGCCTCGGCCGCCCCTTCGTGATCGTGGACCAGCAGGCCAGCGTGCTGGACGATTTCCGCGTGCCGCACGGCATCCCCTTGCAGGGGGACGCCACCGACGACCACGTCCTGCGCAAGGCGGGCGTGGAGCGGGCGAAGGTGCTGGTCACGGTGGCGGCCTCCGACGCCGCCAACCTCTACATCACGATGAGCGCGCGGCTGCTGAGCGAGCAGCTCTTCATCGTGGCGCGGTCGGAAGAGTCGGAGTCCGAGCCCAAGCTCCTCCGCGCCGGTGCCAATCGCGTGGTGTCGCCGTACGTCATCGGCGGCCAGCGCATGGCCATGGCCGTGCTGAGGCCGAACGTGATGGACTTCATCGAGCTGGCGACGCGCAGCGACTACATGGAGCTGCAGATCGAGGAGTCCCGGATCGAGCCCGGATCCGCGCTGGCCGGCCGCAGCCTGAAGGACAGCCGCGTCCGCCAGGACCTCGGCGTCATCATCGTGGCCATCAAGAAGCCGGACGGCCGGATGGTGTTCAACCCGCCGTCCGAGGAAACGATGGAGGCGGGCGACCTGCTCATCACGCTCGGCCACCGCGACCAGCTCGATCGATTGGAGGCGCTGGCCCGAGCCTAGGGCAGGAAGGGCCGGAGCCGGCGCGCGAACTCGGCGGCCGCCGCCATGAGCTGCCGTGCGATGCGCTTTCTCGACGTCGTGCGCGGCGTCGAGCGATGGGGACGGCTCACCCACAGTCGGCGCACGCTATTCGGGCGAACGCGCACATCCGCCGGATCGGGACCGGGGATCGATTTGACCGCGACGTGGTACGCGTACATCAGCATGATCAACGGGTTCAGATGCCGGCAGGACGGACACGAGACGACGCGCACGGTCACTCGGTCGCTACTGGCCGAAGGGATCCTCGGCGCACCGTATTCGTATTGAACCGCAAACCGGCGGTTGCAGACCTCGCACTCCCGCAGCATCTGCTCGACGTACATGGCTAATGGGGGGGACGCGCGGGGCCGTCTGATCTCCCGTGCGCGGGATCACGCGGCCCACTTCCTCGAACGACCATCCGAGCCTGTCAAGCATACTTGACAGGAGGACACCTGCAATCTAGGCTGACGCCGAAGCTATGACATGGCGTCAGGCACGGATGATTGCCGGGTCGGCGCGGGAGACCAACTCATGACACGCGATGCGCGATTCTGGCTCGGAATGGCCTTGTACACCCTGGTGCTTCTCTGGTCGGTACGCTTTCTCAAGACGCATCCACAGTCGGAGTGGCGAATGCTCATCGCCATAGCTCCGGTCGCCCCGATCGCTTTCGTCGTGGCCAACGGCATTCGCCGAGTTCGTGAGCTCGATGAGTTGCAGAGGCGGCAATACCTGGAGGCGGCCGCCTTCGCTTACCCGACGATGGTCGTCGGCAGCATCACTTATGGATTCCTGCAAAACGTCGGCTTCCCCGCCGTCAACTGGATGTTTGTCGGAGTCTTTCTGATGGCGCTGTTTGGCGTAGGGCGAGTACTGTCATGGTTGAAATACCGTTGAAATCCCGCCTAAAGCTACTCAGGGCGAAGCGGGAGTGGTCGCAAGGCGATCTCGCAAGGCACTTGAACGTATCCCGCCAGACGGTCAATGCTATCGAAACCGAGAAGTACGAGCCAAGCTTGTCGCTCGCGTTTCGAATCGCCCGACTGTTTCGGATGCCTATCGAGGACGTGTTCGAGCCAGAATTGACGTATGAGCGCTGCCCAACGCGCTGAAGCAATGGCGCGTGGTTGCCCGCGAGGTCGACTGTGGAGCGCGAGGCCTCGCCGCTTAACCCGATGCTAGGCGGGCAACAGCGTCATCGGAGAGAGTGACACCTGCCCAGGCGGACGTGGCCGGACTGGTGGGACTGGGATCTCGAGTTCAGCCCGCACGTTTACAAGCGGATGGACGACCGTAGCTTCACTGAGCTGGACCTGCGCGCTATGCTTGAGGCTGCGAGTGGGTACCGGAAGGATGTGGCGCCGGGCCGGTGGGTCATTGAGGCGAAGCGCGGCCGACAGCGGTGGGAAGTCATCGTCGAACCTGACGAGGCATTGAACATGCTCGTGGTCATCACCGCCTACCCAGTGTGAACCCGATGACCGAAGCCTACCTAGAGGTCACCTATCGTCATGGCCGGCCCCTCGCTGCGTACTACTACCTTCCGCGTCGCGCCGGTGACCGCGCCCACCGCACGACCCGGGGTCCCTCTGGCTTGCTCATCGACTACACGCGAGCGGGTCGCGCCATCGGCATTGAGATTACGGCGCCTTCACTTCTCTCGCTGTCGGCGATGAACCGCCTTCTTCGAGACGTCGGCCACAAGCCAGTCAAGAGAACCGAACTTTCGCCGTTGCTCGCGGCGTAACCGGCGGCCGAGACTGGGATGGCGCGGTCTTCGCAGCCTATCTCGGTGGAATTCCGACTCCAAGGCACAGGACAAGTGCCTCGTAGGTGTCGGCCACGCGCTCGATGTCGCCGCTGAACACGTCGAGCCTGGCAGGAGGTCTATCTGCTGTTGAAGCTCGTCTACGAGCTCCGAGGTAAGCGCGAGGAGTGCGGCTCCGGAGATCTTCTTTTCGTGGCCGCCGGAACGGAGCATCACTTCGAGGACTTCACCGACGATCTTACGGTGTGGGTCGTCTTCTTCGGCCTCCAGGGGGGCGAGGTGCCGTAGCCGCCGCGTGTCAGCGGGGAACGTTCGTGCAGGGACGCCGGCCCGCCGGCTCGGCCGCCGGGGTCGTGATCTCCCACACCGTCCCCGCCCCGCCGAACTCGAGGACGTAGAGCCGACCGTTCAGGATCTCCGTGTCGATCGGGTTCAGGAAGCCGCAGACCAGGCTCTGGGCCCGGACCTCGTAACCGGCCGCCGTGCGCTGCAGGTCGAGAAAGAGAAGGTCCTGGCTCGCGTCGCGGAAGGGACCCTGCGCGGTCGCGCCCGTGGGATCGCCTTGGGTCCAGCCCAGGATGAACGCGCCCCCGCGGTAGCGGCCGGCCAGGATGTTCGCGTTGTCGAACGACAGGCCCAGCGGAGACCGGTGCGTCGTGAAGGTTCCGAGCGAGCGCCCCACCTCGCTCGCCTTCAACAGCGCGCCCGTCGCCGGGTCGCGGAAGCTGTTCGCGTCCGCTCCCAGGTTCGGGATCGGATCGGTGAGGGGCACGGACGGCCGCGGCGGATACGTCGGATCGTCGTGGAAGAAGCCGTGCTGATAGGCGTAGAACCGGTGGTCGACGAGCTTGTCCGCTTCGGGGTCGTAGCCGGGGAACTGTTGAGGGGTGTCGCTCGTGCCCATGCGCCAGGGGAAGCCGTAGTGCCCGCCCTCGCGCAGCCAGTTGAGCTCGTCGTTGTCGTCGCGGTCGCCGGAGTTGTCCCCGGAGAGGAGATCGCTGGCGGCGTTGAAGGCGGGGTCGAAGCTGTTCCTCACGCCGCGGGCGAAGACGTAGCCCGCCCTCTCCAGGAGCGCCTCGTCGTCGGGCAGGACGATGCCGTTCCCGGCCGCGGGCAGCCGGAAGATCTTGGCCGTGAGGGGCACCTCCCGCAGCCCCGGAAAGCGGCCGCCGCTCGTCTGCACCTCGCCGTGATCCGTCCGCGAGCCGCTGTTCACGTAGAGGGACCGGCCATCCGGGCTCACCGCGATGCCGTTCCACTCGTGGTCGAAGGCGGTGTTGCTGCGCGGATAGGGGACGGTCTGGGCGAGGGTCGACCAGACGCGCTGGTCTCCGCTGACGCGCGCGCCGCGCCGGATGGTGGCGACGCCGTCGAGGCCGTCGATCTGGTTGCCGACGACATAGAGCGTGCCGTCCGGGCCGAAGGCCATTCCCTGCGCATCGGTGGTGCCGGTGTCCACCGACGGGTAGAGCCGCTCGAAGCTGGGCGCGCCCTGGGCGGGAATGGTCAGGCGAAAGACGTCGCCGCCGCGCTTGAGGACGAAGAGCGCGCTCGAAACCGGGTCGCGGACGAGCCGCACGGACGTCTCGGGCCCGCCCGTATCGACGATGCGCCGGATCGTGAACTCCGTCGAAGGCGTCGGGTTGACGGGCCCCTCGCTACTCCCGCACGCTCCGGCAAGGAGGAAGGCGGATGCCGCGACTGCGCTTCGGATGTGTCGGGCACCCGTGGCCGGCCGGATCAAGCCCGCGTCCGCGCTACCGCGCCACCGCGCGAGGCGGTTCCTCGATCACGCGCGGCGCCCCCTCCGCCGCGCGGACGAGCGCCTCCAGGAACGCGATCACCTCGCCGGGCGAGTCCACCGAATAGCGCGCGGAAGACGTCCCTCCGCCGACGCGGACCGTCCACGCCTCGCCGCGCAGGCGCAGGAACAGGTCCTCGTCCGTGCGGTCGTCGCCGATGGCGAGCCGGAACCCCGCGTCGGGACGCAGCGACTGCAGGCGATCGACGACCGCGCCCTTGTTGGCCCAGGCGAAGCGCACCTCGACCGTCTTGTTCCCGCGGATGGCCTGCAGCTCCGTCTCGGCCAGCATCTCGTCGAGGGTGGCCACCAGCTCGTTGGCCAGCCACTCCCCGAACTCGGGATCGGCCAGCCGGTGATGCCACACCAGCGCCAGCTCCTTTTCCTCCAGGAAGCTGCCGGGAGTGCGGTCGATGAAGTGCTCGAGCACGGGCAGGACGCGGGCTTTCCACGCATCGTCGGGCCGGGGGCGCGCCATCTCCCATTCGCGCGTGATGGGCGAGCGCGCGCATCCGCCGTGCTCGCCGATCAGCCAGAGGTCCGGCACGTTTCCGAAGAAGGCGCTGAGGTCGGCGCGCGAGCGGCCGGACACGATGGCGGTGGTGACGCCGGGGGCGGAGGCCAGCCGGCCGACGAGATCGACCACCGCGGGCGGAGGGACCGCATCGCGCGGACGCGGGGCGAAGGGGACGAGCGTGCCGTCGTAGTCGAGCAGGACGAGCCGGCTGCGCGCCGCGCGGAACGACTCCAGGGCGGCGGCCACGGGCAGGGCGTCCGGCCGCTCCGGACGCGCGGCCAGACGGCCGAGGGCCGCCTCGTCCAGGATGGAGAGGAAGCGATCGGCCCACCGGAAGACGGTGTTGCGGCGGACGCGGCGGTAGAGCATGACCATGCGCTCCCTCCGCTCGTCCGCCGGCAGGTTCAGCACGCGCTCGAGGACGGCGGCCACCCGCTCCTCGTCGTAGGGATTGACGAGGAAGGCCTCGCCCATCTCCGCCGCCGCCCCCGCGAACTCGCTGA
>WNGB01005241.1_pt1 | contig 19435 bp, 18 predicted proteins | sample 5400681 | NCBI WGS metagenome assembly WNGB01 (sample SAMN13153367, study PRJNA577476) | soil metagenome | isolation source: 115 cm soil or saprolite under grassland replicate 2 | place: USA:California | collected 2016-06-15
GAGGGAATGACCTACACGCCGGGGGAGCGCTTCCGGATCACGCACACGGGCGCGTTCTTCGGGCAGCGCGATCCGAAGCCGTTCCTACAGGCGCTCGCCGACTCCGGTCTGGACGATGTGGTCGTCCGCTTCGTGGGCGGCTTCCGCGCCGCGGACGGCGAGTTCACGGAGTCGCTCGCTCTCGCAGACCGCGTCGAGGTGATCCCGTTCGTCCCGCGCCGCCGCTCGCTCGAGCTGCAGCGCGACTCGGAGGCGCTGCTGCTGATCGCGTCCGAGGCCGGCGGCCGGGGGACGGGCGTGATCCCGGGCAAGGTGTTCGAGTACGTTGCGGCGGGACGGCCGATTCTCGCGGCGGTGCCTCCGGGCGGCGCGGCCGCACGGCTCATCGAGGAGATCGGGGCGGGTGTCGTCGCGCCGGCAGACGACGTCGGCGCGCTGCGTTCGGCGCTGCTCGAGTTGCACCGGCGCTGGCAGCGCGGCGAACTGACGGTCGAGCTGGCGCCGGCCGCGCGCGACCGTGTCTCTCGGCGCGCCCGGGTCGAAGAGCTCGCCAAGCTCGTGCACGCCGTCGCCGCGGATACTGCAGCCGACGATACTGCGTAGCCGTCGATGGCTTCTTCCTCGGGCCTGAAGCTTCACCTCGGCTGCGGCTCCACCGTCGTCCCGGGCTGGGAGAACATCGACAAGTCGCCGACCGTCACGCTCGCCCGCGTCCCGGGGGCTCGCCGGGCGCTCCGTGCCGCCCGCGTGCTGACGGCGGAGCAGGCGAACGCAGTCTTTCCGCGCGGCATCGTGCACGTCGATGTCCGCCGGGGCCTTCCGTACCCGGACGGCGCCGCGCGGTACGTCTACAGCTCGCACATGATCGAGCACATGGCCCGCTGGCAGGGCCTCGCGCTGGTTCGCGAGTGTGCGAGGGTGCTCGAGCCCGCAGGCATCCTGCGCCTTGCGACGCCCGATCTCGCGACCGTCGTCGACGCGTACGTGCGGGCGCGACGTGACGGTGACGTCGCAGCGGGCGACACGTTCATGTCGAACCTGGGCACGTTCGTCGAGCGTCCCGACTCGCGGCCCGCGACGATCATGCAGCGGCTCTTCACGGCTCCCCATCAATGGCTGTACGACCACGAGTCTCTGGCGGGCCTCCTGCGCGAGGGCGGCTTCGTCGACGTGCAGGCGCGCGCGTTCCGCGAGTCGGAGCTGCCGGAGATCGAGCTGCTCGAGCACCGCGACAGCCTCTTCGTCGAAGCGCGACGAACGTGACGTCGCTGAGGATTGCCGTGCTCACCACGTCGTACCCGCGCACGCCGGGCGACGCCGCGGGTCGGTTCGTCCGGGATGCCGTCGAGCACGTCCGGGCGCGAGGGGTCGAGGTCGAGGTCGTCTCGCCCGCGTCCTTCGGGCACTTCGGGATCGCGTACGGCGCGGGTGTCGTCGGAAACCTGCGCCGCCGCCCGTGGCTCGCTCTCGCGCTGCCGCTGATGCTGGCATCGTTCGCGCGGGCGGCGCGCCGCGCGTCGCGACACGCCGACCTGGTGCACGCACACTGGCTCCCGGTCGGCGCCGTTGCGCTCGCGACCGGCCGCCCGGTGGTTCTCACCGTGCACGGCACGGACATCGAGCTCGGGCGACGCGCGCGACCGCTCGCGCGCGCGATCCTCCGTCGGATGCGCGTCGTGCTCGCCGTATCGAACGCGCTGGCCGAGGACGCGCGCCGCCTCGGCGCGCCGGACGTCCGCGTAGTCCCGAACGGCGTCGAGGTGCCGCCGGACGTTGGCGAGGAGGCCGATCCGCCGGAGATTCTCTTCGCCGGACGGCTGTCGCGCGAGAAGGGCATCGTCGAGTTGCTCGAGGCGGCGCACGGCCATCGCCTCGTCGTCGCAGGTGACGGTCCGCTCCGTCCGCACGTGCCGCAGGCGTTGGGGTGGCTGGCGCGCGAGGAGCTCGAGCCTTTCTACGCGCGCGCAGCGGTCGTCGCGTGTCCCTCCCACCGCGAGGGCTTCGGCGTCACGTGCGCAGAGGCGATGGCGCACGGCCGCGCCGTCGTCGCCGGCGCTGTGGGCGGCCTGCGCGATCTCGTGACCGACGGCGAGACCGGCTTGCTCGTCCCCCCGCGCGACGTCGCCGCGCTGCGGGCGGCGCTCGAGCGATTGCTCGTCGATGCTCCCCTCCGGCGGCGCCTCGGCGCGGCCGCGCGCGAGCGGGTGCGCGATTACTGCTCGTGGGAGCGCGTCACCGATTCGACGCTGCGCGCTTACGACGACGCACGCGGTGGGTAGGATCGCCGACTCATGAAGGTCTCCTTTTTGATCCCCGCGTACAACGAGGCAAACACGATCGGCGATGTACTGGACCGGATCGCCAGGCTCGAGCTCGAGTCGCAACCGATCGTCGTCGACGACGGCTCGACCGACGGAACGGCCGAGATCGCCGAGGGCAAGGGCGCCTTCGTGATCCGCCAGCCGAACCGCGGAAAGGGTGCGGCAATCCGCGCGGCGATCCCGCACATCGACGGCGACATCGCCGTGATCCAGGACGCGGACATGGAATACGATCCGGCCGACGTTCCGGCGCTGATCGAGCCGCTCGAGCGGGGCGTCGCCGACGTCGTCTTCGGCTCGCGGCTCTCCGGCGGCCGGCCGCAGCGCGCGTACCTCTTCTGGCACCTGGCGGGCAACAGGTTCCTGTCGCTGCTGACGAACGTTCTCTTCAACACGACGCTCTCCGACATGGAGACCGGCTACAAGGCGTTCCACTCGGAGGTTCTCCGCTCGCTCGACCTCCACGAGGACGGGTTCGGGATCGAGCCGGAGATCACGGGCCAGGTGTGCAAGCGCAAGCTGCGCGTGTACGAGCTGCCGATCGCGTACTACGGCCGCACGTACGACGAGGGCAAGAAGATCACCTGGCGAGACGGCTTCCGAGCGATCTGGGTGCTCGTGCGCGTGCGCTTCACGACGTGAGCCGCGCCGCCGGCGGACGGTATGAGCTCTGGCATAGGAAGGCATCGCGCGCCCTCGCGCTGCTGCTCCTCGTTGCCATGGTGCCCGCTTACGCCGCGTCCTTCCGGAAAGTCTGGCGGCAGGGCTCCGATCGCGCGTCCTGGACACGGGACCAGCGGGAGTTCGCCGGCTACGCCGCGGCGGACGTCGACCCGGCGCTCCTCGTCGCCGCGCGTCGCGCGATCCCACCGGGGGCGACGTACGTGCTCGTCGTCGGACGCCGCGGCATCTCGGCGCAGGCCGCGCTCGAGATCGGGCCGTTCTCCGAATATGCGCTGCTGCCCCGGCGTCGCGTCGACGCCGTCCGTGACGCCGGCTGGGTGATCGGCTACGGCGCGGACGTGCGCGCGGCAGGCGCACCGGTCGAGCGCGTCACCACGGTCGCTCCCAACATCTCGTTCGCGCAGGTCGCCCGGTGAGCGGAGGCGTCGCGGCGCTGGACGTCCTGCTGCTGCTGGCCGGAGCGGTCGTCCTCTGGGGCGCCGGCCGAAGGATCGAGAGGGCCACGGCGGTGCTCGAGGCCGGCCTCGCCTTCATGGTCGGGTTCGCCCTCGCCACGACCGTCTGTCTCCTCCTCCTCGTCGCGGGGTCGGACCTCTCGATCCCGCAGTTTCTCGCGGCGTTCGCCGCCGCCACGCTCGCCGTGGCCGCGCTCGCGCGGCGGCTCGGCGGCCGCCCCGCGCTTCCTCCGCGCCGTACGGACCGGCTGACGACGGGCCGCCGCCTGCTGACGATCGTGCCGGCGGCGCTGCTCGCCCTCTACCTCCTGGCCCTGCTGCGCCGGACGCTCTACTCCGGCGTCGAATGGGTCGACGCGTGGACGTTCTGGGTGCCGCGCGCGAAGACGATCTACTACTTCGGCGGCCTCGTCCTTGGGCCGAACGGGTTCGACGCCTTCCCGCACGCGGAGTACCCGCCGGGAGTCCCCGGCTTGAATGCGGTCGTCTTCAGGTTCGCCGGCGGCGCCGACCCGCTCGAGCTGCCGCTCCAGGAGTGGCTCGTCGCGGTCGCCTTCCTGCTCGCGCTCGCGGCTCTCCTGGCGCGGCGCGTTCCGGCGCACATCCTCAGCCCGGCACTCCTCTTCGTGGCGGTCACGCCGACCTTCGGGCGGGAGATCGGCATCCTCATGGCCGACCTCGTCCTCGCCGTGACCTTCGCCCTCGCGGGCGTGTGCGCCCTCCTCTGGCTGCTCGACCGGCGGCCCGAGCTCGCCGTGCTGGCCGGCGTGTTTGCGGCGTCGGCGGCCGCGCTGAAGAAGGAGGGGCTCTTTTTCGGCGTGCTCCTGGCGGGCGCGATCACGCTGGTCGCGCCGCTCGCGGGAGTCGCGCGCCGCCGTGCACTCCTGCTCGCGGTTCCGCCCGTCGTCGTCTCGGCGGTGTGGTCCATGTGGATCAGCTCGCACGACGTGCACACGACGAACGACTACCGGCTGTCCGATCTCCTCGATCCCGGCTTCCTGGGGGACCGGCTCGGCCGGCTCGGCACGGTGCTGACGTCCCTGCCGTCGTATCTCTTCGACCCCCGGCAGTTCTTCATCGCGCTCCCCGCGGCGCTTGCCGCCGCGGTGCTCGGATTGCGGCGGTCGCCGATCGTCGCCCGCCTGGTCCTCGTGATCGTTCCGGCGGGCTTCGCGGGCCTCGTCGTGATCTACTGGATCAGCATCCAGGACGTCCATTTCCACCTCTGGACGTCAGCCGGCCGTGTTCCCGGCGCGCTCGTCTTCCTCTGCCTTGCGCTGTTGCCGGTGCTGATCACGGCCACGGAAGAACAGCCGCGCGGACCGTGAGGCTCTTACGCCCCGTGCAGCTCCTGGAGCCACAGGTCCAGGCAGATGCAGCGCCAGAGCGCGAAATCGGCGCCCGGGCGGCCCCGCTCGACCGAGCCGAGCAGGCGGCGAGCAGCTTCGCGACCGACGTAGCCGCCGCCGAAGCCCGGGCGTTCGAGGGCGCGCGCGACCTCGGGCCCCGCTTCGCGCAGCCAGCGCGCCTGCGGCGTCAGGAAGCCGATCTTGTCCCGGCGGTCGCGGACGAGCGGCGGGAGCCGGTCTGCCAGCGCGCGCCGGAGGAGCAGCTTCGTCGCGCCGGAGGCGATCAGCGCGGCGGGATCGAGACGGAAGGAGAGCTCGACGAGCCGGTAGTCGAGGAACGGCAGGCGCGCCTCGAGGCTGAACGCCATCGAGTTCCGGTCCTCGTAGCGGAGCAGCGCCGGAAGCCCCCGGTGGTAGACGCGGTAGCGCTCCGCGTCGAGCCGGCCAAAGCCGTCCGGTGCTGCACGAGTCTCGGCCGCAAGGCGGCGCAATCTCGGCGGCAGGACGCTCGCGGCGCGCTTGTCGAGCTGTCGCAGGCGCACGCGCGCCGCGTCCGGGACGAACGGCACGAGAGCGAGCCGAGCCGTGCGAGGCCAGGCGTGCAGCTGCTGCCGGTGGTACGTGCGCAGCTCTCGCATCGCGGTCCGCACGTGACCCGCCTGCAGAAGATCGGCGATGCGGTAGCCGACAAAGGAGTGGTAACCGCCGAGCAGCTCGTCACCGCCTTGACCGTCCAGCAGAACCGTCACGTCCGCTTCGCGCGCGATCCGCATGACGTGCCACTGCGCGAGGATGCTCATCGATCCGAACGGCTCGTCCTGCGCTCGCAGGACCCGGCGCGCCTGCTCGAGCACGTTCCGGCCGTTCACCGCGACTCGATGCTGGTCGACGCGCGCGGACGAGCCGACGGCGTCGATGTACCGGCTCTCGTCGAACGCCTCGCCCGGAAACGTCGCGGAGAACGTGCGCTGTGTCTCTCCGACCGCCTCTGCCTCGCGGCTTCGCTCGAGGAAGTCGTTCACCGTGCAGACGACTGCGGACGAATCCAGCCCGCCGGAGAGGCAGCTGCCGATCGGAACGTCGCTGCGCAGCCGCAACCGCACCGCATCGTCGAACAACTCCCGGAACCGGCCGACCGCCTCGTCGGGTCCTACTCGTGGCTCCGCGGCGAGGTGCGGAGCGATGTCCCACCAGCGTTCGGTCCGCATGCCTTCCCCGTCGGCGACCAGGATGTGGCCCGCCGGCAGTTGCCGGATGCCGCTGAAGAACGTGCGCTCGTCCGCGTCGACGTAGTCGAGCGCGAGGTAGTCCGCGACGGCCTGATCGTCGGGCGCGGGGGTGGAGTCGAGTGCGGCGAGGAGGGCCTTCGGCTCGGACGCGAACAGCAGCGTCCTGCCGCGTTCGACGAAGTAGAACGGCTTCACTCCCAGGCGGTCGCGCGCGCAGAACAAGCGGTGCCGCCGGGCGTCCCACACGGCGAACGCGAACATCCCGTTGAAGCGGTCGAGGCAGGCGCTGCCCCACTCCTCGTACGCGTGGAGGACGACCTCGGTGTCGGTTCGCGAGCGGAAGCGGTGTCCCGCCCGCTCGAGCTCCGGCCGAAGCTCGCGGTAGTTGTAGACCTCGCCGTTGAACACGATCCAGGCGGTGCCGTCCTCGTTCGCGAGCGGCTGCCGGCCCGCCTCACTGAGGTCGAGGATCCGCAGGCGCCGGCTCGCGAGCGCGACGCTGCCGTCGACCTCGATTCCTTCGGAGTCCGGCCCGCGGTGGACGAGGCGCTGGATCATCGCCTCGACGCGCCGGCGGTCGGCAGGCGCGCCGTCGAGCGACATCGTGCCGGCGATTCCGCACACCAGCGGCGACGTTACCTGGCCGCGCGCCGGTCAGCGCTCGAGAGCCTGGACGCGCTCGCGCTGGCGCGCGACGGCGGTCGCGAGCGGGCGACTCAGCACGCGCGCACGCGCGAGCGCCCTGGTCCTTCGGACGCGGTAGTGGCTCAGCGCCAACCGCCTGAACCTCTTGCCGGCCTTCTTGTTGGTCCAGGCGCGTCGGTCCTCGAGCCGGGTCGCGAGCAGTTTGCCGGCGTACGAAAGCGCGGCGGTCACCCGGCGGAAACGCAGCGGCAGCCGCCCGAGCCACTTCTTCGTCGCCGGAGCCGCGTCCACGGCGTCCTCGATCGCATGCTCCGCGCGGAAGCAGTTGACCCAGACCAACCGGGCGGGCTGGTGCGGCGACTTGCCGACGGCACTCGCCACGATCACGCGCCTCGACCAGCTCAGGCACGCGTTGAGGTTCTGGCGGAGGACGAGAGCGACTGACAGAACGCTCGGCCGCTCGATCGCGTAACGCTTCAGCGCCACGAGAAGCCGGGCGCTTATGTGGATCTTCGCGGCGGAGGGGTGATCGGCCAGCGACCACGTATCGGCACGATCGCCGTAGAAGCGTGTCGCCTCGACGAGACGGCCGGCGCCGTCCCAGCAGAGACTGACGCCGCGCGTTCGTCGCTGCGCGTACTGCAGGCACGACAGCCCGGGGTTGTCGACAGTTCCTGCAAGCTGCCTGCTGACGAGGCGGGGGCCGACGTCGCTCCGCGCCTGCGCGATGTCGTCGCGGCTCTCGTCGAGGTAGCGGTCGCGTTCCCAGCGGCCGAGGGCAACCGCGCCCGCGACGAACGCGACGAGGACGCCGGCGCCGATGAGCAGCCGCGCGTACACCGCCGTTACGTGGCCGCGCGTTGCACGACGTGGTTCCCGAGCACGAGCAGGTCCATCTTGGTCTTGCGGAAGGTCTCGATCGCGTCGTCGGGCGTCATCACGATCGGCTCGTTCTCGTTGAACGACGTGTTGAGCACGATCGGAACTCCGGTGTCGCGCTCGAACGCCTCGATCAGCCGGTAGTAGCGGGGGTTGACGTCGCGCTCGACGGTCTGCAGCCTGCCCGTGTCGTCGACGTGGTTGACGGCGGGAATCTTCTCCCGCTTGTCGGCGCGGGTCTTGTAGACGAGAACCATGAACGGGGACGTGTACGACTGCTCGTACCACTCGCCCGCGCGCTCGGCGAGAATGGACGGCGCGAACGGGCGGAAGGGCTCTCGATGCTTGATACGTGCGTTCAGGATGTCCTTCATGTCGTCCCGACGCGGATCGGTGACGATCGAACGGTTGCCCAGCGCGCGCGGGCCGAATTCCATGCGGCCCTGAAACCAGCCGACGACGTCTCCCGCCGCGATCCGCGCCGCGACCGTTGCGAACAACTCGTCGTCGTCGAGCCGTTGCGAAGCGAGCCCTGCGGACCGCAGGGCCGACCCGCACTCGGCGTCCGAGTAGGCAGGCCCCGTGTATGCGTGCGTCATGACGAAACCCCGCGGCGCGCCGAGAATCTGGTTCCACACGAAGTAGGCCGCGCCGATCGCGATTCCGTTGTCGCCCGCGGCGGGCTGGATGTAGAGGCCTTCGAACGGCGTCTCCGTCCGGATCCGTCCGTTCGCGACAGCGTTGAGCGCGACGCCGCCCGCGAGGCACAGGTTCGTCATCGAGGTGCGCGAATGCGCCTCGCGCACGACGTGCAGGTAGGCCTCTTCGAGCACCGCCTGCAGTGCGCCCGCAACGTCCTCGTGGTGCTTCGTCAACTCGCCGCCCTGCTCGCGCGCCGGGCCGAAGACTTGCTCGAGGCGCTCCGAGAAGATCCGGCTGATCGTCGGGGCGCCGGCAGTCCACGTCATGTCCACGCCCTGAGCGTGGTGCGTGAAGTAGTCGAGGTTCAGCTCGAAGAGGCCGTCGAGATGCACGAGCCCGCGCATACGTTCGAGGTAGTCGGACGGGTCTCCGTACGGGGCAAGCCCCATCACCTTTCCTTCGTCGCCGTATTTCGGAAAGCCGAGCCACTGCGTGACCGCCGTGTAGTAGATGCCGAGCGAGTGGGGGAACACGACGCGGTCGAGCACGCGAAACCGGTTGCGCTCCCCGACCGCGAGCATGGCCGAGGCGAAGTCGCCGAAGCCGTCGAGCGTCAGGATCGCCGCCTCCTCGAAGGGCGAGACGAAGAAGGCCGAAGCGACGTGCGCCTGGTGATGCTCGACGTGGTGGAACTTCGCCCGCAACGCGTCCTTGGATGTGCCGAGCGCCGCGGCGAGCGCATCCTGCACGCCGCGCACCTGTGCCATGTTCCGCAGGCGCTGGGCGACGTAGTCCGGGTTGCGGAGACGGCGCGCCGTCTGCGTCACCTTGGCCCCGAGATTGGCCGTGGGCCTGCGCCCGATCGCGACGTGGTCGAGGTCTGTCGGCCGAAGGCCGGCGTCCGCGAGGCACCACGCCGCAGCCAGCGACGGGAAGCCGGCGACGTGCTTCACGCGGCTGAAGCGCTCCTCTTCGGCAGCGGCGACGAGTCGGCCGTCGACGACGAGCGCGGCGGCCGCGTCGCCGTGGTACGCGTTGAGACCGAGGATGGCGGTCACCGACGGCGATCGTAGCGGCGCCGTCCCGTGCGGCACCGCCTCTCCTACACTCGACATCGTGAGCAGGCTCGTCAGCGTCGTCGTCCCCGTCTACAACAGGAGCGGCTACGTCCGCGCCGCGCTGGACTCGTTGCGCGCTCAGACCTACGTCGACTGGGAGGCGATGGTCGTCGACGACGGCTCCACGGACGGGAGCGGCGACATCGTCCGCGACGTCGCCGCCCAGGACGAGCGCGTCCGTCTGCACCGGCAGGAGAACCAAGGCGCGGCCGAGGCGCGCAACGCCGGCGTGGAACGCGCGACAGGCGAGTTCGTCGCCTTCCTCGACTCGGACGACGCGTGGCTGCCGGAGAAGCTCGAGCGGCAGCTGGACGCATGGCGCGAGGGCGTTCTCTACTCCGACGCCTACCTGGTCGCTCCGGACGGAACGACGGACGGTCGCATCGGCGATCACGTCGAGCTCGCACGGGGTCAGGTGTTCGACCGCCTGCTGATGTGGAACGTCGTCGCCACGACGACCGTGCTTCTGTCGCGCGAGCTGCTCGAGGCCGCCGGGCCGTTCGACGCGGCCCTGGAGCCGTGCGAGGACTATGACCTCTGGCTACGCCTCGCGGGCGCGGGCGTGCCGTTCGATTACGTCGACGAGCCGCTCGCCTACCACCGCCTGCACGAGGGGCAGCTGAGCAGCGACGCGGGCGTGAACGCCACCGCCTGGCTGAAGGCGGTCGAGAAATGCGCGGCCCGATCGTCCGGAGCGCGGCGGCAGCAGCTCGACCGGCGCGTTGCCTCGCTGCGCCGCTACGCGGCGGGAGCGCTGCGTCAGGGTGCGTGGCGGAACGCGCGTGCGGGCGAGCTGGACGTCGCGCGAGCACAGCTCCGCGAGGCGCACGAGACGGCGCCGACACGTGTGGGCGGCATCGTCACCGCCGTCGCGACTCGCAGCGACGCGGCGCTGCGCATGCTCGCGCGCCGGCGGCTCGCCCGAGGCAACGGCCGCACCTGAGCGGGCCTCTACACTGCGGGCGCCGCGCGCTGCTGCGCCGAGGCGTCCCATGAAGATCCTCTACGTCGCGATGAAGTACGACTACGGCCGCCCGGAACAGGGGCTGAGCTTCGAGCAGTGCAACTTCTACGACGCGCTCGCGGCGGACGGCCACGACCTCGTTCAGTTCGACTTCATGACGCTGTACCAGGAGCTCGGTCGCGACGAGATGAACCGTCGCCTGCTCGAGGCCGCACGCCGCGAGCGAGCTGACCTGATGTTCACGGTCCTGTTCGACGAAGAGCTCGACCCGGACGTCGTGCGCACCATTTCGGAGGAAACCGACACGGTCACGCTCAACTGGTTCTGCGACGACCACTGGCGGTTCGAGAGCTTCACCTCGAGGTGGGCCCCTTGCTTCAACTGGGTGGTGACGACGGCGGCGAGCGCGTTGCCGAAGTACCGCCGGCTCGGCTACCGGAACGTGATCAAGAGCCAGTGGGGGTGCAACGACCACCTCTATCGCAAGCTCGCCCTGCCGCTCGTGCACGACGTCAGCTTCGTCGGCCAGCCTCACGGCAGCCGGCGCGACGTCATCGACGCTTTGCGGGCGAGCGGCGTCGAGGTGTACACGCGCGGGCGCGGCTGGGAGGAAGGCCGCGTCTCGCAGGAGGAGCTGATCCGCATCTTCAACCAGAGCCGGATCAACCTGAACCTGCCCAACGCGTCGACCGCACCACTCGACAGAAGTGTGCGGGGGCGCCTGAGATCGTCGACGGGGCGTGGGATTCGGGCGCTGCCGTACGGCGGGCGCGCGATCGACACCGCGCGCGCGTTGCGGGCGCGTGGCACTGCCGCCGCCGATCGCAGCGCAACCTGGTACGCGGAGCAGATCAAGGGCAGGAACTTCGAGGTGCCGGGCTGCGGCGGCTTCCTGCTCACCGGCCGTGCCGACGATCTCGAGAGCTACTACGAACTCGGGCGCGAGGTCGCCGTCTTCTCGGGCGTTGCAGACCTCGTCCAGCAGGTCCACTACTACCTAGCGCACGAGGACGAGCGCCTCGCGATCGCCGAAGCGGGTTTTCGGCGGACGCTGCGAGAGCACACCTACCGCGACCGCTTCGCCGAGATTTTCGCGACGATCGGTTTCGATGATGCGTCGAAGCGCGCTGCGTTGCGTCACGCAGGTTGAGCGCCTTCTTCCGCAAGCGGCGTCTGCGGCTCCACCTCGGGTGCGGCGAGACGTATCTGAAGGGCTACGTGAACGTCGACTTTCCGCCCTCGGAGCATCTCGTGATGACGGGCGTACGGCCGGACCTCGAAGCAGACCTGACGAAGCTGAGCTACGCACCGGAGACCGTGAGCGAGGTCCGCCTGCATCACGTGTTCGAGCATTTCCGCAGGGCCACGGCGCTGCGGCTGCTGATCGACTGGTACGGATGGCTGGATGACAGGGGAGTCCTGCACATCGAGACGCCGGACTTCGACCGAACGGCGCGCGAGTTCTTTCAGACCGGCGACAGCGCCACGCGCGCGGTGCTGCTTCGGCATCTGTACGGGTCGCACGAGGCCGACTGGGCGGTCCACTGCGACGGCTGGGATCAGTCGAGGTTCGAGGAGACCCTGCGCGCGCTCGGCTACACGGAGCTCGAGTTCGAGCACTCGGAGTGGTACGGGACGTTCAACGTCAGCGTCAAGGCGCGCAAGCGCCGCCCGTTCGTCGAGCGCGCAGCGCAGCTTCGGTCAGCGGAGGATCTGCTGCGGCAGAGCCTCCTCGCGGATGTCGACAGCGAACGACGACTGCTCTCTGTGTGGCTCGACGAGCTGGCCGCGCGTCCGGCGGACGCGTGACGCCGTCGATGATCGAAGACGAAGGAACGTGGAGTCGTTGCGGATCCTGATCGTGGATACGTACTATCCCGCCTTCCTGACCGCGCACTACGCAAAGCACGACCGCCTCGCCGGTGCACCGTACGAGGAGCAGTGGCAGAACCTGATGGCGACGAGCTTCGGCACGGCGGACTCGTACTCCCACAACCTGGCGCGCCTGGGCCATGCGGCGCACGAGATCGTGGCCAACTGCGAGCCGCTTCAGGCCGCGTGGGCCCGCGAGCGCGGAATCAAACCGCGCCGGTCGCGTTTTCCTCGTCTGCGCGCCGACGAGGTGCTCGTGCTCGCGCAAGCCGAAGCCTTCGAGCCCGACGTCGTCTACTGCCAGAACCTCGGGTACCTCAGCCGGAGAGCGCTGCGGGTGCTCCGCAGACGCGGTGCGCTGCTCGCGGGTCAGATCGCGAGCGACATGCCGCCGTCCGAGCAACTGCAGAGCTTCGACTTCCTGTTGACATCCTTTCCGCACTATGTGGAGGCGTTTCGCAAGCTGGGCGTGCCGGCGGAGTACTTCCGGATCGGCTTCGACGACCGCGTCCTCGCACGGCTCGAGGGCGCGCCCGAAGCTACCGGCGGCGTCGTCTTCGCCGGCTCGCTCAACCGCACGCAGCACCGTGAGGGGAACGAGTTGTTCGAGCGCGTCGCGCAGACGGTGCCCATCGAGTTCTGGGGCCACGACGCGACCGGCTGGGAGGCGGACTCGCCGATCCTCCGCGGCTACAAGGGCGAGGCGTGGGGGCTCGAGATGTTCCGCGTGCTTCGGCGGGCGCGCGTCGCGCTCAACCGCCACATCCCAGCTGCGAACGGCTTCGCCAACAACATGCGGCTCTACGAGGCGACCGGCGTGGGCACGGTGCTGTTCACGGAGGCGAAGTCGAACCTGTCCGAGCTCTTCGAGCCCGGAGAGGAGGTCGTGACCTACACCGCCGAGGAGGAGCTCGTGGCGAAGATTCGCTACTACCTCGACCACGAGGAGGAGCGGCGGGCGGTCGCGCGCGCCGGCCAGATGCGGACGCTGCGCGACCACACGTACGCGCGGCGGATGCAGGAGCTCGTCCCTCTGCTCGAGAGCGCGCGTCGCACGACATGAACGATCGCGAACTCGCGTCCGAATTCGCCGGCTCACGCGTCCTGATCACGGGCGGTCTCGGGTTCATCGGCTCGAACCTCGCCCGCGAGCTCGTCGACGCCGGCGCAGATGTGACGGTGGTCGACTCGCTGATCGAGGATTACGGGGGCAGCCTCTTCAACATCGCCGGGATCGAGGATGCCGTGCACGTGAACATCTCCGACGTCCGCGACGAGCACAGCCTTCGCTACCTCGTCGGCAACCAGGACTACCTGTTCAACCTCGCGGGGCAGACGAGCCATCTCGACTCGATGCGAGATCCCTATTCCGATCTCGAGATCAACTGCCGCAGCCAGCTCTCGATCCTCGAGGCGTGCCGACATCGCAATCCGGACGTGATGATCGTCTTCGCAGGCACCCGCCAGATCTACGGCCGTCCAGAGCGCCTGCCCGTCGACGAGCGGCACCCGATCAGCCCGGTGGACGTGAACGGAATCAACAAGACGGCGGGCGAGTGGTACCACTTGCTCTACGGTCGGGTGTACGGCCTCCGTGTGAGCGTCCTCCGGCTGACGAACACGTACGGCCCGCGGATGCGCGTCAAGGATGCGCGCCAAACGTTCCTCGGCGACTGGCTCAGACGGCTTGTGATCGGCGAGCCGTTGCGCGTGTTCGGAGACGGCTTGCAGCGCCGCGACTTCAACTACGTCGATGACGCCGTCCGCGCGCTCCTGCTCGCGGCGACGAGGGAGGAGGCGCGTGGTCAGGTCTACAACCTCGGCGACGACGAGGTCGTCAGCCTGCTCGAGCTCGCCGAGTTGCTCGTCGAGCTGAACGGCGGCGGGGCCTACGAGGTGGTGCCGTTCCCGCGCGAGCGCAAGGCAATCGACATCGGCGATTTCTATGCCGACTTCGGGAAGATCCGGGCCAAGCTCGGCTGGCATCCGAACGTGCGCCTGCGCGAGGGTCTCGCAGAGACGCTGGCGTTCTACCGAGAGCACGGTCCCGGCAACTACTGGGACGGTCCGTGACGATCCCGTTCAACGACCTGGCGCGGCGGTCGGAAGGCGAGCGCAGCGAGCTGCTCGCCGGCGTCGAACGCGTGCTCGACGGCGGTCGCTTCGTCTTCGGAGAAGAGCTCGAGCGCTTCGAGGCGGAGTTCGCCACGTACTGCGGCGCCGGCTTCGCCGTCGGCGTCGCCTCCGGCACCGATGCGATCACGCTGGCGCTCACCGCGGTGGGCGTCGGGGCGGGCGACGAGGTGATCACCGCGGCGAACACCTGCATCCCGACGATCGCCGGGATCGAGGCCGCCGGCGCCGTTCCGGTGCTCGTCGACTGCGACCCGCGAACGTTCACGCTCGACCCCGAGCTGATCGAGGAGGCAATCACGGCCAGGACGCGCGCACTCCTGCCGGTCCACCTCTACGGCCAGTGCGCCGACCTCGACGCCATCCTCGCCGTCGCGGCCGAGTACGGCCTGGAGGTCGTCGAGGACTGCGCGCAGGCGCACGGCGCGGAGCAGCGCGGCCGGCGGGCCGGCTCCTTCGGCGCCGCGGCCGCCTTCAGCTTCTACCCGACGAAGAACCTCGGCGCGCTCGGCGATGCGGGCGCCGTCGTGACGAGCGACCAGGACGTCGCCGAGCGTGTCCGGCTGCAGCGGAACTACGGGGAGCGCGAGCGGTTCGAGCACGTTCTGCGCGGCCGCAACAGTCGCCTCGACACCCTGCAGGCCGCGCTGCTTCGGACCAAGCTTCCACACCTGAACGGGTGGAACGAGCGGCGCCGGTCCCTGGCGGCCGGCTACACCGCGGCGCTCGCAGGGTCGACCGTGACACCGCCGGTCGAGGGGGAAGGCCGTCGTCACGTCTACCACCTCTACGTGGTGCGCGCTCCGAACCGCGACGCTTTTCGCGCCGCGCTGACGGACGCCGGCATCGCCACTGCGATCCACTACCCGATGCCCGTCCACCGCCAGCCGGCGTACGGCGACCTCGCCCCGAGCGGCCGCAGCCTCGCGACGTGCGAGCGCCTCGCCGCGGAGATCGTCAGCCTTCCCCTCTATCCCGAGCTGACTGACGAGGAAGCAGAGCGGATTGCCGCCGCCGCCGCCGCGGCAGGCGCGACGTGAGCCTCCTGGCGCGCATCCCCCTCACGATCTCGCACTACTACGACTTCGGAAAGGACAGGGAGCGCGTCGGGGACGACCTCGTCAACCCGGCGTCGTGGGACGCGATTCGCGAAACACCCGGCCCCTTCGGTCTCCCGGCCACGCGTGAGGAGTGGGAGCGTGCGGCGCTGACGCCGGAGTTCGCCGCGCGTGCGGACGCAATCGCCGGCGTCGCGCGCGAGCTCGGCGCCCGCCGCATTTGCTCGTACGGCGTCGGCGCGGCGTTCCTCGAGCTCAATCTCGTGCGCGCGATGCCGGAGGCGGAGCTCGTCTGCACGGACTATGCGCCGCGAACGGTCGAGCGGCTGGCAAGGCTCTTCCCGGAGGCGAGCGTGCGGCTCCACGACCTGTATGTCGACGGGCCGCTCGCGGCCGATCTCCACCTGCTCCACCGGATCGACAGCGAACTCGGCAACCGCGCGTGGCGCGAGGTCTTCGCTCGTCTTCGGGAGCCCGCGTTGCTCGTCGCGACGCAGCTCCTCGAGTGGCCGGTCTTCGAGAGCGAGCTCCGCCGGCGGTTGTCGAGGCGACCGGCCCCCACGCGTGCCGGTTACGCCCGCACCGAGGCGGCAATGCGTTCGCTGTGGCGGGGCACGCATGTCGACCGGCCGGTCCCCGTCGGCGAGCTTGCCGGGTTCCTGCTCATCCCCCGGCAGGCCCGGGCGCGTTGATCCAGCTCCGTTCCGTCTTTGTCACGGACACGGGCTCGGCGGGGGAACAGGCTACGATGGCGCCGGCGTGAACGTTTCCGTCACCTCGTCAGCGGTCGCCGCGCCAAGCACGAGCCTCGCCACTGTGATCCGGCCGAGCTCGGGCTGGTCGCCGCCGCGCCCACGAGAGCTCTGGCAGTACCGCGAGCTCCTGTTCTTCCTGGCCTGGCGCGACCTGAAGGTGCGATACGCGCAGACGGTGCTCGGCGCAAGCTGGACGGTTCTCCAACCGGTCGCGATGACGTTCGTCTTCGTCTACGCATTTCGCAAGCTCGCGAAGGTCCAGACGGGGGACGTGCCCTACCCGGTCTTCGCGCTCGCCGGCTTCGTGTTCTGGACGTACTTCGCCAAGGCGGTGGCTCAGGGCGGCGACAGCCTCGTCATGAACGCCCAGCTGCTGACGAAGATCTATTGCCCGCGGCTGCTCATTCCGGTGGCCGTCGTGCTGGCGGGCCTCGTCGACCTCGTCCTCGGCGTCATGTTCTTCGTCGTCTTCGCCGCCTTCTACGGCTACGCGCCCACGTGGAGGCTGGCGCTCCTCCCCGCCTTCCTGGCGCTGGCACTGGTCTTCACCATCGGCTTCACGCTGCTCCTGTCTGCGCTCAACGTTCGCTATCGGGACGTGCGCCAGGGGCTGCCGTTCCTGATCAACCTGCTGCTGTTCCTGAGCCCTGTCGTGTATCCGATCGGGTCGCGCGTGCTCGCCGCGAACCCACTCGTCGGGACGATCGAGGGCTGGCGCTGGGCGCTCGTCGGCAGCACGCCGCCCACGAGCTTTGCCTTGGGAATGAGCGTCGCCGTCTCGCTCGCGACGTTTGCTCTCGGAGTCGCGTACTTCTCGCGGGTGGAACGGGTCTTCGCCGATGTCGCCTGAGTCGGCCGCCATCACGGTGGAGCAGATCGGCAAGCGCTACCGGCTCGGCCGCCGTGCCGGCGCGACGACGGTCAGCGAGTCGGCGGCGGACGTCCTTTCGCGCTTGCGGCAGCGCTCCTCGGCGAACGACGAATTCTGGGCTCTTCGCGACGTGTCGCTCGAGGTCGGAGAGGGGGAGGTGCTCGGGCTGATCGGGCCCAACGGCGCGGGCAAGTCGACGCTGCTGAAGATCCTCTCGCGGATCACCGTGCCGACCGAGGGAAGAGCGACGCTTCGCGGACACGTCGGGTCGCTGCTCGAGGTCGGCACCGGTTTTCACGCCGAGCTTTCCGGACGCGACAACATCTACCTCAACGGCGCGATCCTCGGCATGAAGCGGAAGGACATCGTCGCGCGGTTCGACGAGATCGTCGACTTCGCCGGCATCGGACGCTTCATCGACGTACCGGTCAAGCGTTACTCGAGCGGGATGTACGTCCGGCTCGCGTTCTCGGTGGCTGCACATTTCGAGCCCGAGATCCTCCTCGTCGACGAGGTCCTGAGCGTCGGCGATCAGGCGTTCCAGCAGAAGTGCCTCGGCCAGATCGACGAGATCGCGCACAGCGGGCGGACCGTCGTCTTCGTCAGCCACAACCTGGCCGCCGTCTCGTCGCTCTGCACACGCGCATGCTTCCTGGCCCAGGGCCGACTCGCAGCGGAAGGCGAGGTCGACGCGATCATTCGCCGGTACCTCGGCTCCGTCCAGGAAGCGGCACGGCGCGACCTTCACGAACGAGCGGATCGACAGGGGTCCGGAGCCTTCCGCTTCACGAAATTCTTGGCGCACGGTCCGGCGGGCGCGGTGACCTCCGGCGGCGAAACGTGGTTCGACCTCGACTTCGCAGCCGTCGAAGAATGCAAGTCTGCGATGGTCGGCATCGCCGTCTACGGGCTCCTCGGCGAGCCGCTCTTCCTCTGCTCGACGAAGATCAGCGGCGACAACTTCTCCCGCATCCCGCGCACGGGGACGTTTCGCTGCGTCATTCCGCGCCTGCCGCTCGCCCCGGGACGGTACTCGGTGAACGTCTACGGCGAAGCGAACGGCGCCGTCGCCGACTGGGTGAGCGATGCCGCAACGTTCGACGTCGCCGAGGGCGACTTCTTCGGGAGCGGTCAGCTTCCGCCGACGACGCACGGCCACGTGTTCGTCGACCACGCGTGGGGCGTAGAGGAGCGCGCCGACGGCGACGTCCGCCGTCTTTCGCTCGCGTGATCCCGGACGCCGGTGGGGCTCGTACCCGCCTTCGACACTTCGCGAGCACGACGCCGGTCGTCCGTCCGGCGGCTCGGGCCCTCTACCACGCGTGGCTTGCCCTCCGCCGGCCGTGGGACCGCTGGCACGAGAACCGTGCGTTCACGGTCCCGGCGGTCACGCGGCGCAACTCCCGGCGCGCGTACGAGACGCTCTACGGCTCGGCCGAGCTCCTGAGCGAATACCTCGAGCCGTCGCGGCTGCGTTTCTACGCTGAGGTCGCGGCAGTGTGCGCGGAGCGCCCGTTCCGAAGCATTCTCGATGCCGGTTCCGGAAGCGGCCACCTCCTCGAGGCGGTCGCGGCGCGGGTCGACGCCGGCGTCGACCTTGCAGGCTTCGACTATGCACGGACGGGCATCGAGCACGCCCGCAGGCTCCTGCCTCGCGCCCGCTGGGCCGTGGGAGACATCTACGACCCTCCCTTCGACGGCCCCTTCGACGCCGTCGTCTGCGCCGAGGTGCTCGAGCACCTGCGGGATCCCATGAGGGCGCTCACAGCGCTGCACAGGTGTTGCGGACCGCGTGGTCGGCTGATCATCACCGTGCCGGACGGCGAGCGCGACGACTGGGAGGGTCACGTCAACTTCTGGTCAGCGGGCGAACTCGCGCGTCTCCTCGACTCGTTCGGGACTGTCGAGATCCGCAGGATCGACGAAGACCGCACGTTGCTCGCGATCGTCGAGCGACCCTGAGCGATCAGTCGAGCGTCGGCGATCGCTTCGTCCAGAGGCGCGGGTCGGTGTCCGCACGAACGAGCTCCAGTCCTCGCGCCTCGAGCAGATCCTGAAAACCGGGGTCCTCGTGATGCATCGGGTTCGCGAGGTTGACTACGAACGGAGACGACTCGACCAGAGTTCCACCGACCGCCAGCGCCGCCACGATCCGGTCGAGCGTGGACGGGAGATCGGGAATGTGCTCGAAGACGTCGAACGCACAGATCATCGCGTAGGCACCCTCTTCGAGCGGAGCCCACCAGTCGAGGACGCGCACGCGGTCTTCGAGCCGGTGCCGGTCGACGCGAAAGCGCATGAAGTCCTTTTGCAGGGAAGAAAGCTCGAGGTAGTCGACCCGGAACCCGTGCGCCGCGAGCGCCAATGAGAGATTGCCGGTGCCGCCGCCGAAGTCCAGCACTCGGCTCGCAGGCGGCGTCAGCGATGCGACGTCCTCGACGAGTTGCGGCGACTCGTGAA
>WNGB01005246.1_pt1 | contig 19430 bp, 19 predicted proteins | sample 5400681 | NCBI WGS metagenome assembly WNGB01 (sample SAMN13153367, study PRJNA577476) | soil metagenome | isolation source: 115 cm soil or saprolite under grassland replicate 2 | place: USA:California | collected 2016-06-15
AAGAAGAACGCGCTCGCCGCCAGCGCCACCGCGCCGAGGAACGAGGCGATGCGCATCCCCCAGGAGAGCTGGCGCTCGCGCTCTCCCACGTCGACGTCGAACCGCGCCGTCAGCTCGCGGAGCAGCTCCTCGTGATGGGCCGCCACCCGGGCGTGCTCCTCCGGCGACAGGACGAGCACCCCCTCGCGCTCCAGCTCCCGCAGCTCCTCGCGGAACGCCGCGATGCGGTCCGCCCTCCTCTGGGCGGCCGGCTTGGAGGCAGCACTTTCGACGCCGTCCTGGCGCAAAGGGATCACAGCCCTATCATACCGGTTACACTGTTTCAGATGCAGGCCGAGACCCCACCCTCGCTGTCGGCTTCCGACTTCCGTGTCGGCGACCGGCTCGTCCACCCCGGTCTGAACCGGATCGATGGCCCCGCCGGTCCGGTCCAGGTGGAGCCCAAGGTCATGGAGGTGCTCGTCCATCTCGCCGGGCGCCATGGCGAGGTGGTCTCCAAGGAAGAGCTGGTCCGGGTGGTCTGGGAAGGGCGGTTCGTCAGCGACGACGTGGTCTGGCGGAGCATCCGCGAGCTCCGCCGCGCCCTGGGCGACGACGCCCGCAGCAGCACCTGGATCGAGACCATTCCCAGGCGCGGCTACCGGCTGCTGGAACCGCTGCCCGAGCCCTCACTCGCCGATTCCCTGGAATCCCAGGGGGGCGGGGCGGGAGAGGAGAGAGGGGGCCAGGGGGTGAGGGCTCCGCGCCTCATTCCCCGCCGCCTCCTGGGCCTCTCCCTGCTCCTGGGCTTCGCGCTGATCGCGGCCATCGTCCTCCCGGGCGTCCGCCGGCTCGAAACGGTCTCCCGGGCTCCGGCTCGTCCGCAACGGGTCCGCCTGGCCGTTCTGCCGTTTGTGAACCTCAGCGGCGATCCGTCCCAGGACTACTTCGGCGACGGGATCACCGAGGAGCTGATCGCGCGCCTCGGCAGCCTCGCCCCGGACCGGCTGGGCGTCATCGGTCGCACCTCGGTCATGTCTTTCAAAGGGAAGGACACCGACCTGGCCGGGATCGCCCGCGCGCTCGACGCCGACTACCTCGTCGAAGGGAGCGTCCGCCGGGACGGAGCGCGGGTGCGCGTGGCCGTCCGCCTGATCCAGGCGAGCGATCAATCCAGCCTGTGGAGCGATCTCCAGGATCTGGACGCCCAAGGCGTGCTGGGCCTCGAGAGCCATGTGGCGAAGCGCGTGGTGCGCGCCCTCTCCCCGGAGCTCCTTCCGGGGCGCACGCTCTCGCTGGCGGCGTCGACCCCCGCGGCCCACGACGCCGTCCTGCGCGGCCGGTATTTCCTGAGCCGCGGGATGCCGGACGACCTGCGCCGCAGCGCCGACGCCTTCCGCGAGGCCCTGGCGCTCGATCAGGGCTCGGCGGCGGCCTGGGCGGGTCTGGCCGACGCCTTGCATCTCCAGGTTCTCTTCGGAGCCGTATCCCCCCGGGAGGGCGTCCCTCCCGCCGAGGAGGCGGCGCGCAAGGCGCTGGCCCTGGACGACATGCTCGCAGACACCCACGCCACTCTCGGCACGATCCGCTTCCGCTATCACTGGGACTGGACCGGGGCCGAAACGGAGATGCGGCGTGCCCTGGAGATCAATCCGAGCTCGGCGGCGGCGCATCACGACCTGGCGTGGCTGCTGCTCGCCGAACGCCGCTTCGACGAGGCGATCGCCGAGATCCGGGCCGCGCAGGAGCTCGAGCCGCTGTCCGTCCGCGCCAACGCGGATGTGGGTTGGGTCTATTACCGGGCGCGGCGCTATGGCGAGGCGGTCCGCCAGATGGAGCGCACCCTGGAGATGGAGCCCCGCTTCCTGTCCGCCCGCCGCTGCCTGGAGGGGGCCCTCGTCCGTGTGGGACGGCCGGAGCAGGCTTTCCGGCATGCCCGTGTGGCGGCACTCCAGGAAGGTCTCGACCCCGCCGAGCTGGCCGGACTGCCGTCCGATCCGCACGTCGCGCTGGAACGGCTCGCAAAACGCCGTTTGAAGCACCTCATAGGGAGAGGGAGTACAGTCTACGTCTCGCCCTATGCCCTGGCCGCCCTGTATCTCGAGTCGGGTGAACAGGACGAGGCGCTCGCCGCGTTGACTCGGGCGCTCGCGGAGCGGGACCCGATGCTCGTCTCCCTGGATGTGGACCCCGCCTTCGATCCGATCCGGGCGGACCCTCGCTTCCAGGAGATCGTGGCAACCGTGGGAGGGCCGGGCTCCCGGAGACCATCATGAGCAGAGCGCTGCAAGTCGGCTTGATGGTGATGCTGCTGTCCTGCGTGGGCTGCGACCAGGCCATCAAGATCCTCGCGAAGAGCCATCTCTCGTCGAGCTTGCCGCTCGAATTCCTCAACGGGGCGGTGCGCGTGCAGTACGCCGAGAACACCGGCGCCTTCCTGAGCCTGGGAGCCGATCTGCCCGAAAAGGCGCGCTTCCTTCTCTTCGTCGGGCTGGTCGGGCCGATCCTGATCACCGGCCTGGCCTTCGCGTTCAAATCCCACCGCATGACCCTGACCCAGAAGATGGGATTGATCCTGGCCGTCGGAGGCGGGATCGGCAACCTGATCGACCGCATCACCCACGGCGCCGTGGTGGACTTCGTGAGCCTCGGGATCGGCCCGCTGCGCACGGGGATCTTCAACCTGGCGGACGTGGCGATCACGGTCGGGCTCCTGCTCTTCCTCGCCGCGGGAGCGCGCGAGACCGGGACCATCCCCGCGGAAGGCACCGACGCGGCCTAGTTTTAGTAGTACACTCTTCTCAGTGATTCACATCCACGACGACATTCCCGAGCCGGCCGGCGGCGAGTACGGGACGGTCACGCTCCCCCACGCCTGGCACGTCCTGTCGCTGCTCTTCTTCGCCGCAGCCATGGGAGCGCGCTTCCTGACCGCGCTGATCCCCCGCGAGCTCCTGAAGGGGGTGATCTGGCGTCCGGTGCTGACCGCCTTTTCGGTCCCCCTCCTCGCCACGTTCGGCCTGCTGTTCGCGCTGATCGGCTTGCGCAGACCGGAAGGGAGGGGGGCTGCCAAGATCGCGCTGTTTTTGAACGCCACGGTGCTGCTGCTGAGCGGTGTGGCGCTGTGGGCGTTTTTTCGGATCATGCCGGGGTAGAGGCCAGCAGCGACGCACACCGCAGTCCATAGCAGTTCCGTAGAGACGCCCCAGTCCGTCACCACGAACCCACCGGGTCCACCGCCGTCGGGGCGAGACACCCCAACATCGGGAGAGATGCACTGTATACTTTCCCCATGGCACACGCGGAAGCCCGAGCCTATGAAGAGCTCATCGACTTCATCGCGGCTGGCAGCAGCCCCCGCTCGGTGATCGCCTTCCGCCCTTCCGAAGCGACGCGGGCTCGCGTTGCGGAGCTCCTTTCCCGGGAAAAGGCAGGCGGCCTCACGCCCGACGAAGGCTCCGAGCTGGAACATTACCTCCAGCTGGAGCACATCATGCGCCTGGCCAAGGCGCGGGCCCAACGAATTCTTTCGGAAAGCTGAGCCGGTGAGCACCGGCTATATCGGTGCCGATCTCCGGCGGACGGCAGCTGCCCTTCGTCGATTTTGAGGGGTGTCTCCTGATAGAGCAGCTCTCTCACCGCACCACCATCCGAGCCGCTCGGCGACGAGTACGGGATCATACGCCTGGCACGTCCTGTCGCTGGTCTTCTTCGCCGAAGCCTTGGGAACCGGGAGACGCCTTGAACGTCCATGCATCGGGCAGCAGCCGCTGTGGCCGGCGAGACGCCGGCGGTCCCAGGGGGCGGTGCTCGGCCCTCGTGCCGAAGACGGACCGCACCAAGCTGCCGGCCTCGGGGAGCCCAGCGATGATTTTCATTGCCCGACGAGGCGAGCCCTGTCTGTGACGAGCCCTTGACGCCGGTTTCCTACGGCCACCGCGACCGCTTCGGCCCTGGCCCCTTGCGCGGCCCATGCGGACCCCCTCGATCGGCAGGCCCCGGCCGCCCGCCGCCCCGGGGACCCGGACCCGGCCGGCGCGAGGGACGCGGTCGGTCTTCCCCCTCTCCGGCCACCCGGATTTCGAGCGGGCGCCCGCGGAGGGTGGCTCCGGACATGCGCTCGACGATCTGGCGGTGGTAGCGGGCCGGGACCTCGACCAGGGAGAAGCGGTCGTCGATGTCGATCGAGCCGATCTCCTTGCCGGGAACTCCCGCCTCGTTGGCGATCGCTCCGACGATGTCGGCGGGGCGCACTCCGGCGATCCGGCCGGCGTTCAGGAAGAGGCGCACCATTCCGCCGTCCGCCGAGGACAGGCCGGCCGCTTCCGGCTCGACCGCCATTTCCAGGGGACGCTCGCGGCGGGCGAGGTAGGCGGCCGCCGCGGCGACCACCGCCAGGTCCAGGCCCTCCTCCACCAGCTCCTCGACCAGCGCGAGGTAGAGATCGAGATCCTGCTCGGTGATCGTCTGGCGCAGGGTCTCCTTGAACATCTCCGACCGCCGCAGCGCCACGTCGGCGGCCGTCGGCATCCGCATCGGCTTGATCCGCTGGCCGGTGTAGCGCTCGAGATCCTGGAGCATGCGCCGTTCGCGCGGCGTGACGAAGAGGACCGCGCTCCCCGCCCGGCCGGCGCGCCCCGTCCGCCCGATGCGGTGGATGTAGGCCCCGAGGTCGTACGGGATGTCGTAGTTCACGACATGGCTGATCCGGTCGACGTCGATCCCGCGGGCCGCCACGTCCGTGGCCACCACGATCTCGACCTGGCCGGCGCGCAGCCGCTCGACGACCCGCTCGCGCATCGGCTGGTTCATGTCGCCGTGGAGCGCCGCGACCGAATAGCCGCGCGCCTCGAGCTTCTCGGAGATCTCCGCCGCCGCGGTCTTCGTGCGGGTGAAGACGAGGACCGCCTCGATCGCCTCGGTTTCGAGGAGGCGGGTGAGCGCCTCGAGCTTCTGGGGCTGCGGGACGATGAGGTAGCGCTGATCGATGGCCGGTACGTTGAGGGCCTTGCGCTCGAGCTCGATGCTGACCGGGTCGTGGAGATGCCGCTGGGCGATGCGCCGGATCTCCGGTGGCATGGTGGCCGAGAAGAGCGCGGTCTGGCGCCCGGCGGACGGGGGCGGCGCCTGCGCCAGGATCCACTCGACGTCCTCGATGAATCCCATGCGCAGCATCTCGTCCGCCTCGTCGAGCACCACCATGCGGATGCGGTCGAGGCGCAGCGTGCCGCGGCGCAGGTGGTCCATGATCCGGCCGGGGGTGCCGACGACGACGTGGACGCCCCGCTCCAGCCGCCGCTGCTGCGCTTCGAGCGACTGGCCGCCATAGACCGGCAGGACCACCAGCCGCTGCAGATACTTGCCATAGGTATGGAGCGCTTCCGCCACCTGGATGCCCAGCTCCCGCGTGGGGGTGAGGACCAGCGCCTGGACGCTCCGCTCAGCCGGATCGATCGCCTGGAGGAGCGCGAGCCCGAACGCCGCGGTCTTGCCCGTGCCGGTCTGCGCCTGGCCGATCAGGTCGCGCCCGGCCAGGAGCGGCGGAATGGCGACAGACTGGATCGGCGTCGGAGCCTCGTAGCCCACCTCCGCGATCGACCGCAGGAGTGACTCGCTCAGACCCAGCTCCTGGAACGATTCGACGGGCGGCGGCGGGTCGGGGACGGGGGGCGCGGGCGGGGTCTTCTTCATGGCAGGCTTTATACCACCCTCCAATCTTCCACCAGCAAAGCCCATCGCTCGTGGTCCCGCCACCGGCCGCCGATCTTGAGATATCTCGGCGAGAAGCCCTCCTTCCGGAAGCCCAGGGCCTGGATCAGGGCCAGGGACCGGGAGTTCTCGGGCTGCGCGTTGGCTTCGATCCGATGCAGCCCGAGCTCGCGGAAGGCGTGACGGAGCACCAGCTGCAATCCTTCCTTCATGAGCCCCCGGCCGGCAAAGCGTGCGCTCGCGTAGAACCCCAGGTACGCGCTCCGGAACACTCCCCGCACGATTTCGCTGAGGTTGGCCACGCCGGCGATCTCCCCGGTCTCGCGCAGACAAATCAGAAAACCCTGGAAGCGCTCGGACGCGGCCCGCTCAGTGTAGGAGGCGAACCTCTTCTCGTCCTCCGGCGGATGGATCCAGGGCCGGTGGAGCTTCCGGCTCTCCCGCACCATCTCCAGGAAAGCCGCCGCGTCGGCTCGGACGGGATGGCGCAGGCAGGTCTGTCTCCCCTTCTGCAGGATCTCCATCAGCCCGCACCCATCGTTCCCATCAGCTCGTCCATGGCCGGCCGGAGCGATTCGATGAACCGTTCGGTGGATTCGATCTGCTCGACCACGGGAGCGATCGAGCTGACGATCTCTCCCGGGCTGAACTGCGTGGCGCTGACGCGGCCGAGGATGACCTCGAAGACGTCCGTGAAGACACCGAGCTGCGCCACCACGTGCTGGTCGCGCTCGCGGCATTCGCGCAGCAGATCGCGCTGCTTCTCCAGGATGCCGATGTGCCACTCCCGGGTCTTCGCCGTGGACGGTTCCTGCTCCGCCAGCTCGCGGAGACGGTCAATCTTGCCTTCGACCTCGGCGAGCCGCCGGTCGAAGCTCGGCATCCCGCCCGGCTCGGCGTCGGATGAAGCCGGCCGCGGACCTCCCGCCGGCGGCGCCACGGTGCCGATCCGCTGCCAGCGCCCCGCCTCGAAACCGGCGGGCGGCGGCGTGCCGGTCGCGGCCCACCCGGGGATGCCTCGCGAAGAGTCGGGAGAGGGGGCCGGTGGGAGAGGGCTCACCCCGTCGGCGTCGCCGCCGACCCGGATGTTGTTGAGGATCTGGAGGTAGTTGATCCGTTCGCGGACGAACTGGAGATAGGAGCCGAGCATGGCGTCGAGCTGCTCGATCATCTCCTCGCGACCGACCGCTTCCACCTGCGCGCGCTCGCGGGCGATGCGGGCCACCCGGTCGCGGATCTCGCCGAGGCGGCGGTAGATCTGCATGTAATCGGGGAGCATACCGCTCAGGATCCAGCCGCGCAGCGGCGGCTCGTCGAGCTGCGCCCCGACCTCCTGGACGGCCGCAGCCCGCGCGGCCACCGCCCGCGCCTCCCGTTCCTTGCGCACCTCCTCCAGCACCGCGTCACGGTAGCGGGAGCTACGCGAGCCGACCAGGACCCAGACCGCCGATACGCCGCCGCAGGCGACCAGCGGCCATGGGCTGGTCAGCCACACCGCGGCACCCGTCCCTGCCGCCCAGGAGGCGAAGACGACGGGGGACAGGGCGGCTTTGAGGGCGATGCGCTTCCAGAGATCGGTGGCGTCCACGGGTTCCTCCTGGGGACAGTAAGTCTATCCTCCCATGCGGAAAACTGCGGTGGTAGGTTTCCCGGGTGCCGGCCCCCTCTCTCCCGATCGCCGTCGTGGGCGCTGGAGCCGCCGGGTTCCTCGCCGCCATCTTCGCCGCCGGTACGGGCCGGCGGGTGCTGCTCCTGGAGCGCACGCGCGACGGCGGGCGCAAGATCCTGGTCAGCGGCGGCGGCCGGTGCAACATCCTGCCGTCGCGGCTCGAGCCAGGCCGCTTCGTGACCGACTCCTCTCTGAACACCCTACGCAAGATGCTGCTCTCCTGGCCGCTCGCGGAGCAGCGGCGCTTCTTCGAGGAGGAAGTCGGCCTCGAGCTGGTCCTGGAGCCGGAGACCGGCAAGCTCTTCCCCGCCTCGAACAGCGCCCGCCAGGTACGCGACGGCCTGATCGCCCTGGCCCGGCGTCGTGGCGTCGAGATCCGTTTCGAAAGCCCGGTGGAAGGTCTGACACCACGGCCGGACGGCGCGTGGTCCATCACCCTGCGTGGTGAAGAGATCCTCGTCGCGGCCGTGATCGTGGCCACCGGAGGGAAATCGCTGCCGGGCACCGGGAGCGACGGGCTCGGGTTCGAGCTGGTCCGCGGCCTCGGCCATACGGTCCATCCTACATACCCCGCTCTGACGCCGTTGACCGCCGAGCCGCCCCGGCACGCGGACCTCGCCGGCATCTCCCTCGACGTGACGATCACCGCCCCCGGTCCTGGCAAGGGATTCACCACGCACGGCGGCTTCCTCTTCACGCATCGCGGCTACAGCGGCCCGGCGGTGCTCGACATCTCGCACCTGGCGGTCCGCTCGCGCCTGGCAGGAGGTCCGCCCCAGCCTCTCCTCGTGCGGTGGACGAATCTGGACGCCGCGGCCTGGGACCAGGCGCTGCGCGAGGGATCGGGAGCTGTCGCGGGTCCGCTGCGGCGGCACCTCCCCGACCGGCTCGCCGAAGCGCTCCTCGGGGAGGCCGGCATCGACGCCGCACGGCCGCTCCATCAGCTCCGCCGTGAGGAGCGCCGCCGTCTCGTCGACCTGCTGACGCGCTATCCGCTCCCCTGGACCGGGGACGAGGGCTATCGAAAGGCCGAGGTCACGGGAGGCGGCGTCGCCCTCTCCGAGATCGATCCCCGGACTCTGGAGAGCCGTATCCGCCCCGGCCTCTTCCTCTGCGGCGAGATCCTCGACGCCTTCGGACCGATCGGCGGCCACAACTTCGCATGGGCGTGGGCCACCGGACGGGCGGCGGGGCTGGGGGCGTCAGATCACCTCCGCCTGCGAGACTCCTGAGTCGAACGCACCGAGGCGGACCTCCACCTCGGTGAGATGTTCCAGCGACGCGTCGAGATCTTTATATTCCTGCCGAAATTTTTCCTCGAATTCATGGAACGCCACTTCTGAGATCCACAGATCCAGCGTCACGTAGCGGTGCGTGCGCGCGCTGTCGCGCAGGAGGCGGGTGCCGATGTAGCCCTCGCCGCGCGCGAAGAAGTCGCTCCAGACGCCTTGCGAGCCGTACTTCGCTTCGAACTCTCCGGCTTTTTCCGGAAGCACGTCGAACTGCCAGGCGATCATGAACATGATCGTTTCCTCCGACGGTTCTACAGCCTGCTCAGGAGCTCGGCATCGATTTCGGTCAGCGATCTGAGGACGGCGTCGGTGCGCGCGAGATCCGGATGGTTGCGCAGGACCGGCTCGGGAATGGCGACGCACTTCATTCCAGCCGCCTTGGCCGCGAGCACGCCGTTCGGTGAATCTTCGATGGCCAGGCACTCCGCGGGCGCGACGCCCAGCTTGCGCGCTGTCGTCAAATAGACGTCCGGCTCCGGCTTGCCGCGCGCCTCCTCTTCCGCCGAATGGATCACCTCGAACTCCGAACGCAAGCCGAACGTGTCGAGCACCGCGTCAATGATCACATACGGAGAGGAAGAGGCCAGAGCCACGCGCAGCCCGGCGGCGCGAGCGAAGGCGAGAGCCTCCGCCACGCCGGGCTTGAGGGCACCCTTCGCGCGCACCAGCTCGACGACGCGCTCGACGATCGCCGCCGCCACGGCGTCCTGGGACGGCGAGGCCCAGGCGCTCTGTGCATAGCGAAACTTCACGACCTCGTCGACGCGCAGCCCTGTGGTCTCCAGGCACTGCTCCGCCGTCAGACTGAGGCCGGCGCGGCCGAACCCGTAGACCTCCGCCTCGTGCCAGAGCGGCTCGGAGTCGATCAGCAGACCGTCCATGTCGAAGAGAATCGCGCGCACGTCACTGACTCGGCTGCACCGTGCTCCAGACGTGATAACCGAGGAGCGCTGCGAGAACCAGGGAAAAAACTCCAGCGATTACGAACATCTTGGCCCGGTCGTGGGAAGGGATGTGGAGCTTGCGCAGCCCAAAGGCGGGGAAAGCGAAGTAGAGCAGGGCTTTGAGCACCTGCGCCCAGCCTACGAGCGTCAGGACGAGCGGAAGACCCGACCATACGTTGTGGAAGGCCACGATGATGGAGCCGAAGATGAGGCTGAGGAAGGCCGTGGCGAAGACGCCGGGCTCGCCGCGCTCGCGAAGAAAGACAAAGAAGTCGACCCAGGCTCGCGGCCGGAGGAGGTGAGAGATGCCGATGACAGCGAAGTTGATGATCGCGTAGATCTGGATTGCTCGTTCCATCAGAACCTCTTTGCGGCCCCCGAGTTTGAACCTTCCTTGGATGTCGCTGCGAGCGTCAAGATCAGTGCGCCGACTGCGACCAAGCCGCCAAGAATCTTGATTCCGAAGACCCACTGCGTGGGAATGGGAGCGGGATCGGCCTGCCCGGCCTTCATCGCCTGCCAGTGAGCGGCGATACTGCTGTAGGCAATGCCACAGGCAAAGCCCCAAGCCGCTGCCAGGAGCGCCTTCGGTCGGGGGGCGCGCACGTCACGTGTCGCCCAGGCGCCGGCGATCAGGAAGGCGCCCATGATGTAGTCGTCGATGAATGCCAGTGGGTAGTCCCACCATGTGCCCCAGCGACGAAGGGTTTCAAGGAAAGGCGCGAGAAATCCGAAGACGTACGCCAGCCGGCGACTGGCCACGAGAAAGGAGCTCACTGAGGCACCTCCGGAATTGGACACCGCTCCCGCTTCATCTTGAGATCCTTGATGTTTGCACGAAGGAGAGCGGCTGTCAAAGAAGAGCCCCTACCGCTCTTCACGATGCCGAAGTCGAGAAGGGGCGAGAGATCTCGATGTGCTGATAGACTCCAGCTCCGATCCTGGAGCCTACGCCGTGGCACTGACCTCGACGATCTACAACTTCGACATCTCTCTCGCCGACGTGGACCGCGGAGTCTACGAGACGCTCGCCGTGCGCGCGGCGCTCCATCCGTCGGAATCGCTGGAGTTCCTGGCCACGCGCGTTCTCGCCTACTGCCTGGAATACGAGGAGGGGATCACCTTCTCCAAGGGGGGCGTCTCCGACGGAGACCAGCCGCCGCTCTGGGTCCCCTCTCCGGACGGCGGGATCAAGACCTGGATCGAGATCGGGCTGCCCGATCCCGACCGGCTCCACCGGGCCAGCAAGAGCGCCGAGCGCGTGGTGGTCTACACTCATCGCGATCCCGCGACGATCCTGCGCCAGGCCGCCGGCCAGCGCATCCACCGGGCCGGCGCGATCGAGATCCACGCCCTGGACCGCCGCTTCATCGCCGAGCTCGCGCCGCTCCTCGAACGGCGGACCCGCTGCGAGCTGTCGGTCAGCGGACGGCACCTGTACCTCACTCTCGGCGCGCACAGCCTGAGCGGCGCCTTGACCGAGCATAGAATCAATTGAGGAGACCCGAGCCATGACCGAAGACCTGCGGTATCCGATCGGACGCCTCGCGCTGAAACCCGAGCTGACCGAGGCCGAGCGTGCCGAAGCCATCGCCACGATCGAGGCCTGCCCTGCCGCGCTGCGCCAGGCTCTGGCCGGCCTCACCCCCGAGCAGCTCGACACTCCCTACCGGCCCGGCGGCTGGACCGTCCGCCAGGTGGCCCATCACGTGCCGGACAGCCACATGAACGCCTACATCCGCTTCAAATGGGCCCTGACCGAGGAGGAGCCCGCGATCAAGGCCTATCACGAAGACCGCTGGGCCGAGCTGGCGGACAGCCGCGCCACCCCCATCGAGGTCTCCCTCTCCCTGCTCGAGAGCCTCCACCGGAGGTGGGTCGACCTGCTCCGCTCGATGCGCTCCGAGGACTTCCGTCGGGCTCTGATCCACCCGGAGAACGGACGCCGGACGCTCGATCAGATGCTCACCACGTATGCCTGGCACAGCGCGCATCACGTGGCGCACGTGACGTCGCTGCGCGAGCGGATGGGGTGGGGGTAGCGCGCGGCTCCCTCCAACGGAACTTCCGTATCCGGATCAACGGGGAGAGGCCTCATCACCGGCTCTCTCCCGGACCATCCATTGCGATTTCTGGACACTTCGCGCCGGAATCGGTGTATGCTTCCACCGATTGAGCCCGGGGGTACCATGAGACACCATGACGAGCATCTCACGGACGAAGAGATACGGCAGTTTGTCGAAAAGCACGGTGCCGAGATCCTGGAGGTGATTCGGGAGCAGAACCTCGTCGGGTTGGACGATGCGACGAGGTTCCAGAGCGCGCTGGCCGAGCTGTCGGTCCGCTGGGGTGTGGTTCCGCCGTCCGACACCCCGCTCTCGGAGCTCCTTGCCGAGGCTTTCGACGACGAGGAGGACGACGAGCCGGCGTAGGAGATCACTCCGGCGGCTCGCCGGCGATGACTTTGCCGAGCAGCTCGCGGGTCGGCTCATACGGCTCGTGCGCCAGGGCGGAGCGCAGGAGGAACTCGGCTTCGGGCGGCCACGCGGACCGGTCCCAGGCCGCGAGAGCCCTCGCCGCCATATTGCGGTTTCCGATCACCGGGCTCTGCAAGCCGGCGCGCAGGAGCGGCCATCCCTGGCCGGGAAAACGCTGCAGGTCTTGCAGCACGAAATCGAGCGCGCTGTGGTCCCGGAAGCGCGGACCGAGGCCGAGCTCCTCGCCGGGTCCGGCGGCGATCCGGTCCAGGGGAAGCCTCTCCTCCGCGAGCGCCACCACGCGATCGATCCGCTCGGGATCGTCCGTCTGCATGACGAAGTACCACATGTCCTCCCCACGTTCCAGCCGCTCGAAATAGAGGTCCCAGACGTCGAACCCGAGGGCCTGGGCGGCCGCGGCTGCGTGGTGGAAGGTCTGCGGCTCGCTGCTGGTGAGCTCGCGCTCGACGATCTCCGGCCATTCCGGGCGTGCCAGGACGGCCTTGGCATGCTCCAGGATGGCGTCGCGCCGCTGCGGCCATCCGAGGTCCGGGTCCTGGGCCTCTCCATCCTCCTCGTCGAGGAATTTCCGGATGGCGTCTGCAGCCAGCAGGTGCTCGATGCCCAGACAGGGCCGCCGCCGCAGGTGGCCAAGATAAAGCTCGGCGGCTTCCGCGCCCTCGGGATATTCGCCGATCCCTTCGGCCGGCCCCTCCCGCCCGCGGATGAGCGTCGTCAGGATCTCCCCTGCGCCGACCAGCAGCGCCTCGTCCGGGTCGGGATCGCGGAGGACACCGATCAGATTGCCCGCGGATGCGCAGGTCAAGGCCGTGTACTCATAGAGGATGCTGTTGCGGTACCCCTCGCGGAGGAGCCATGCCGCGACCTCCGGGTCCGCGGCCCCTGCCAGCCGCTCGACGGCCTGGATCCGTCCCCAACCGTTGACGTTGCGGGCGAGCTCCCAGAGGATGCGTGCCGGCTGCTCCCCCGAGTTGCCGAGCGCCACGGCGGTGTAGAGAGTGAGCTCCTCGTGCCGGCCCAGGGCGAGGAGCAGATCGCGGTCCAGGCCGTCGCGGAACAGGCCGAGGAGCGCGATCGCGATCTTCACGGCCTCCCGGTCCGGCGCTCCGGTCGCGATCCAGCGGGCCACCGCGCGCACACGGTCCAGGAGCAGACGGTCATCGGCGAGGACGGCCGAGAGCAGATGATCGACGTACTCGATGGCTGTGCCGCCGGCGAGGAGGTGGTAGAGCGCGGCGGCCCGTTCGCCGGATGCCTTGCGCGTGAACGCCCGCAGGGCTTCGAGGACCTCCTCCGCCGTCTCCTCCGGCTCGCCGCCTTCGGTATGGTGGCCGAACACGCCGTCGAGAGCTCCCGGAGCCCAACGGACCTTCTGCCCCTCCTCGACCAGCTCCTGATCCGGGAGCTCTTCGCCCCCCGCAGCGAGCCCCGGCTCACCCGGACGGATGTGGGCCAGGATGTGCTGATAGAGCGACGGGCGATCGCTCCAGGGTGGCGCGATGCCTTCGAGGCTCCAGGTCCAGGGGCTCGTCGATTCGGCGGATACGGACATCGTCAAGGGCGGCCCGGTTGATTCGCGCGCGGACCCGGCCCGGGACGATCCTATACCGAGGCTCTCACGGCACGAACCTCTCGATGAACCGGCGGGCCTCTTCGAGCGAATCCGTCATCAGGAGGAAGTGCTCGAAGTCCGAGGGTGTGAAGAGCGAGCGCAGCAAGGGCTCGACCGGATGGACAGCCGTCCAGAAATGGGTGTCGAGGAGGACCATGGGGCTGAAGATCCTGAACGTCCGGTAGTAGTTCTGCGTCGCGTCCTGGAAGATCTCCTGGATGGTGCCGGCCTTGCCGGGGGCGAAGACGATGCCTTGGGTGGCGATGGCGAGGAGGCCGTCTTCACGGATGCTGTTCTGGAAGTATTTCGCGATGTGGGTGGCGAACGGGCTGGTCGGCTCGTGGCCGTAGTGCCAGGTGGGCACGGCGAGGCTGGCGCCGGGTGAGGTGATGCTCCTCCAGATCTCGATGGCAGGCCGGTACCAGGCGTGCGCCGCGGCGGCCCCGGTGGGATCGAAGCTCCCGTCGTCAGCGATCATGTCCTTGAGAACCCCGGGCAGGCTGGGATGCTCGGCGAGCCGCGCGAGGGCCGCCGGGAGAGCTTCGTCCGGAGAGCTCGCCAGGGCAGCGCCCAGATGGGTGGCCTCCATGGCGCCCGGCCCTCCTCCGCTCGCCACCAGCAGGCCGCTGCGGGTGAAGTCTCGCGAGAGGACGGCGATCTGCTCATAGAGCGGCTCGTTGCGAAGGAGTTGGTGCGCTCCCATGATCGCCACGCAGCGCTTTCCGGCGAGCAGTGCCCCCAGAGCCTGGGTGATGGAATTGTCATGGAGGCTCTGCATCATGCTGGCGAAAAAGTTCTCGGTCGCCGCCCGCCCTTCCATGACATAGGAGCGGAAGATCTGGAAGTCGCGGGTCTGGGCGAAGCTCTCCGGCTGGAGCGGATCGAAACCGCTCAGCAGCTCGTCCGGGGTGTAGAGACCGGTGCGCAGCGGTTGATAGGGAATCTGCAGCCCGCGCATGGATCCATTTCCTGATCAGGCCCTCACGACCGGAAGTGCCGCACGTCGAGGATCTCGCCGGTGCGAGTCCCTTCGACGCTCTCGACGTAGGCGCGGGCGACGGTGGCCGCGGGAAGGCCGCCGGAGCCGTCCCGCCCCATCGCCACCAGGGTCTCGCTCACCCAGGTGGGGCTGACCACGTTGACGCGCACGCCGCGCGACGCTTCCAGAGCGGCGACGCGCGCGAAGCCTTCGAGTCCCGCGTTGACCAGGGTGATCGCCGCGCTTCCCGGCGCGGGATAGCGGGCCAGCAGGCCGCTGGTCAAGGTGAACGAGCCGTTGTCGCGGACATGGCGCAGGCCCACGCGCACGAGGTTCACCTGCCCCATCAGCTTGTTCGCGAGACTGAACGCGAAGTCCTCGTCGGTCAGCGAGTCGAGAGGGCCGAACCGGGCCTCCCCCGCCGCCGAGACCAGGGCGTCGAACGGGCCGACCGCGGCGAAAAACCTTTCGATCGACGCCTTCGAGGCGATGTCCACCTGATGATCACCGCTGCGGCGGCCGGCCCCGACAATCTCATGCCGGCCCGCGAGGGCCTCCACGACAGCCCTGCCGATCGTTCCGGTGGCTCCGATGACAATCACGCGCATGCTCTCCCCTCCTCGCCTCCAGCATGTCAGGCGACGGGAGGGGTGGGCAAGGGGCCGTCATCCCGGCCCGAGGAAAGCGCCCCTTGGGGCGCCGGCGCGTAGACCCGGGTTTCAACCCGGGTTGCGGAAGCCTGATCTCGTTTCGGAGGTTCCCTTGCGACATCCGACCGTCCTCGCGTAGAGTCCGCCCCATCATGCCTCGGGACGACGGGATGGCGCTCATTCGCGCCCTGTTGCGCACGGCTCTGGCCGCGCTGCCGATGTCTCCCCACACGATCGAGGATGAGCTGGGGATCGGCCATGGGACGTTGCTGCGGCTCCTCGACGGCCGCATGGAGCTGAAGCTGCGCCACATGCTGCAGCTCTGCCAGCTTCTCAAGATCCATCCCCGCGATCTCATCGAGCGCGGGCTCCCCAACTGGAAGGCGGTCCGCCGGCTCGACGACTGGCTCCCTCCCGATCAGCGGAGGGCTGCCCAACCTGTTACCCTCTCCGAAGAGGTCCTACAAGCGATCCACACCGCGGTTCGCGAGGAAATCTCCCACGTAGGCGCTGCATCCGGCGGGGAGCGGCAAAAATCGCGGCGAGACCGCTGACGCCCCCGCGAGAGCGGTGAGCGCTCGGCGTAGCCGCTACACGCTGGAGATAACCGCTACACGCCGCGGATAAGCCTTAAAAGTAGCGTGGTGGGCCTTGAAAATCCGGCATTGGCCTCAAAAGTAGGGCATACGCCTGAAAAATCGGGGATAAGCCTTAAACGTCCGGGATAAGCCTTGAAAATCCGGGATAGCCACTAACCGCGGGAGATAACCGTTAACCGCGGGAGATTGCCGCTCCACGCCGCGGGTAGCCGTTCCATGCCCTGGATAGCGGCCAACTCGCGCGGATAAGCCTTAGGAATCGCGTGCTGGCCTTGTTTGCCGCGGTTCGCGTAGCTGTTCGAGCTCGGCGCGCAGCCGGGCGATCTCGGTGTCACGCGCTGCGATCTCGGTGTCACGCGCTGCCACGGCCTCTTCGGGAGAGAGCATCCGCTCGCCGGTGGCGGCGTTCCAGAGGAGGACATGCAGGCGGTCCGGCGACAGCCCGATCCAGACGCCGATCGTCTCGCAGAGGAGACGCCCCTGGGCGTCCGGCTCGATCCGCCGGTACCCGCCCACGGAATCGAGCCGGTACCCGACGAGCTCGAAGGGGCTGTTCTCACCCCGGGTCGGCCGGTCGACGATCACGTACTCGGGCACGCCGGCGCGCCGGTAGTCGTCGACCTTGTCTTTCACGTCGATCTTGCGGATGCGCCGACTCTTCGGGGAGACGACCTCGATGATCAGGCAAGGGGCGATCCCTTCGGCGACCACATCGAAGACGCCGCGATCCCCGCGGTGGACACCGCGGACGACCGCGACGTCCGGAGCTGGCCGCGACAGACCGGGACCGAGCAGGAACTTCAGATCCTCGGTGACGAGGATCTCCGGATCGTCACAGAAGTGGAGGCGGAACATCTGGGCGAGGAATCCTCGCGTACTGTTGTGGCGCTCTCCCTGCACCCAGGTGTCCCCCTCCTGCGGATCGAGATAGTCCTCGGGCGTCAGGGGAGTCTCCCGCAGCTCCATGCGGCCGTTCGGCCGCTCGACCCAGCGCAGCAGGGTGCTGACGTCGGACGGATCGTCCGCAGGTTCCCTGTCAGCCTGGGTAAGCGCGGTTTTCACAGTCAAAAGATATCGCGTCTCGGAGACGCCAGGGAAGCCCTCTCCTGGATGGACACGACGCCAAGCGCGCGGTCGAGCGCCTGGCGCAGAAGGGCGGCCAGCACCGCGAGGTTCCGCGCATCGCGCATCAGAGTCACGTGGTTGCCCGGGACGGGGACGATCTCCAGCTGGCGGGCGTAGGCGGCCCAGCCGTGTCCGGGCTCGGTGGAGATCCCCGGCGGAAGCCCGGGCTGCTCTTCGGCGGCGAAGAAGGTCACCCGGCCCGCATAGGGCTGCGGACGATCGGTGCGCGCGACCTCCAGATGCGCCTTGAAGAGCTCGAGCTGCCGGCGGGCGTCCGCGACCGGATAGTCGAGCGGCAGGACGCCCGCCTGTTGCGCCCGCGCCACGGCCACAGCGACCGGGTCCGCCTCCCGGCGCAGCTCGCCCGGATCGAGTGTGACCTCCCCCGCCAGCTGCTCGATCAGCAGATCGGCATCGGTGGCCTGCCGGTCGACCGGCTCCGCCAGACCGGTGTCGATCATCCCCACGAAGGCCACCTCCTCCCCGGCGACGGCGAGCTGGCGCGCCATTTCGAAGGCGACCCGGCCGCCGAAGGACCAACCGGCCAGGAGGTACGGCCCCGCTGGATGGGCCTTCCGCACGTGCCGCAGATACTCCTCCGCCATGCCGGCCAGGGTGCGCGGCGCGTCCGGCGGCTCCACGTCCTGGAGCCCCGAGACGGGCCAGTCCGGACCGAGGGCGCGGGCCAGCTCGAGATATGCGAGGGCTCGGCCGCCCGCGGCGTGGATCAGGAAGAGGGGCGGGCGCGCGCCGCCTTCCTGCAGGCGGAGCAGCGCCGGCTCGTCTCCAGCCCCGCCTCCGGCGCGCAGCAGGTGCGCCAGGTCCTCGACCGTGGGCCGTTGGAACAGGGCGGCCAGGGAGAGCGTCCGGCCGAAGTCGCTCTCGATCCGCGCCAGCAGGGTGGCGCCGAGGAGCGAGTAACCACCGAGCTCGAAGAAGTCGTCGGTCACACCGACCGGAGCGGTGCCCAGCACCTCCTCCCAGAGCCGCGCCAGGCGCAGCTCCAGGTTGTCGCGCGGCGGCACCCGCCGGCGCGCCCGCTCCAGTGCCGGCAGGACGTCCTCGGGATCGGGCAGGGCACGGCGGTCCACCTTGCCATTGGGATTGAGCGGCAGCCTGCTCATCGGCACGAAGACCGCCGGCACCATGTACGCCGGCAGGCGCTCACGGAGCCGGTCGCGCAGATCGCGCAGGTCATCGGTCATTGCAAGGGCCGCCGCCGGATCGAGGACCACGTAGGCCACCAGCCGCCGGTGCTCGCCCCCTGTGCCGTCCCGCGCCTCGCGCCCCACCACCACGGCTTCGCGCACCACTGCGATCCGTCCGAGCGCGGCCTCGATCTCTCCCGGCTCGACGCGGAAGCCGCGGATCTTGAGCTGCTGATCCGCCCGGCCTGCCGCGGCGACCTCTCCACCGGGCAGATAGCGGCCGAGGTCGCCGGTCAGGTAGAGGCGGTCCCCGGGCTCGCGGGTGAACGGGTTGGGCACGAAGCGCCGCGCGTTCAGCTCTGCGTCGTTCAGGTACCCCTCGGCGAGATGCGGGCTGCGGATGGCGATCTCGCCCAGCTCGCCGATCCCCGCGATGCCACCGCTCCCGCCCAAGACCAGGAGCTGCACGTCGCGCTTGCCGCGGCCCAGCGGCAGCACCTGCCGTTCGCGATCGTCGCCGCCGTCCTCGATCACGTGGTAGCTCAAGGCGCGCTGCGACTCGGTGGCGCCGTAGACGTTGACGTACAGGGCCTGCGGCGCCAGCCGGCGGAGGCGCGCCACATCGCGCCGGGTGAGGATGTCTCCGGCGAGGACCACCACCCGCAGGTCGGGCAGGTCGATGGGCGGATCGCCGGGCGGCAGCTCGGTGACGAGCCATGCCATGGCCGGCGTGAGGTTCGACACGGTGAGGCGCTCGCGGCGCATCCAGGCGGCCAGATAGCCGGGCTCGCCGATGCGGTCGGGATCGGGGATGCAGAGGGTCGCGCCGGTGCCGAGCGCATAGAAGATGTCGCGCTGTGTCGGATCGTGGGCGAGCCCCGAGAGCAGGGTGTGGCGGTCCTCGTCCGTGAAGGCGAGCACCTCCTGGTGCCAGGGGATGAAGTGCGTCATCGAGCCGTGGGTCTGGACGATCCCCTTGGGCACTCCGGTCGAGCCCGAGGTGAACGCCACGGCGGCGGTGTCTCCGGGATGGATCTCCGGCCAGGCGGCGGGGAGCGGGATGGCGCCGAAGCGGGCGACGGCGACCTTCGCGGTGGCCGCGGGAATCTGATGGAGGGCCAGGAACGGCTCGGTCTCGATGTGGGCATCCAGCTTGGGCGGCAGCGCTCCCGCGGCGTCGAGGCGCAGGAAGCCGTGCGGCCGGGCGAGCTTCAGGATCTCCAGCA
>WNGB01008414.1_pt1 | contig 19429 bp, 21 predicted proteins | sample 5400681 | NCBI WGS metagenome assembly WNGB01 (sample SAMN13153367, study PRJNA577476) | soil metagenome | isolation source: 115 cm soil or saprolite under grassland replicate 2 | place: USA:California | collected 2016-06-15
CTTGCGCCCCTGGGAAAAGAGCCTCTCCCGATTCCTCGAGCCGCGACCAGATCCGCTCGCGCACCTGCTGTTTATCCGGCCTCTGCTTCGGCATGGGCTCTCCTGCGGACTGCGCGCCTGAAGGCTTCCGACTTAGAGTCTACAGAGCATGACGAAGAGACAACCTCATGCTCTTCTCCTGACGGGGCCGCCGGGAGTCGGGAAGACGACAGTTCTTCGCCGCGCGGCCGACGAGCTTTCGGATCTGGAGATCCGCGGCTTCGTGACGGAAGAGATCCGGGAAGCGGGCCAGCGCGTGGGTTTTCGGATCGAGACCTTTGACGGCCAGTCGGATGTCCTGGCTCATGTCAAGATCCGGTCTCCCCACAAGGTAAGCAAATACGGCGTGGATCTGGCCGCTCTGGACCGCATCGTATCGGAGCAGTTGTCGCGCAAACGCGCGGGTCTCGTCTTCGTTGACGAGATCGGGAAGATGGAATGCCTTTCCAGGCGATTCGTCGAGACGGTGGAGTCGCTTCTGGTCTCGGCCGGAGTTTTCGTTGCGACGGTCGCGTTGCGCGGGGAAGGCTTCATCGAAGCGATCAAGCGCCGTCCCAACCTGCTACTCTGGCGGATCGGCCGGGCCAACAGAGACGCCATGCCGGAAGAAGTCGCCCGCTGGGTCCGGTCAACACTTCACCCGCAACCATGACCATGGATCTCGACACCATCGTCAAGCTCGCGATCTATCGCGCGATCGCGGAGACGGCGAACGCACCAACGGCCGGGCAGGTGGCGGTCGCAACAGGGTTTCCCGAAAGCGACGTGCTGGGGGCCTTCGCGCGCCTCCACGCCAGGCGGCTTCTCGTCCCGGAGCCCGGCGACGCGTCGCGCATTCGGATGGCGCCTCCCTTTTCCGGCGTGCCAACGCCGTTCCCCGTGGACGCGCGGGGGAAGCGCTACTACGCCAACTGCGTATGGGACGCGTACGGCATCTCGGCCGCCCTCCATGCGGACGCCGTCATGCCAGCCTCCGACGGATTCTCCGGAGAGCCTCTGACGCTCGAGGTCCGAGACGGCCTGCCAATCGCGCGGCCATACGTCGCCCATTTCGCCGTTCCCGCCGCCCGCTGGTGGGAAGACATCATCTACACCTGAGCGACCATGCTGCTCTTCCGGTCGGAAGAAACGGTCGACCGCTGGTGCGAGTCCCGCCAGACCCCGCGCCGGCCTCTCGTCGATCTGGATCAGCTCTGGCGGCTCGCGGTCGCGTGGTACGCCAACCGATTGACAGTCGAGTCCCATCGCCCCGCCCCCGACGAGATGGTCTTCATCTTCGCCTCGATCGGCCTCACAGGCCCCTTCTGGGACCCGAAGTCAGACCAGTGGATCAGCGGATAAAGGACTACGGGATTGCGAGGACTCCGCGCCGCGATCGCGACAGGCGCCGCAGCCGGCGTCTCCCGGCCGGGAAGAGCAAGCTCGGGTGAGAGACGCCTTTTTCGCGCTCGCCGACCGTTTGGCGCGGGCCTCGGACGCCGCGGAACACGAGAGCCTCAAGGAGGAATTGGCCCGGCTGACCTTCGGTGACTCATCCGTTCATCGAGCAAGAAAGCGATGAGAGAACGGCCGATCGCTCTCGAATGGGCTCGGGTTGGTTAGAATCGCGGAGTTTTCGGAGGGAAGCGGCGATGGTTGACATCAAGATCACACCCCGGAAAGACGGGCCCCTGAGAGTGGAAGGAGAGGACATCACTCTGGTCGACGAGACCGGCAACCGTTACGATCTGGCCGGCCGCACCGCTGTGTCGCTCTGCCGCTGCGGGCAGTCCGCCAACAAGCCTTTCTGCGACAGCTCCCACGTCAAGGTCGGCTTCGCGGCCGAAAGCGCCGCCTTCTCACTTCCGCCGCCCAAGCCCAAGGTGTGACGGGGGCCCGGGACGTGCAGATCGGCTGCTTCAGGTTGTCTTCGTCCTGGATGATGACGGGGACGGGTTTCCTGGTCGATGCGCGGCCATCGACGGCTGCCGAAAAGCGCAGGTTTCGAAGGAGGCGGAGGTGACGAAAGCGAGAAAACACCAGGCGACGCCGTTCGCACAAATGACGATTGAACAACTTCAGACCGCGACCGCAGAATTCGAACGTGAAATCGTGGCCGAGGAATTCGGCCCCCTGTCCCCGCGGGCAAAATCTCGGTGGAAGAAAGCGCGCCAGAGATCCGGCCGCCCGCGGCAAGGACAGGGTGCGAAAGTGATCTCCGTGACGGTGGAAAGGAGTTTACTTGCGCGATCGGATGCCCTCGCGAAAGACATGGGTCTCACGCGCGACGGCATGATCGCCCGAGGTCTGGAAGCGGTGCTTGCCGCCGAAGGAAAGCTTTGATCATCGGGACCGAGGGAGAGATCTGGAAGACCTGCTCACGATGGTCAATCCCCGCTTCTGGGATCGAGGATCGCCGCCGGCAGCCTGCTACTTGACCGCCGGCAGGATGTTGACGATCTGGCGGCCATGCCATCGCCCGCCGTCGATCATCATCTGGCCGAGCTTCATGAAGTCGCGGGGAGGAAGCGGGCGCCGCCGCCCATGTAGGAGTCTCCTGTCGGCGAGAGGTTGATCGCATAGCGGCGGATCTGGAGGGGCTCGGCGACCAGGTCGCGGAAGAGGCCGGGAAGCCAGCGGCCGGTCTTCCGGGCAAGCACACCGCCGAGCAGGTTGGGATTGGCGCTGCCGTAGACGGCCTTTTCGCCGGGTGCGCGCACCATCTTCTGGTCAAGGGTGTAGCGGTACCAGTCGGGCTGGCCGGTCTGCGTGGATCCAGGTCGGTTGCCGCGGCGGCGCCGGCGCCGTACACGATCGACCCTTTCCTCCGACTCTCAGTGCGCTGCCGAGCATGCGAACGTCTGAGATCCCGATTCTCCCAAAGTACCACTGTGCAAGACTGACCCCCGTCCCCACGCTGACCCCCGTCCCCACGGTCGAAGGCGTCGACGGCGGATCCATTTCGATGCTCTCGGTGAAGGTAGGCTGACCAAGGACTGGTCTACGATCAAGAGCCGCCACCCGGCACCGATCTGGCGACCGTCCACGAGATCGTCCTGCATGTTTCCGACAGAGTGAAGCCTGAATCCCCGACAATGCCCCCGCCACAACCGTTGCGAATGCCGGATTTGAGGAACCACAGCCTGAACGAGGCGATCACAACTCTATGGGAATATCACCGCAAACTGCGAGTAGAACAGGGCTCCTCGCAACTTGCCAAAGGACTGGTCTACGATCAGGAGCCGCTACCTGGTACCGATCTGGCGACCGTCCAGGACGTTGTGTTGCATGTTTTACCACTTGGATGAAGTCATCAAAGAGGGTCTGGACAGCGAATCCAAAGAGGCCCGGCCGGCTATTCCACGGTTCGCCTGGCAAATCATCCACTCAAAGGCAACTCAGGCCGTGCGTGACGTGCTCGACGGCGACGTGTTCGAGCTGCTCGCGCGCGCATGGTGCGTGGCGCGGGAACTTCACGAATTCACGGACCGCGGCAAGTATCCTCCGGGCAAGGCCTCGACTGTTTTTCTCGGCAACCACCAGGTTTCGACGGAGGTTCATCCCGTTTTGGTTGTGACCGTGGGCTCGATCGAAGGCCCGCGCTTGCGCTTTACCCTGACGTTGACTGCGCGTTTCGCTCCGCGGCGTTGTCGATCTGTGATGGGCACATCACGGCGATCGATGCAGGCGACTGCTCGGTCGGCGCGCAGCTCAAGTACAAAGACATAAAGCTTCACAAGGAATTGGAATCGAGAGAGATGAAGCTTCCAGGACGCCTCCAACTCCAGCCGCCTGGCCTGGAGATCGCTTAGCGCACGGTCATCGGCGAGGGTATCGGCGTGAGCGCGCAGGCGTACTATTGAAGCGGGAGGTTCCAGGATGAGGAAAAGACTGTTGATCAGCTCGTGTTTTCTGGCTCTGGCCGGGGCGGCGGGAGCGGCGGAGATCCATGGAACGGTGAGCGAAGGTGGAAAAACGGTGCCGGAGGGAGTCGCCCTGAAACTCGATTGCGGAGGGACATCGGCGACGGCGCAGACGGACCAGTTCGGGTCCTACAGCTTGAAGGTCGGGGCAACCGGGGAGTGCGTGCTCTCGATCGATTACAAGAAGGCGAGCCCGTCGGTCAAGGTCACGGTTTACGAGAAGCCGAGCCGGTATGACCTCGTGGTCAAGGAAGAGGCGGGCAAGCTCGTCCTGACGAGGAAGTGATGGCGGAGGACTCGGCCAGGCACGACCGGGGGCGGGAACGCGACGGCTGGGACAAGGCCGAGATCATTCTGAAGCCCGTGGGCGGGCTGTTGACGGCGGTCGCGGTGGCGGTTCTCGGGTTCTGGACGTCGGCCTATCTGCGAGATCGCGAAGGGCGCGAGGCGGCGCTGCGCGAACGGCTCCAGACGCAGGAGACCAACGCGCGACTCTACTCCGAGCTGACGAGCAAGCGCGAAGAATCCGAGAGCGCTCTACGCAAGGACATGTTTAGGTCCATCATCGAGTCGTTCCTGCGGTCCGGGAAGAAGGCGACCTCCGAGCAGGAGGTCTTGAACCTCGAGCTCCTCGTGTACAACTTCCACGAGTCGCTCAACCTGAAGCCTCTCTTCCGGCACATCCAGCGACAGGTCGAGAACAGCCCGCAGCGGTCCGAATACCTGGCGAGACTAAACCGCGTTGCCGAGGAAGTGACGAAAAAGCAAATGCTCATCATCGAGGAGGGCGGGCCGAGCTTCGACGCGACAGCGAACCTCAAGACGCTCTCTTTTCGCGGGCCCGGAGGGGATCTGCCTTCGCTGGCCCGGGACCTCACGCTCGACGGCATCCGGCGCAACTTCAAGCTGGACGTCCTCGAGGCGGATCGAAAGAACGAGGGGCTGCAACTCCGCGTGACCGTCCGCACCGGCCGGGGAGATCGGGTCGAGACGACCTCGACGGAGTTCTGGCTCGACTATTTCGACTTTCCGATGATTGATAACACGCGGTTGCCGCACGATCAGCGCTTCGCCGTGGTGTTGAACAACTTCGACGCCGCCAAAGACAGCGCGGACATCACGCTGGCGTTCTTCCCGGGCAAGTACACGGGCCTCCGCGAGAAGCCGTACTACGACGAAGTCCTTGCCAAGCTTCTGGCGGAAAGCGAGAAACGGGCGCCGGATGCCGCGGCCGCGGAGTCCAGGACCCCTTCTCGGTGACGGAGCCGGGCCCCGCAGGCCACCGGTGACGTACGATTTTTGTAAGATCGCATCGAGGTGATTTGATGTATTGATGCTTTGGTGCTACCTTCGGATGGGAGGCGCGATATACCCCGATTGACGATCACCCTTTCGTCTGAAAAGCACCGGGCCCTCAAGGAAACGGCCGTGCGGCGGGGAAAGACCATCCGGAGCCTCGTCGAGGAGAGTCTGGACGCCTACGGGATCAAGACAGCGAATCAGGCGGCGGAGCTCGTAGCTCGCGCGCGAAAACGATCCGCGATGGCGGAAGCGACAGCGATCAAACTGGCGGTTTCGGAGACGAGAGCTCATCGACGCAGAAGATGACGGCGGCTCCGGCTGTCATCGACACGAATGTGGTCGTGGCCGGCCTCCTGACGGAGGTCTCTTCCTCTCCCACGGCCAGGATCCTCGACGGCATGCTTGCAGGCAGGTTCCGCTTCCTGCTTTCGGTCGAACTGCTGGCCGAATATCGGGACGTCCTCCTGCGCCCGAAGATCCAGCGCCGGCATCAGCTCGCACAAGGTGAGGTGGACGTTCTTCTGACGGAGATCGCTGCCAACGGGGTCGCGCTCGAGGTCGAGTCCCCGGCAGGCGGAAGCGGGAGGAAGGGAGACGATCACCTCAGGCGGATACTCTCGGCGGAACCGTCCGCTCTTCTGGTGACCGGTGATTTGAGACTGACGAATCAGTTAGGGAAGACCATCAAGGTCCTCACTCCACGCGAATTCGCGGATCTCATGGGCGACTGAAGTGCCTATTGGCGACCGTGGAGGCTCGCTACCCGAGAGGCCGGCAAAATGAGAAAGTAGAGCGCCATGGCAATTTCAGAGGGCCTGCCGCAGAAAGCGGAGAAGCTGCGAGCGCTGCATCGGCGAGGTCACCCGGTGGTGCTCGTAAACGCGTGGGACGTGGCGACGGCGCGGATCTTCGAGAAGGCCGGATTGGAGGCGGTCGCGACGACGAGCGCCGGGATCGCGTTTGCGTCCGGATACCCGGACGGGCAGAAGATTTCGCGCGAGCGCATGCTCGAGGCCGTTGCGCGGATTTGCGCGGCCGTCTCGGTACCCGTCACCGCGGATATGGAAGCAGGCTACGGAGACACTCCCGAGGAGATCGATCGCGCGGCGGTCGGCGTCCTCGAAGCGGGCGCGGTCGGCCTGAACCTCGAAGACGGAACCGGCCGGCCGGAAGCCCCTCTGGCGGATCTTGCGTTGCAAGTCGAGAAGATCCGCGCCGTCGTCGCGGCGGGCCGCCGCCACGGCGTCCCGATCGTTCTCAACGCCCGAACTGATGTTTATCTCTCCCGCGTCGGCCCGGAGACAGGACGCCTGGCAGAGACGATCCGGCGGGGCAGGGCCTACCGGGATGCGGGAGCCGACTGCGTGTTCATACCGGGCGTCACCGACCCGGCGGTCCTCGGTGCTCTCGTGAAGCAGCTCGCCTGTCCGGTGAACGTGCTCGCGGTCGCAGGCAGCCCCTCGATCGCGGACCTCGCGCGTCTCGGCGTCGCACGCGTCTCACTCGGTTCAGGTCCCATGCGGGCGGCAATGACGCAGATGCAGCGCCTGGCCGAGGAGGTGCTGACGCAGGGAACTTACTCGACTCTCGAAGGAATCACCTCACACGCGACCATGAACGATCTGATGATAAATGTGTCTCCGCGTCGTTCGGATTCGTCTAACTCTTGACTCGAGCGAACCCTATTGCCGGCTCGGGGATCGCTTGCGGCACCGATTATCGGCACAGCCGTGTGGGTTGTTTAACATCAGATGCGAGATGCAAGATGATGACCCCATGAGAACGACCCTGGAAATCGACGACGACATCCTGCAGGCAGCCAAGGAGATTGCCTCGAGCCGGGCGACGACTGCCGGCCGCGTGATCTCGGACCAGGCTCGAAAGTCACTCGAGCCAAAGCGATCTCCGCGCGTGCGTAATGGAGTTCCGCTATTGCCCCGGCGCCCGAAAGGGAGCCGCCGTCCGACCATGGCTTTCGTGAACAAGCTCCGGGATGAGGAGTGACACGAGTCGCCCTGTTGGACGTCAATGTCCTCGTAGCGCTGTTTGACCCGGATCACATTCACCACGAAGCTGCCCATGAATGGTTTGCCGCCAACCGCGAGACCGGATGGGCTACCTGCCCCTTGACCGAAAACGGATTGACCCGCGTTCTGTCAAATCCGGCATACGGAGGCACTCCGGAAACACCGGCATCGATTGTCCGGCGCCTCGGAGCATTCTGCTCCAGCGGAAAGCACATCCTTTGGGCGGACGAAGTGTCTTTCCGTGACTCACGCCTCTTCGAGCGAACTGCACCGGCGCCACACAGGTGACCGACGTCTACCTGCTGGGGCTCGCGAAGCGAAAGAGCGGATGCCTCGCAACCTTCGACGGTACCATTCCCTTGGCAGCCGTCGCCGACGCGACCCGCGCCCACCTCGAGATCATTCCCGCATAATCCCCACAAGCAAAGACTGACCCCATTGCTTCCCGGAGACGGAGAAGGACCGGCTCGGGCGTCGGCTCGAGAAGGAGGTCGCCGTTCTCGGCCGGGCGAGCTGATCCAGCGAGTAGCTGACCTCATTCCGGTCGAGCCCGGTGTTTCATCCTGTAGACTTCGGCGCCTGACTTGGACTTGAAGGAGGAGGTTAACGATGAAGAAGGCAAAACGCCCTGCCGCCCGGACGGCTGCTGGCAAGAAGAGAAAGCCGGTCGCGCGCCGCGCGCGGGCGGGCGTAAAAGCGCGGCCGAAGCGCGCCGCGAAGCCCCGCGCCGCCCGGACCGGCGCAGGAGACCTGAAGCGCCAGTATGTTGCCATGTTCGCGAAGGAGTTCCCAATCACGCTGAAGCTCATGAAGGCGTATCCCCCGGGGCAGGACGACTTCAAGCCGCACGAGCGCTCGACCCCAGCCTCCCGGCTCGCCCATACCTTCTCGATGCACAACGGGATCGCCGTCAAGGCCATCAGCGGCGAGCTGACCATGCCGCCCGAATTCCCCCCGGCGCCGGCCACGTACGCCGAAGCCGTCGCGAACTACGAGCGCGGAGCGCGGGAGTTGCTCGCGGCCCTGGAGGAAATGCCGGAGTCGCGCTTGTCCGAAACGGTGACCTTCTTCACCGGCCCGCGCCAGATGAGTCTGGTGCCTGTCGGCGACCTCCTGTGGCTCATGCTGATGGACTCCATTCACCACCGCGGCCAGCTCTCCGTCTACGTCCGTATGGCCGGCGGAAAAGTCCCCTCCATCTACGGCCCCAGCGCCGACGAACCCTGGATGTGACGCCAAGTCACTTTTCTCAGACGAACCACCCTTCGGCTACGAGAGGGTTAGCCGCCCGAAAGGAGTGTCGCGCCTGCCCTGAGCTTCGTAATCCGTCGGTATGCATGGGCCTGCCGCAAGCGAAGATAGGCCAGGTCGGATCCCCGAAGTTCGTGTGATGGCAGGGTTGCTGTTCTCCTGCCGTAGCGGATACTTCACCGCGTGGCAATCTGAACGGTTTGGGACTCGGGGACCTTGGACCTTAGACCTCTCCGGTCTGTGACAGTCCCCGGTGTGGTAGTCTGTCATTTCCTAACCGCCGACGGATCCCATCCAGCCAGTAACTGAGTGCCCGCCTCCGGTCTCTGGAAGAAAGCAGGCACACTCATGAGCAGCCAACCAGCTCACGCGATCGCGGGTCAGATTCTTCGCCACTGGTCCATCGACAACCGGCAGTCTGTCGGAGGATTCCAACGGCCAGCCCCGGCTCTGCCATATGCCGAACGAGCTGACGGCGGCAGGCTTCTTCACCTCGCGTCGAAGCTCGCCCGAGTCAGGTCGGACCTGACGCGCCACGTCAGCTGAAGTCTCATTCCTGGGGAGACCCCGGGGGCCTGCCTCCCGCGTGGACTCTCTCGGCTGCCGTTTGTGGCCGAAAACCGCGTACGCCGGAACGCGCTCGATGTGTGATAGTGTGAAACCGCTTTCACAAGGTCCAAGTCGGCTTCGGCACCTTGACGACGCCGTCCCTCCTTCCTTTCGGATTCTCCGATGAAGACTACCTGTTCAAGGGTGCCGGGAGAAGAGTCATGAGATACGCACGCAACGTCCAGTTCCACATCAAGAACGGCAAGGAGGTCGAGTTCAACAATCTCTTCGAGAAGGAAGTCCTTCCGGTCCTGCGCAAACAGCAGGGCTTTCAGGAGGAAGTCACGCTCGTGAACCCGAAGGGCGCGCAATTCATCAGTCTCTGGGACAACCGGAAGAACGCCCAGACCTACGAGACGGCGACCTACCCGCAGCTCCTGGCGAAGCTGATCCCCTTCATCGAGGGAACTCCCAACGTGGAGACCTACGAAACCGCATCCAGCTACGCTCGCGTGTGATCGCGATTCAGATGGCGCCTACTAAGCGCCGTTGAACCGCGCCCTCGAGGGGGCCCTCTTTTTTTCCGGCGAAGCGATCCGGCCGGGCGCGCGTCAGATCCAGACCTCCTACTTCTTCGCGGGCGCTTTCCCCGCCTCCACCGGCTTGAGGTCGAACTTCCCTTTCGATCTCCCGGTTCCCGCTCAGGACAGGCTCAGCGAAGGATCTGCTCGGTTTCGTCCTAGAATCCCTCGCGAGCTGATGGACGCGAAGCGGCCACCTGGGCTTCCGGAGCCGATCCTTCGTCGCTTCGCTCCTCAGGATGACAAGCGAGGAGAAACCCTCGGATGACAAGCAAGGGAGGCCAACGTGACTGACCGAAGCCTCGATCAACTGACTGCGACTGCGATCCTTGGCATCGACACGCTCTGGGGCGGCGACGTCATGAATCCCTCGGGCACGGGGCGGTTCATCGCCGACTCGTGGTTTGCCGACGAGCCGCTGCCGCCCGCCTATACCCACCCGAGCGCGAAGAAAGTCCGGGACTCGGGTGGAGTCTCCGCCAAAGAGCCGGACAAGGCCGCCATTGACGCCTACCTCGCCGCCGTGGACGTCAAGGGCGCGATTGACGCGATGTCCTCGGAGGGAAGGAAGATCGGCGGTTTGCGCGGAGCCTACTTGGAGGGACTCGGTATCTGTTTCTCCGCCATGTGGGACCTCGTGCAGGAGATCCTTGGCCGCGGCGAGCCGGTCCCCTACGAGCGCTGCGTCATTGGCTCGACGGGTAAATCCCCGGAGCCGTCGCATCCGGAAGGCAAACGCGAGCGCGTCGCGGAGCTTCTGGCGAAGGCCGGCTATTCGTCGAGAACGGGTGACGAGTTGCTCTCGGCCGTAGACGCCTGGCGGCGCGAGCGCATGGTGCCCGGCAAATCCATCCCGATGCTCGCGAATGCGTTGATCGCGCAGTTCTCCGCCGGCACTGCGAAGTACCTCGCCCCACATCTGCCGCCGGACCTCTCCGGCGTTCCGCTCGCCAACATGAAGTTCCTGCCGATCAAGGACGCCTGGTTCTCGGGCTCCATGAACTACATCGGCCGCGCGCGCAAGCCAGACGGCGCCCCCGAGTACGAAGCGACGTACGAGATCAACGCGTCGCTGCAGATCTCCGTGCCGGAGTTCGCGCAGCTCGTCTCCCACGAGGTCGTGCCCGGCCACGTCACGACGTCGGCCGTGATCCAGGGACTCTATGTGCGCAAGCGCCTCGGATTCGAGGCGACCGTCCTGACGATGAACTCGCGCGGCGCGGCGCTGGCGGAAGGGATCGCCAACAACGCGATCCTGATCGCCCACGGCGTGACCGAGGTCGAAGAGCTTCCCGACGACGACATGCAGTTGGGCGTGCTGCTGGCTCTCCTTCAGGACGATGCGAAGAACCAGTCCTCCTGGCTGACCTGGAAGGAAGGCGTTGCCCAGAAGGACGTGGCGGCGACGCTGCGCCGCGACTACCTCGTCTCGGAAGAGCGCGCCGACAAGCTCTCGGGCGCCTGGGGCCGCCATCCGCTTCTGGGCCGCATGTACCTGCCGTGCTACCGCGCCGGCACCGAGGCCGTCGCCGACCTACGCCGCCGCTTTCCCTCGGAGAAGGTCCTCCCCGCTCTCTATGGCTGCCGCGGCATGGTGGACGTCGTCACCGTTCGCCAGACCCTTGAAGCCTGAAAGTACGGCGCGGCCGCCTGGAACGGCCGCGCGGCACGCAGAGCTGTCATCCTGAGGAGCGAAGCGACGAAGGATCTGCCCTCGTCGATTGCAACGGGAGCAGATCCTTCGCTTCGCTCAGGATGACAGGGAATTAGTACGGCCCACGACAACCAGCAGATTTCGCCGGCCAGGCTTCACGGGTTGACGACGACGGTTCCGGTCATCATGGCTCCGTGGACGGTGCAGTAGTAGGGGGACGTGCCTGTCGCCGCGAACTGATGGGAGAAACTCCCGGAGGACTTCACGCCGGAATCCCAGAGACCGCTCGGGGTGCAGCAAGTCCCCGATGTCGTCGTGTGCGGGATGGAGTCCACGAAGTTCCACTGGACCGTGTCTCCGGCCTTGATCGTCGTCGTGCTGCTGACGCTCTGAGAATCCATGAAGAGATTGCCGGGGCCGACGTTGACGATGCGTGTCGCTGCGCTGCCCGGCGGCGGAGTCGGTGTCGGCTGCCCGCCCGGCGTCGGCGTCGCTGCCGGCGGCGTCACGATGACGGGCTGCGTCGGCGCGGAGTTGTCATTGTGACAGGCAGCGGCGGCGACGAGCACCACGCCTGCGCCCACGGCGAAGAGAGTCGAGAGTCTCATGGCTTACCTCCAGAAGAGATCCCGACAATCGGGTCTCTCCCACAGCGCCATGCAGATGGCCTGCCGCAGAGGTAATGGATTTAGTCGTTACTAAGCGCAGTCTAAGTCACTTCTTAGAAGGCCCTCAGGTCCCGTTTAGATTCGGCGCGCGGGGCGCCTCCACGCGGCAAAGACGGGCAGCCCGAGAACGGGGAGGCCCAGGCCGATCAGGGACTCGCGAGGCCTCTCCTTGAGTGTGAACCGCCCGGCATTCGGGATGTCGTTATCGTCCATCAGCTTGTTTACCTGCGAATCCAGAATCACGGCAACCTTTTCAAGAGCTTCCTGAACTCGTTGATCCCCGGCTGGGAGAGGAAAATCGAAGGCGAGGCGAACCGCATCTGCCGCTGAGCAATTCGGCAGAAAGCTCGAGAGTTGGTCTCATCGTTGACGGGCACGCATCCTGCACGCTGGGTGGCCATGCGTCTGCTCAGGGCGTTTTTCGCTGGCTTCCTTTCCACACTCGTGTTTCACCAGGGGATGCTGGCTCTGCTTCACGCTCTGCGGATCTCGCCGCGCGCCCCCTTTGCCGTCGAGCTGACCCGGCCTTTCGGCGTGCCGCAGGTCATCTCGCTCGCCTTCTGGGGAGGCATCTGGGGAATCGTCCTCGTCCTTCTGCTCGCGCGGCGTGGAAGCTTCGCGGGGTTTCTCGTTAAGAGCGTCGTCTTCGGTGCGCTCGCGCCCACGCTCGTCGCCTGGCTCGTCGTCGCTCCGCTCAAACACCAGGCCATCGGCGGTGGGAAGGCCGGCGCGCTCGCGACCGGCCTTCTTGTCAACGGAGCCTGGGGCCTCGGCACCGCCCTGCTCTTCGGCCTGTTCGGCGGCAGGACTAGACGGCTTCTCCTTTGATCGACGCGCGGTCTCGGCGGTGCCAGGCGGCGTAGGCGGGCATGCCCAGAGCCAGGAGTCCCAGGCCGATCAATGACTCGGTGGGTCTCTCCTTCAAAGTGTTCACCATGAGCGCGAGCGAAGAGAGGATGAAGAGAGCCGGCACCAAAGGGTAGCCCCATGTCCGGTAGGGGCGCGGGGTCGCCGCGTGCGTGCGGCGCAGAACGTAGAGCGCCGCTCCCGTCGCGGCGTAGAAGAGGACTTCGGCGAAGACGACGTAGGTGTAGAGCTGCTCGAAGGTCCCGGAGAGGACGAGCACGCTTGACCAGACGGCCTGCGCCGCGAGGCTCGCAGCCGGGACGCGATGGCGCGGGTTGATCCGCGCGAGCGACCGGAAGAAGAGTCCGTCCTGCGCCATCGGCTGATAGATGCGCGAGCAGGTCAGGATGTTGGCGGAGAGACAGCCGAAGATCGAGACCAGGATGGCCGCGGAAACCAGCCGCGCGGCCCCCGCTCCGAAGAGCGCCTGCGCCGCCGCTTCGCCGACACGGGTCGTTTGAGAGAGAACGGGAATCGGAAGCGCTCGCAGATAAACGAAATTGATCAGCGCGTAGATTGCGATGAGCGCGGCGGTCCCGGCGATCAGACCGCGCGGAATGTTGCGGCCGGGATCGCGCACCTCTCCCGCCGAAAGAGCGAAGCAGTACCAGCCGTCGTAGGCCCACAGCACGGAGATCATGGCGACGCCAAAGGGAGCGAGCAGTCCCGGCGGAAGCGGCGCCGCCAGATCCGGCCGGACCGGAGCGGCGACGAAGAGGCCCACGCCGGCCAGCGCCGCGAGGGATCCGATCTTGAGTATCGTGACGAGGTTCTGGAGCCAGGCGCCCTCCTTGACGCCGGCGAAGTTGACGGCCGTCAGGAACGCGATCGCGAGGACTCCCGCGATTCCTCCGCCGGTGAGCCGCCAGGTCCAGCTCCCGATCGGGAGGGACGCGAGAACGTGGCGAGTCGAAAAGAAGGGGATGAACCCTCCCAGGTACTCGCCGAAACCCGCCGCGAGTGCCGCGATGCCGCCCGACATGATGACCAGAAAAGAGCCCCAGCCGAAGAGGAACCCCGCCAGCGGACCGTAGGCTTCCTTCAGGAAGTGATACATGCCTCCGGCGCGCGGGAACATCGCGCCCATCTCGGCGTAGGTCAGCGCCCCGGCGAGCGTCAGGAGTCCTCCAAAGACCCACGCCCCCAGGATCAATCCCGGATGCGGCAGCTCGCGGGCGATGTCGGCAGGCGTCAGGAATATCGCCGTGCCGAGCACCGCGCCGATCGTGATGAGAGCGCCGTCCCACGCGCCTAAGGCGCGGCGGAGGCCTGCGGCCTCCTCGCCGCGTTTCAGGTTCCAGGTTTCAGGTTTCAAGATGGCCGCGAATCTACCTGAAACCTGAAACTTGAAACCTGAAACGACTTGTTCGAGCGGCGTTGTAGAGTTGGGAAAATGGCGGATCGGGAGTCCGTGCATCAGCGCGCCGACCTACGGGAAATCGCCCGCCGCGCGATGGTGGAGCGGGGGCTCGAGCCGGGGTTCTCTCCGCGTGTCGAAAAGGAGCTCGGCCGGATCCCGGGGCCGGCGCGCTCGAGTATGGCAGGGCGGCGCAACCTGCGCGATCTTCTCTGGTGCTCGATCGACAACGACGACTCGCGGGACCTCGATCAGCTCTCGGTCTCCGAGAGCCTGCCCGACGGCGCCGTCAAGATCCTCGTCGCAGTCGCCGACGTGGATGCGGTCGTCCGGAAGGGTACCGCCATCGACGAGCACGCGCGGCACAACACGACATCCGTCTATACGGCGGCGGAAATCTTTCCGATGCTCCCCGAGAGACTCTCTACGGACCTGACCTCGTTGAACGGCCTGGCTGGAGGGAAAGGCGCCGGCGCCGGACGCCGTGAACCGCGTTGCCGGGATGGACGTGCAACTCCGTGTCCAGGACGGGGTCGCGAAGAAGCTCCGGGACCTGCGATACGAGCACGGCGCTCTGGATCTGGAGACACTCCAGCCAAAGGCGGTCTTCGAGGGAGACAGGATCGTGGCAATGCGGCAGGAAGTGCACAACCGCGCCCGCCGGCTGATCGAGGATTTCATGATCGCCGCCAACAGTGTGACGGCGCGGTTTCTGGAGGAGAAGAAGCGGCCTGCCTTGCGGCGCGTCGTGCGGTCGCCGGAGCGCTGGCAGAGGATCGTCGAGGTGGCCAAGGGGCAGGGCGAGCATCTGCCGCCGGAGCCAGACTCCAGAGCGCTATCGGATTTTCTGGTCAAGCGACGCAAGGCCGACCCCGACCGGTTCCCGGACCTCTCGCTCATCATCGTGAAACTGATGGGGGCGGGCGAATACATCGTCGAGCGTCCCGGCGGTTCGGCGGCCGGCCACTTCGGCCTCGCGGTCAAGGACTACACGCACTCGACGGCACCCAACCGCCGTTTTCCGGATCTGATCACGCAGCGGCTCCTGAAAACTGCGATGGCGGGCGGGACGTCGCCCTATGCCGAGGGGGAGCTCGAGGAGCTCGCCCTCCACTGCACGCAGCAGGAGGATGCCGCGGACAAAGTCGAGCGTCAGGTCCGAAAGTCCGCCGCCGCCTTGCTTCTGGAGAGGCGCATCGGGGAGCGTTTCGACGCAGTCGTGACCGGCGCCTCCGAGAAGGGGACGTGGGTGCGCGTCTTCGATCCTCCTGTCGAGGGAAAGCTCGTGCACGGCTCCGAGGGCCTCTCCGTCGGCAGGAAACTACGCGTCAAGCTGATCGCGACCGACGTCGAGCGCGGCTTCATCGATTTTGTCAAGACCTGATTCACTCCTGTCATCCCGAGGAGCGAAGGCGACGAGGGATCTGCTCCGCAGACCCGGAATGGAGGAGGGCAGATCCTTCGCTTCGCTCAGGATGACAGGAAAGAGAGCGAAGGGGTGACAGTCGAGGCAGCGAAGGGATGACAGGTCCGTGCTCGCGTATCCTGTTGGCGGAGGTGGGCGGACATGAGTTCTACGGCGGTTGGCAGCGGTTCGCGAAAGCACATCGCCCTGGTGGCGCACGACAACAAGAAGAAGGACCTTCTGGAATGGGCGAAGTACAACCGGGATCTGCTCGCGGAGCACGATCTCTACGCGACGGGGACTACGGGGACCCTGCTCGAGAAGACCCTCGGCGTCCCGTTCACGAAGCTCCAGAGCGGCCCTCTGGGCGGCGACCAGCAGATCGGCGCGAAGATCGCCGACGGGCAGATCGATTTTGTCATCTTCTTCTGGGACCCGCTCGAGCCTCAGCCGCACGACCCGGACGTGAAGGCCCTCTTGCGAATCGCCGTGGTCTGGAACATCCCGGTGGCCTGCAACCGCGCCTCCGCGGACTTCATGATCTCCTCCCCCTTGATGTCCTCGCCTTACGAGCGGCAGCTTCCCGACTACCAGGAGTACCGCGACCGGTTGAAGGGCGGCGGCGCTTGAGTCCGAGGCCGCGAACCGTGAGTCTTCTGAAACATCTCCGCAGGATATCCGTACGAGCGGCTGGGGAGGAACCATGCTTCGATTTCTCATGACGGCTCTTCTCCTGGCGGCCGCCGGCGCCGCGCCGGAGCATCCCGCCGGCGGCCTCGAGGCCCGCCGCAAGACCTTTCAGACGTTGCTCGCCGAACAGTGGGAGTACACACTCTCCCACGGCCCGGAGTTCGCATCCATCCTCGGGGACAAACGCTGGAACGACAAGGTCTCGGACCTCTCCCAGAAGGCGATCGAGGCCGACCAGGCGATGGACCGCGCGTTCCTCGCGCGGTTCGAGGCGATCGACCCGAGCGGTTTTCCGGAGCAGGAGGCCCTGACAAGGACCCTCCAGATTCGCAACTACAAGGAGTCGATCGCACGGGAGAAGTTCCATATCTGGGAAATGCCGGTGACGCAGATCTCGGGCATCCACTTGAACGCCCCGCAGCTCGTCAGCCTCCTCTCCTTCGCGACCGTCAAGGACTACGAGGACTACACAGCGCGATTGAAGGCCTTTCCGAAACAGATGGACGACGTGATGGACCGCATGCGCAAGGGGATGAGCGACGGGCTGATGCCTCCGCGGTTCCTGCTGGAGAAGGTCGTTATCCAGGCCGAGGGGATCGCCGCGAGCAAGGCCGAAGACTCCCCCTTCGGGCGCCCGCTCGCGAAGATACCGGCGTCCTTCTCCGAGGCGGACCGCGCGAGGATCCGCGAGGCGCTCCTCGGGGCGATCGACGGCTCCGTCCTCCCGGCCTACGGGAAATTCGCGAAGTTCGTGAAAGAGACCTACGCGCCGAAGGGCCGGACCGAGCCCGGGATGTGGTCGCTGCCCGACGGGGAGGCCCGCTACGCCTCGGCGGTGAAGACCTCCACGACGACAGACCTGACCCCGGAGCAGATCCACCAGATCGGCCTGGCGCAGGTGGCGGAGATCGAGAAGCAGATGATGGAGATCGCGAAGAAGCTCGGGTTCTCCGACCTCGCTTCGTTCAACGCCTCGATCGAGAAGAACCCCAAGCTCCACCCGTCTTCGCGCGAAGAGATCCTGGCGATCTACCGCGGCCACGTCGAACAGATGAAGCCCGAGCTGCCGCGGCTCTTCGGCCGGCTCCCGAAGGCCGGCTTCGAGGTCGCGCAGGTCGAGGCCTTCCGGGAGAAGGAGGCGTCCGGCGCCCAGTACAACCAGCCCGCCAAGGACGGATCACGGCCGGGGCGCATCATGGTGAACACGAGTGAGCCCGCGTCGCGCAAGACGATCTCGATGGAATCCACGGCGTACCACGAGGGAGTCCCGGGGCACCACCTGCAGATCGCCATCGCCCAGGAGCTCGAGGACCTTCCGCCAATCCGTCAACAGTCCTTCTACACGGCTTTCGTCGAAGGCTGGGCCCTCTACTCCGAGAGGCTCGGCAAGGAGATCGGCTTCTACAAGGACCCTTACAGCGACTACGGCCGTCTCCAGGATGAGATGCTGCGCGCCATCCGCCTCGTCGTGGACACGGGCTTTCACTCGAAGCGATGGAGCCGCGCGCAGGTCGTGAAGTTCTTCCACGACCATTCGGCGATCGACGAGGTCGAAGTCCAGAGCGAGACCGACCGCTACATCTCGTGGCCGGGCCAGGCGCTGGCCTACAAGATCGGGCAGTTGAAGATCCTGGAGCTGCGGGACCGGGCGCAGAAGGCGCTCGGCAGCCGGTTCGATATTCGCCGCTTCCACGACGCCGTGCTGGGCGCCGGGGCGCTGCCGCTCGACGTCCTCGAAGACCGGATCAACGCCTGGATCTCCTCGGAAACGGCGGCGGCGAAAGCGTCCTGACCCCAACCCTCTCCCGCCGGGAGAGGGAGAAGATGGCGGCCGAGAGAGTCTAGACCGGGGCCTGGCTGCTAAAGTCTGCCTTTGCTGGAGAAGCAGGAGTGATGCATGAAACCCAGGTTCCTTCCGTTGCTGGCGGCCGGCTTCTTGATGTCCGCCGTACTCTGCGCCGCCGTGCCCGCTAAGAAGACCTCTTCGGCTGCCGGCAAGACGCCGACTGTCGCCGGGGCGAAGGCGTTCCTCGACGAGGCGGAGGCGAGGCTCCTCGCGCTCGCGACCGACGCCGGCCGCGCGGGCTGGGTCCAGTCCACGTACATCACCGACGACACGGAGATCCTGGCCGCCCAAGCCAACGAGCGGCAGATCGGGGCCACGATTGCGTACGCCAAGCAATCCACGCGTTTCGACAGGGTAAAGCTTCCCAAGGAGCTTGCCCGCAAGATGAAGCTCCTGAAGCTCTCCCTGACTCTCGCGACTCCTTCGGATCCCAAGGAGAGTGAGGAGCTGACCCGCATCACGGCCGCGATGGAGGGCGCCTACGGCAAGGGGAAGTACTGCCCGCCTGGCAAGGCCAGGTGTCTGGACCTCGAGGACATCACCAAGATCATGGCGAACAGTCGCGATCCAGCGGAGCTGCTCGACGTCTGGCGCGGATGGCACGCCATCGCTCCTCCCCTTCGCAAGAACTTCACGCGATACGTCGAACTTGCCAACAAGGGAGCGCGGGAGCTGGGCTTCGCCGACATGGGCGCGATGTGGCGGTCCAAGTACGACATTCCGCCGGCGGATTTTCCGCGGGAGCTCGACCGGCTCTGGGAACAGGTCAAGCCTCTGTATGTGTCGCTCCACGCTTACGTGCGGTGGAAGCTCCGCGAGAAGTACGGAGACGCCGTCCCGGCGAGCGGCCCAATCCCGGCGCACCTTCTGGGTAACATGTGGGCGCAAACCTGGGACAATATCTATCCGCTCGTCGCTCCGGAAGACGCCGACCCCGGCTTCGACCTGACCGAGATCCTGAAGTCCCGGCAGACCCAACCCCTTCAGATGGTCCGCTACGGCGAGGGGTTTTTCACGTCGCTCGGGTTCGATCCGCTGCCCAGGTCGTTCTGGGAGCGCTCGCTCTTCACGAAGCCTCGCGACCGAGACGTCGTCTGCCATGCGAGCGCCTGGGACTTAGACGCCGTCAACGACCTGCGGATCAAGATGTGCATCGACATCACGGCCGAGGACTTCACGACGATCCACCACGAGCTCGGACATAACTTCTACCAGCGCGCATACAACACCAAGTCGGTTCTCTTCCGCGACA
>WNGB01005249.1_pt1 | contig 19425 bp, 8 predicted proteins | sample 5400681 | NCBI WGS metagenome assembly WNGB01 (sample SAMN13153367, study PRJNA577476) | soil metagenome | isolation source: 115 cm soil or saprolite under grassland replicate 2 | place: USA:California | collected 2016-06-15
GGACGCGCCGGGCTCTCCCACGACCGCCCTGGTGCCGAAGGGCACGCGGGTGCAGAGCATCCCCGGCCAGGGCGAGCTGCCGCAGACCTTCGAGACGGGGGAGGACTTCACCGCCCGCGCCGAGCTCAACGCCGTGAGCCTCCGCCAGGCCCGGCCGCAGGCGCTCGCCGGGGCCCGCGAGCTCTTCCTGAGCGGCATCGCCACGCGGCTCTCCGTGGGCGATCCGCTCCTGCTGGTGGTCTCGGACGGCGACCAGGTGAAGACCTGGATCGGCCGCGTGGCCTCGGTGGAGGTGGACGCCGCCAGCCAGCTCACCCGGGCCGGCCTGGAGAGCCCCGTGAGCCTCGCGGAGGCGGACTTCGACCGCGCCGAGGTGGAGGTCTTCGCCCTGCGCACGCGCACCTCCTTCTTCGGCGCCAACGCGCTGCGCTGGGGGAGCCTGCCGCACAGCGAGACGGTCCGCGAAGACCCCTATGCCGGCGAGGAGAGCAACTGGGACCTGGGGAGGACGATCTGGACGGATGCGCGGGGCACCGCCCTCTCCGACGGCAGCGATCCCGCGCGGCCGGCGGTCTACCTGGACCGCGAGGTGGCGGACCTCTTGACCGGGAGCTGGGCCGTCTTCGCCGGCGAGACGCTCCCTCCCTCCCAGCCCACGGAGGACATGCCCGCGGAACCCGGGCGGCTGGAGGTGGCCTACCGGATCACCGGCCACAGCGACGGCTCGCGGGCCGACTACGCTCTCTCCGGGCCCGCCACGGGGCTGGCCCTCGTGCAGGCGAACGGGGCGAAGCTGCCCAGCGACGCCGGCGACCGCCCGCGGCTCGACGTCCGGCGGACCACGGCCTGGCTCGCCAGCGAGCCGCTCGCGCTGGCGGACCAGCCCATCGAGGCTCCCTTCCCGGATTCTGCGGAAGACCAGAGCCTCGCCGCGCTGACCCTCGACCGCACGGTCCAGGGGCTGCGGCCCGGCCAGCCGGTCCTCATCCGCGGCGAGCTGGCCACCGGCGAGACCGTCTCGCGCGCCGTCCTCCTGCAGAGGGTGGACACGGCCGATCCCATGCACACCCGGCTCATCTTCCAGCAGCCGCTCCTGCCGGTGCCGGACCAGCCCGCGGTGCGCTTCGCGCGGTCCACGGTGACCGTCCACGGCAACGTCGTGGTGGCGACCCACGGCGAGACGGTCGCCGAGGTCCTGGGCAGCGGCGACGGCGACAAGGCGTTCCAGCGCTTCCCCTTGAGCCGCCCGCCCTTGACCTATGTCTCGGCGCCGGTCGCCGGCGGCACCGCGAGCACGCTCGCGGTGCGGGTCGACAACGTCCTCTGGCAGGAGGTCGAGAACCTCGCCAACGAGGGGCCGGAGAGCCAGAGCTACCAGGTGGAGATCGACGAGGCCGGCAACGCCGCCGTGCGCTTCGGCGACGGGCTCCACGGCTCCCGGCTCCCCACCGGCCAGGAGAACGTCACCGCGGCCTACAGGAGCGGCGTCGGCCTGCCGGGGATGGTCAAGGCCGACACGCTCCAGCTCCTGCTCACCCGGCCGCTGGGGATCCGCGAGGTGACGAACCCGGTGCCGGCCGCGGGCGCCGCCCCGCCCGACAACCTGGAGGCGGCGCGGGCCAATGCGCCGGTGGCCGGGCGCACCCTCGGACGGATCGTCTCGTTCAGCGATTTCGAGGACTTCGCCCGCTCCTTTGCCGGCATCGCCAAGGTCAAGGCCGTCCCCATCGCCGGGATCCACCTCACCGTGGCCGGAGTGGACGGCGCGGCCGTGGAGCCCGGATCGGCTCTCTACGGCAACCTGTTCGAGGCGATCACGGCGGCGCGGCTGCCCGGGCCGCCGCTCTCCATCGCCTCCTACCAGAAGGTGCCCTTCCGGATCTCGGTGCAGCTGGTGATCGACCCGCGCTACCGGAGCGACGACGTCTTCGCCCGTGTGGAGTCGGCGCTCCTCGACGCCTTCTCCTTCGCGCGCCGCGAGCTGGAGCAGCCGCTCTATGCCTCCGAGGTCCTGCGGGTCGTCCAGTCCGTGGCCGGGGTGGTGGCGGTCGACCTCGACGCCTTCCACCGCGCCAGCGCTCCGGCGCGCCTGGAGACCGTCCTCACCGCCCGGCCGGCCCGCTTCGTCTCCGGCCGCGTGCTGCCCGCCGAGCTTCTCCTCCTCGAATCCGGCGGCGTGACCCTGAGGGAGAAGACGACATGACCTGGCCGCGGGGCGAGCGCCTCTATCGACGGCTGCCGGAGCTCTACCGCCGGCGGGATCTGGAGAACGGCGAGCCGCTGCGCGCGCTCCTCGCGGTGGTCGAGAGCCAGCTCGAGCTCCTCGAGGACGACGTCGCCGGCCTCTACGAGAACTGGTTCCTGGAGACCTGCCAGGACTGGGCGGTGCCCTACCTGGCCGACCTGCTCGGCATCCGCGCCCTCGGCCAGCCGCCGCACGCCGGCGCCCACCCCAGGACCCAGGTGGGGCGCGTCTTCGACTACCGCCGCCGCAAGGGCACGCCCGTCGCCCTCGAACGGGTCACCCGCGATGTCACCGGCTGGTTCGCCCGGGTGGTGGAGCTCTTCGAATTCCTCGCCCACACCCAGAACGTGGGGCATGTGCGGCCGGGCCGGGGCGGCCTCTTCGACGTGCGGCGGCCGGAGGCCGTGGCGCGGGCGGAGGACCCCTTCGCGCCGCCCGAGCTGTTCCATACGGTGGACGTGCGCCGCATCGCCTCCCTCCGCGGCCGTTTCAACGCCCCCAATCTCGCCCTCTATGTCTGGCGCCTCCAGGCGTTCTCGATCGAGGACGGCCCGGCCGTCCCGTCTGGGGAGCCGGGAGGCTTCCTCTTCGATCCCCTCGGGCGCGACATGCAGCTCTTCAACCGTCCCGAGACCCCGGAGGAGATCGTCCGCCGCTCCGAGGAGCGCCACCTGCCGGTGCCGCTGCGGCCGGAGATCGTGGCGGAGAGCCTGGAGGACTACTACGGCTCCGCCCGCGCCTTCGAGGTCCGCGTCGATGGGGCTCCGGTGCCGCCGGACCAGATCGTCATCGCCGATCTCTCGGTGTGGACCGCCCCGGCTCCCGCACCGGCCGCCGGCCAGGTGGCGGTCGACCCGCACCTCGGCCGCATCCTGTTCGGGACCGCCCCGTCCGGAGAGGTGCGGGTGACCTGGGCCTACGGCTTCGCGGCCGAGATGGGCGGCGGCCCCTACGACCGCCGGGCGACGCTCGCCGATCCCGCGTCGGCCGGCTTCTACCGGGAGGTGTCGCAGAGCGGGACCGGCACGCCGCTGGCCGACGCCGTGGCCGCCTGGGCGGCGGACACCAGCGCCCTCGGGGTGATCCGCGTCGTGGACAGCGAGATCTACGACGACGACGACCTCATCATCAACCTGGCCCCCGGCCGGACGCTGGTCCTCGAGGCCGCCGACGGCGCCCGGCCCGTCCTGATCCCGGGCACCTTCCGGGTCCTCGGCGCCGGCCCGGGGAGCGGCCTGACGATCAACGGCTTCCTGATCGACGCCGGCCTCGAGATCGAGGGGAGCCTCGACCTCCAGGTGACCCATACGACCTTCGTGCCGCAGCCCGGGCGCGGCAGCCTCGCCCACATCCTGGGGGACCCCGCGGAGCTCGACGTGCGGGTGACCTTCTCGATCGTCGGCGCCCTGCGCCTGCCGGGGGAGATCGCCTCGCTGCGGCTGGAGGACAGCATCCTGGACGCCGAGACCTCCGGCGCCGGCGCCACGCCCCTGCCGGCCCTGGTCTCGGGGCCGCTGACCGATCCCCTCAGCCTGAGCACGCGGCTGGAGCTGTCGGCGACCCTCGACGGCGAGGCCCCGCGCACCGTGCGTCTCCAGGGAGTCCCCGCCAACCCGGCGCAGGCCGCGCAGCTCCTCCAGGACGCCCTCCGGGCCGCCAGCTCTACGACCCGCTTCACCGCCGCCCAGGTGGTGGCCGTGGGCGGGCGCCTGCTGGTCCGCTCCGGGAACGCCGGCGAGGCGGTCTCCTTCGGCCCCACCGCCGCCGACTCCCACACCGTCCAGGACCTGGAGCTGACCACGCCTCCGGCCCGCTTCGTCGCCGGGCTCCTGTCGGGCGGTCTCACCCCGTTCCCGGCCTTCAGCACGCTGCAGGTGCGGGCCACCCTCGGCGGGGACGGGCCGTACGTAGCCATCCTCCCCGGGGTCCCGGCGGACCTCGACCAGGCCGCGGCCCTGCTCCAGCAGGCCATCCGGTCGGCCCGCAGCCAGCCCGTCTTCACCCAGGCCGCGGTGGTGCGCCTGGACGACCGGCTGCTCGTCCGCCCCGGCGTGTTCGGAGCGGCGGTCGCGTTCGCCGGGACCGCGGCCGATCCGCAGACCGCCTCGGACTTCCGGCTGCTGCCCGACCCGGACCCCGCGGTCACCTCGCGGCGGGTCGAGGGGGTCTTCTCGGGTTTCTTCGATCCGCTCGCTCCGTTCCCGGTGTTCCCGGGGCCCGAGGTCGAGGTGACGATCGACGGCGAGACCCGCACCGCGCTGCTCAACGGGCCCATGGCGACCCCGGCGGAGGTCGCGTCCACGCTGCAGGCCGCCATCCGCGCCGCGGCGCCGGCTCTGCCTCTCTTCGCCAATGCCCGGGTCGACCTCGTCGGCTCCCAGCTGCTGGTCCGGCCTGGAGTGGCGGGGGAGGAGGTGAGCTTCGCCGCCAGCATCGATGACTCGCGGACGGCCGGAGATCTGCTGCTCACCGCGCCGCCCGCCGAGACGATCCCCGACGGCCGGCTCTCGACGTCCCTCGCCACGTTTCCGGACTTCCGGCTCCGGCTCCGGATCTCGATCGGCGGCGACCAGCGCGACGTGACCCTCGTGCACCTCCCCGATTCTCTGGGCATGGCGCAGAGCGCGCTGCAGGCGGGGATCCGGGCTGCGGGCAGCGGCACGGACGCCTTCGCGAGCGCCGAGGTGCTGCTCCTGGGAGACCGCCTGTACATCCGCTCGGGAGGCGCGAGCGTCGCCGCGGCCACCCTCCCTTCGGACACCTTCACGGCCGGCGACCTCGGGCTCATCGCCCCGCCGGCCGAGAGCCTCCCCGCGGGACTCCTCTCCAGCCCCATCGGAGCAGTCCCGGTCTTCCAGCTGCCGGCCGTGGGAGTCTCCTTCGGCGGCGGAGAGGTGCGTTCCGCGCCCTTCACCAGCTTCCCGCATACCCTGGCCGAGGCCGGCGACCTCCTCCAGGAGGCGCTGCGCAACGCCGGCACGGAGGCGTCCTTCACCGGGGCCGTGGTGGCCGTGGCGGGCGACCGCCTGATGATCGCTTCCGGCGTGCCGGACGAGGAGGTGGCATTCTCCCCGGTGGGCGACGACTCGCTGACCGCCGGCGATCTCGGCCTGGTGTCGCCCCCGGCCGAGAACAAGCAGGGCCTTCTCTCCGGCGATCTGTTCCCGTTCCCGGTGCTCTTCCAGCCGAGCATGGAGGCGACCATCGGCTCGATCGGCCCGCGGCCGGTGGTCCTCGACCGCGTGCCCGCCACCCTCGCCGAGGCGAGCGATCTCCTCGAGGCCGCCCTGCACACCGCGCACAACAACGCCCTGTTCACCGCGGCCGCCGTGGACGTCATCGGCACCCGGCTGCTGGTGCGGCCCGGTATCGCGGGGGAGACGGTGAGCTTCCAGGCCTCCGCATCCGATCCCAATACGGTCGGGGACCTCTCCCTCACCCAGCCGCCGGCCCGCCGCGTGCGCGGGCTGCTCTCGGGGACCGTGACCTTCCCGGCTTTCTCGCGCCCGCAGGTGCAGGTCACGATGACTGTGTCGGGCGTGCCCGACGGGCCGTACGTGGCCACCCTCTCCGGCCTCCCGGTGGACCTCGACCAGGCCCGCTCGATGCTGGAGGCGGCGGTCCGCGCCGCCCGGCCGTCCGCTCCCGCCTTCGCGAGCGCGACGGTGGTCCGCGTCGGCAACCGCCTCGTCGTGCAGCCCGGCTTGGCGGGAGCCCTGGTGACCGTGGCCGCCGCGCCGCCAAACGACTCCACGACCGCGGCCGAGCTCGGCCTCATCCAGCCGCCGGCGGTCACGGCCCTGGTCTCCGGCGACCTGGGCACGTTCCCCACCCTGCCGCTCCCCCGGGTGGCGGTCACCCTGGGCGCCGCGGGACCCCGCACGGCGCAGCTCGCCAGCCTGCCCACCGATCTGGCCACCGCCCGGAGCCTCCTCGAAGCCGCCATCCAGGCCGCCGACCCGGGCGCCGCCTTCACCGGCGCCCACGTGGAGGTCCTGGGCGACAGCCTGCTCGTGCTCTCCGGCAATCTCGCGGACACCGTCACGGTCACGGCGGCGGCCGGCGATTCCACCACCGCCGGGGAGCTCGGGCTCACGGCCGCGACGGGCACGGCCGTCACCGGGCTCTCCTCGGGGTCCCTCTCGCCGTTCCCCACCATCACCGCGGCGTCGCCCAAGATGGACGCCACGCTGGGCGGAGTCACGCGCACGGTCACCCTCTCCGCGAAGCCGACGAGTCTGGCGAACGCCGCGAGCCTCCTCGAAGCGGCCCTCCAGGCCGCCGCCCCGCCGCCGACCTTCGCCCAGGCCCGGGTGCTGGCGGTAGGCAGCCGCCTGCTGGTCCTTCCGGGGGTGACGGGCGACGCGGTGAGCTTCGCCGCGGCCACCGGCGATGCGACCACGGTGACCGAGCTGAAGCTCGACGCCGCCAGCGCGCAGACCGCCCAGGGCCTGCGCTCCGCCGCGCTCAATCCGTTCCCCGCCCTGACCATCGCGCCCGCCGTCTCGGCCACCCTGGGCGGCGTCGGCCCGCGCACCGCCAGCTTCACGTCCGTGCCCGCGACCCTGGCCGATGCCCGCACGGCCCTGGAGGCGGCCCTCCGGGCGACGTTGCCCGCGGACCCGGCCTTCAGCGGAGCCACGGTCCAGGTGCTCGGAAGCCGCCTCCTGGTGCAGGCGGGAGGGTCGGGGGGGAGTGTCTCGATCGCCAATGCCGCCGGCCGCCCCACCACGGCGACGGACCTGAAGCTCACCGCCGCGGCCGGGGCCCTGGCCGGGCTCGTCTCGAGCGACCTCACGGGCTTCGCCGGGCTGACCATCGCGCCGCGCATCGTCGCTACCTTCGGCGCCGCCAATGCCACCGCCCGCTTCTCCGACATCCCGGACGACCTGTCCGAGGCGGCCTCCCTGCTCCAGGCCGCGCTCCGCGCCGCCTCGGCGGCGCCGACCTTCACCGGCGCCGCCGTCGAGGTGGTCGACACCCGGCTCCTGGTGACCCCGGGCGTGGACGGCGACGCCGTGGCCTTCGCCAATCCGGCCTCCGGACCGCCCACGGCCGACCGGCTGGCCCTCACTCCGGCCCAGGGAGCGATCTCCGTCGACGGCCTCCTGTCGGGTGACACCTCGCCGTTCGGCATCACCATCCCGCCGCTCGCCGTCACCGCCACGTTCGGGGCGGATACCCGCACCGTGGACCTGGGCGGCGTACCGTCCGACGTCGCCGACCTGGCGGTGCGGCTCCAGGCCGCGCTGCGCGCCGGGACCACCCTGCCCACCTTCACCGCGGCCGAGGTCCTGCCGGTCGACGACCGCATCCTCGTGCTGCCCGGCGAGTCCGGAGACCGCGCCGGGTTCTCCGCCGCGCCGGCCAGCCCGGACGTGGTCACCCGCCTGAAGCTGGACGCCGCTTCATCGCAACCGGTCTCGGGCCTCCTCTCCGGCTCCCTGGCGTCCTTCCAGGCGCTGAGCATGGAGCCGGCCGTGGACGCGACGATCGGCACCCAGGGTCCGCTGCGGGTGCTCCTCGGCCTGCCGCAGGACCTCACGGAGGCGGCCCAGCTCCTGGAGGCCGGTCTGCGGAGCTACACCGCCTTCCCGACCTTCCTCAACGCCCGCGTGCGGCTCCTCGGCGACCGCCTGCTGGTGACCGGGGGCGTCGCGACCGATGCCGTAGTGATCCAGGACCCCCCGCGGGGGCCGGCGACGGCGACGCTCCTCGGCCTCTCCCCCAGCCTCTCCACGGAAGCGGCGGGTCTGCTGGGCGCTCCGCCGGCCAGCCCGTTCACCATGACCCTGGTCCCCCGGCTCGAAGCCACCTTCGGGACCGACACGCGGCTCGTCTCGCTCGCCGACCTGCCGCTCGAGATCACCCAGGCGCGGGACCTCCTGGAACGGGCGCTCCTCACCGCCGGCTTCAGCGGCGCCACCGTCCGGGTGCTCGGCGACCGCCTGCTCGTGCGCTCCGGGAACGGCGCCGCCGTCTCCTTCACCGACGCTCCGTCCGGAGCCCCGGCCGCCAGCCGCCTGGGTCTCGCTCCCGGGGAGCCGGGCGACGGCCTCCTGTCCGGTTCCCTGGACGGCTTCACCGGCCTGCTCGCCAGCCTGCCCGCCCTCGACGTGACTCTCGCGGGCCAGGGACCGTACCGGGCCACGCTGGCCCACGCCCCGGTCGACCTGGCGGACGCCCGGACCACCCTGGAGACGGCGCTGCGCAACGCCCACGGGTCGGATACCTTCCAGCACGCGACCGTGACGGTCGTGGGACGCCGGCTGCTGGTCACGCCCGGCATCCCCCTGGACTCCATCGTCCTCGCTCCGGCCGTGGGCCGCGAGGGCGATCTGGCCCGGCTCGAGCTCGATCCCCCCAGCCTCGTGCCCGCCGACGGCCTGCTCTCGGGAGACCTCTCGGCGTTCTCGCCGCGCCTCCTGCCCGAGCTCCAGCTGACCTACGGCGCGACCACCTACAACGTCGCGCTGTCCGCCTTCCCGGCCGACCTGGCGAGCGCGGCCTCCCTGCTCCAGCAGGCGCTGCGCGGCGCCGGACCGTTCGGAGGGGCGGTGGTCGAGGCCATCGACGACCGGCTGCTGGTCTCGCTCGGCGTCGCCGGCACGTTCAGCTTCGCGCCCACGGCGAACGATCCCTCCACCGCGGTCCGGCTGCGCCTCGATGCGGCCCAGGCGGTCCCCGCGGACGGGCTCCTCTCGGGCGATCTCTCGGCCTTCCCCCGTTTCGCCGGCAGCCCCGCCCTCCTCGTGCAGATCGGCGACGAGGGCCCCTACCGGGCGGCCCTGTCCTCGATCCCCGCCGACCTCGCCGATGCGCGGACGGCCGTGGAGAGGGCGATCCGCAGCGCCCACAACACCGCCGCCTTCACCCTCGCCCGCGTGGCGCTGACCACTGCCGAGACCGGAGGGGAGCGCCGCCTGGTCGTGCTCCCGGGCCGTCCGGGCCGGGTCGTGGTCACCCCTCCGGCCGAGGACCCGAGCACCGCGGGCGAGCTGAAGCTGGAGCTGAAGCTGACCGATCCCGCCCAGGTGCGGCCCCTGCAGGTGCGGGCCCTGCTGTCCGGCGAGCTCGGCCCGACGGTGTCGCTGCCGGGCTCTCCCGCCGTTCACGCGGCCTTCCAGTCCGCCGTCGCCGCGGGGGAGGATTTCGACGCCGCGCTGTCGGGCTCCGGCGGCTCCCTGGCGGTGGTCGCTGCCGATCTCCAGGCCGCGATCCGCGGCACCGGGACCTCACCGGCCGCGGACCAGGCCTGGGTGGCACAGGTGGGCACCACCGGCCGCCTGGTGGCCGTACCGGGGGCCGACGGTTTCTCGATCGGCCTCTCCGCGGCGGCCAACGACTCCGAGACCGTGGTCCGGCTGGGCTTCGAGGTCGGCCGCGCCGTCGGCACCGGGCTCGCCGACGAGGAGCCGGGGCCTCCCCTCCGGCTCGAGCGGGTCACGGTCCTCGGCCACGTCTTCATCCACGAGCTGCCCCACGCCTCCGCGGCGCTGTTCAGCGAGCCGCTGCGGGTCGAGCGGCGGCACGTGGGCTGTGTGCGCTACAGCTATCTCCCGGACGGCTCCGAGACCCCCCGCCGCTTCCGCTGCCAGCCCGATCTCGCCCTCGCCCTGGCGATCCGCCGGGCGCTGGACAAGCGGGCGCGCGAGCTCGGGCTCACCTCGGCCGCGGGGCTCTCCGCGGAGGAGCAGGACGCCATCGCCGGCCGCGAGAGGACCCGCGTGCTGGCGCGCCTGGAGCCCCGCTTCACCTCCACCCGCTTCGGGGACCCGGGCTATGCCCAGCTCGCCGCCGGTACGGCCCTGGAGATCCTCACCGGCGCCGAGGACGGCTCGGAGATGGGCGCTTTCAGCCGGCTCCAGGAGCCGCTCCGCCGGAGCCAGCTCGCCACCCTGATCGAAGAGTACCTGCGCTTCGGGCTCGACGCCGGCATCTTCTACGTGACCTGAGATCCGCGAGGACGACGAGGACGAAATTGAGGACGATATGAAAGGCGACTTCTCCCGTTTCACCTTCGACCGCCGCAAGCACTACGCGGGCGTGCGCCTGCAGCAGGGGCGCGTCCAGCTCGACGCCGACTGGAACGAGCAGGACGACCTCGCCGCCTACCAGCGGCACACCCTGGCGGCCGACGTCATCGGCCCCTCGGGGGCTCCCGCGATCGGCGGCGGCTTCGACCTCACGGCCAGCGGCAGCGACGTCCTGATCAGCCGCGGCCGCTACTGGGTCGACGGTCTCCTGTGCGAGAACGAGGCCGAGGTCCCGGTCACCGGCCAGCCCGACCTGCCGGGCTTCACCATGCCCACGGACGATGGCCGCTATCTGGCTTACCTGGACGCCTGGCCGCGCAGCGTCACCGCGCTGGAGGATCCCGACCTCCTCGAGCTCGCCCTGGAGGGAGCCGACACGGCCACCCGCGTGCGCACGGTCTGGCAGGTCAAGCTGCTCCAGCTCCTGTCCGGAGAGACCGACTTCCCTCCCGGGTGGGAGCCGGACTCGCGGCCCCGGCCCACCCTCGCCGCCCGCGCCGCCGGCGCTCCCAAGGAGAACCAGCTCTACCGCATCGAGGTCCACAAGCCCGGCCTGCTCGGCGAGGCCACCTTCAAATGGTCGCGGGACAACGGCTCCGTCGCCGCGCTGATCCAGAACCCGGCCACCAACTCGGAGGAGAACCGCTTCCAGATCCAGATCACCCGCCAGATCGGCCCGGACCAGGCGGGAGGGTTCGAGACCGACCAGTGGATCGAGGTCACCGACGAGACGAGGATCCTCCAGGGCCAGCCCGGCATCCTCGCCAAGCTCTCCTCCGTCGTCGGCCAGGTGCTCAAGGTCGAGGGCTGGCCGGGCGTCTCCGACCCCGTCCCCGACCTGCCGGACGGTCCGCAGATCCGCCGCTGGGACTCCGACGCGGACCAGACCACCACCATCCCGGCCACCAACGACGGCTACATCGACCTCGACGGAACCCTGGAGGTGCAGTTCGGCGGACCCGCCAACGCTTACTACCGCACCGGCGACTACTGGGTCGTCCCGGTGCGCGCGGCGGCCGGCGTCCTCTGGCCGACCGACTCGTCCGACGCTCCGCTCGCCCTGCCGCCGCACGGCGTCCAGCACCATTACGCTCCGCTCTACGTCCTCGAGCTCGCGGCCGGAAGCTGGACCCGCACCACGCCGCCCTACCGCAAGGTCTTCCAGGGCACCACCGTCATCCCCGGCTCGGAGAAGCTCAACCGCACCGAGGACGACACCATGACCGCGAGCCTCACCATCACCGGGAACCTCGAGGTCCACCAGACAGTGACGGTCGGGCAGGCGGGCGTCCCGGGGGGCCGGCTCGAGCTCGTCGACGCGCCGCTCGTCCTTCCTCAGGGAGGGACCGTCGACCGCGGCCTCCAGTTCTTCGGCACCGGCTCCTTCCTCCGCCACAGCGCCGGCAAGCTGACCCTGGGCGTCGACGCCGGCTCCGTGCTCGCCCTGCGGCACGGCACGGGAGACCTGCTCACCCTCACCAACGGCCGGCTGGGCCTCCAGGCGGCGACCCCGGAGACCGACGTCCACGTCGGCGGCAAGACGATCCTGCTCCGGGCCGACACCAGCCTGGTGATCGACAAGCGGCTCAGGTACACCGACGGCAACCAGAAGGCCGGCCGCATCCTCACCGCCGACGACAGCGGCAACGCCACCTGGCAGGAGCACCCCATCCGCCTGCTCGGCGTGCCCAAGTTCCTCGACCTCCCCCTCCTGGTTGGCGAAGCCAGCGGGGCGCGCGACTGGACCGGATTCACCCTGCCTACCGACAAGGTGCCCCCCACCGCCAGCGCCATCATCGTCGAGGGCCTCGCGGCGATGAACGGACCCGACAGCGATTTCAATTCGAGCACGGCCGACATGCAGATCCGCAAGAGCTCCGCCGATGCCGTGTACTACCTGCTGCGGGGGCGGGCCGCCGGCGGTGGAGACGCCATCGCCTGGGGTGGCCAGGGGCTGTTTCCCATCAAGGCCGGCGAAAGCGGCCAGGGCGGCAGCTTCGAGTACCGGATCACCTCGCCCGGCTTCGGAGTGAGCTGGCGGATCCGGGTGGTGGGCTACTTCCCCTAGAGGCGGACGATGAAGGAGAAGATCGAAACCCGCCTCGCCGAGCTGCGCCAGGAATTCGAAACCGGCCAGCGCATGCTCGCCGAGCTCGACGAAAAACGGGAAAAGCTCCGGGAATCGATGCTGCGCATCGCCGGTGCGATCCAGGTCCTCGAAGAGATGGCGGGGGAGGGGGGAGGCGAGAAGGAGGAGGAAAATGTTTACACGGACGACCAGCCATAGGCCGCAGCCGTCCACACCGAGCCCCGCGCCGCGCTTCGCGGTCCAGCGGTTCCTCCAGCCCAAGCTCGCGGTCAGACCCGTGGACGATCCGTTCGAGCGGGAGCGGAGCGCGCCCGCCCTTCCTCCTCGTACATCAGGAGCGCCGCAGGATCGGCCGTCCCCCCCAGTCCCCCGGTACGATGCTCTGGGGAGCCGCATTCTCCGGCAAGAGCTCGCCTGGCAGCCGGCGACGCGGAATGGACCGCCGGGACCGCCGCCTCTGATCCAGCCCAAGCTCGCCGCCGGTCCGGCGGAAGAGGACCTGCGCGAGCCGGGCGACGAGGCGGTGCGCTCGGCCGCCGCCGAAGGCGTGCGCACACCGGCTGTCGTCCTGCCGCATCTCGACCGCATTCAGGCCAGCTTCGGCCACCATCCGATCGGCCAGATCAAGGCCCATGTTGGCGCCGGAGCCGCCCAGGCAGCGCGGGCGATGAATGCCCGGGCCTTCGCCAGCGGCGTCCATGTGGTATTTGGCGGCACGCCCGATCTGCGCACGGCCGCCCACGAGGCCGCCCATGTCCTGCAGCAGCGTGCCGGCGTCGACCTTCCCTCCGGGGTCGGCGCGCCGGGCGACCGCTACGAGCGGCACGCCGATGCGGTCGCCGACCGCGTCGTCCATGGGCAGTCGGCCGAGCCGCTCCTGCCCTCGCTGGCAAGCTCCCCGGGTGCGGCGGCCCCTCGGCCCACCTCGGGCGCGCCCGCGGTCCAGATGGAACGCTCCGAAGAAAGGATGGAGAGGCGGAGGCGAATGTTCAAGCCGACTCTCGATCCCGAAGAAATTCGGCGACGGAAGGAAGAGTCGAGGAAAGCGCGGTCGAAGGCCCGGCGCGAGAAAACCCTTTGGCAGTCCCGGGAGCGGCCTCGCCCGGAAGAGGAGCCCACGACCGCGCAGGAGATGGAGGGGGTCACCTCGACCACATCGGCCTTGACGACTCCCTTCGTTTTCGAATTCACCGACGAGTTCATCCACAGGCAGGTCGATCTGGAGATCCAGGACGCCATCGAGGCAAGCAAAGATACTATCGAATTGGACGCTGCGCTGAAGGTGATTCAGATCAAACATGGGTTGAAATCCATCGAAATGGTGGACCTGGGTACTCCGGAGGCTGCCGTGCAGTACCAGATCAATCCCTGGTACAAGCGCGACCTGCCGTCCGGTAAAGTCATATTTCAAATGTTGGGCACTGAAAGCAAGCCTATTACCAAAGTGCATTGGGAATCCGAGAATCTCACGATCGGCGCCCAGACCGCCAAGGTCGGGAAACACATGATTGCCAATCCTCTGGCCCCCGATTACGAACCTGGTTCAAAAAGCACCAACGATACAGACCAGGACAAACTGATGTCTGAGCTGGCCAATGCTGGTAAGACTTCCGTTCCGAACGACCAGAAATATATAAAAGGACATCTGCTCAACGATCACGTCGGCGGTCCCGGGCTATCCTACAATCTGTTTCCCATCACGGCGGATGCCAATGCCAAACACCTCGCATACGTCGAGAAGTTTGTAAAGGCCCAATTGAAGAGTAACTTTGTGATCTATTACAAAGTATTTGTTGAGGACAAGGCGCCTGTGGACCTCAACAATGATGGCAAGAAGCCGTTCAAGGTGGATTCCGAGGTGAAATTCCATTGGTACCTGCTGGATACCAGCGGAAAACAGATCAAGTCAGCGCATACGGATAAAATCGAATCCACCTACAATGCCAAAGGTGCTGCTCCTTTTGACGTGACCACCGAGTATGCCAGTGAATACGACAAGCTCAACACCGGCAAGGGTACGCCCAAAGCGTTGATGCAAACAGGCCAATGGCAGAAGTCGTCAATAACCTCTCCGGGAATGCAAGGCATGAAAATGCCCACGACGCTGGGCACCTTTTCATTTCCCTCGGGTCATTTGGGATCGAGCAGTACCACTGCTGCCATCGATTTCACAGATGTGAAGCCCAAGAAGGATGTTTCCAATGGATTGGACTTTATCAGTGTTCGAAACAAACACGCGCCAGACGCAACGGCAATCGGGAAGACCATGCTCGTCGGCTCCCCTGCCGTTAGCGTGACTATTACGAGCATACACCCCCCGCTTGCCGGAGGGTGGACGCGAATCTACTTCAAATAACCCATCGCCCGTTGCCTTGAGAGAAGGAGGACGGCCATGTTTACACGGAAGAAATAGGTGCCTCGCGCCAGGCCAAGCCTGGGAAGGGAGGAAGGAAAATGCAGTAGACAGAACCGGAAACCCTTCGTAGTGGACCCGGTAGGTCCAAATCCTACCCGGCAAGGGTGGCCACCCACCGGAAGCGAGTCTTGCGTAGCGTGGGGGTAACCCCACGAGGCGAAGCGTAGACAGCGAGTGTGCAGGCCGTGGTAATCAGCCTCGAGAGATTCTGATCGGGGAGCCGACGTCTTGGTACCAGCGGAAGGCTATCTCCTCGGCGCCTTATTGGCCTGGCGTCGGGGGTCCCCCGGGGTATCAGCCCAGGGCATGTACACAACGGGGTCCGCCCAGGAACCTGGGAGAACCCTGAGATCTCCGTGGCCGAATCCCGGTTGGACCCCGGGTGACCAAAAAGTCCAGGCCCACAGACAGAGGGCGTCCGCACCCTGTGGGAGCGAAGCGGCGGGCGCAGCCACGGTACCGCCAAGCGAAGGAAACGAAGCGCGGCGGGAAGGACTCAGGGCGTCTTAGCACCCTGATAGTACCTGTGAAGCGGGGGAACCATCCCGAGGGACCCCGTGGAGGGAAGGGGGGTGTCGGGTCACAGAACCGTTGGAGGGAAAGATGACAAGGTCGCCGAACCTTGAGAAAGTCTCCACGAGACTTCAACGGATAGCGCAACTGGCGAGGGAAGACCGTAAGCGGGTCTTCATGAGCCTGGCCCACCACATCGATCTAGAACTTCTGCGGGAAGCCTACCGCCTGACGCGCAAAGATGGTGCTCCGGGCGTAGACGGCCAGACGGCGGCGGCCTATGAGGAGAATTTGGAAGAGAATCTCCAAAGCCTCCTGGACCGCTTCAAATCCGGCCACTACAGAGCGCCGCCGGTTCGTCGGGTCTATATCCCGAAGGGGAACGATCCGTCGAAGACACGGCCGATCGGGGTGCCCACCTTTGAGGCCAAAGTCCTTCAGAGGGCGGTCACGATGGTGCTGGAGGCAGTCTACGAGCAGGACTTCTTGGACTGCTCTTATGGCTTTCGGCCCGGACGATCGGCGCATCAAGCGATCGGAGACCTGTGGAAGGGTCTGATGACGATGGGGGGGGCTGGATTCTGGAGGCCGACATCCAGGGATTTTACGACAACCTGGACCACAGTCAGCTCAGGGGCTTTCTGGACCAGAGGGTACGTGACGGGGTGTTACGCCGCACCCTCGACAAGTGGCTGAAAGCGGGAGTGCTGGAAGCGGGGAACCTCAGCCATCCGACTACAGGGACGCCGCAGGGAGGAGTCGCCTCCCCGCTCCTGTCGAACATCTATCTCCACAAGGTGTTGGACGAATGGTTCGCGGAAGCAGTCAAGCCCCGGCTTCGGGGAGCTGCCTTTCTGACCCGGTTCGCCGACGATTTCGTGCTGGTCTTTCAACTGGAGACAGATGCGCGGCGGGTGCTGGAGGTACTGCCGAAGCGATTCGACAAATATGGTCTTCGCCTGCATCCGGACAAGACGCGCCTGGTGTACTTCGAGCGGCCTCGCCGCGAGGCAGAGCCGCGGAAGGTGCAGCCGAACGAGGGACCGAGGAGCTTTGACTTTCTCGGGTTCTCCCACTTTTGGGAAAAGTCGCGTCGGGGCAACTGGGTGGTGAAGCGTAAGACGGCCTCCGACCGGATCACCCGGTTTTTGCGGCGGATCAACCTGTGGTGTCAAGGGCATCGGCACGCGCCCGTTGCATGGCAACATGCCCAACTTCTTAGCAAGCTGCGGGGGCATAACGGGTACTACGGAATCACCGGGAACTCGCGAGCCCTCAGCAGTGTGCATCACTGGGTCAAGAGGATCTGGCGCAAGTGGCTCAGACGCCGCTCGCGAACATCCAACTTGACATGGGAGCGGTTCAACCTTCTTCTGAAGCGTTACCCGCTACCCAGCCCGAGGATCGGGCATGCCGTCTGACGTCGCGTAGCGAACCTGTGACCTGAGGAACCGTATGCGTTATGTGGCGAAGCCAGTTATGTGGTGAGGACGGTAGAACCGTCTGAGATCGCGGCATCGTAGACGAGAACTTCACAACATAATCAGGACAAGGGATGGTGGTGCCCTCTAACGAAGGAGGTGCACCCCATGTTCGAGAAGCTCTTCTGCTCCAAGGCTGTTCTTCGCCGTCACCTTGAGGGCCCGCTCTCCGCCGCGCGAGCCGCCTATCTGGAGGAGTTGGCCGCGCAGGGCATGGCGCGGGGAACGCTCCTGCACCGCGCTTCATACTGCCTGTGCATCGCCGTGGAGTTGCAGCGATGGCCTCCGGATCACTGTTTCGATGAGGAGGAGGTCAGCTCGCTCGCGGCCGCCTGGGCCGCGAAGCGGGTTGCGGCCGGCCGTGCGTCGGGCACGAAGTGGCCCGAGACGCAGTTTCGGTTCGCAGCGACTGATTTCCTGCGCAGCCTCGCCCGGCTGCGCTTTCCCCCGGGTCGGAGGGCCGCTACGACCGCGAGGTGGCCGACTTCATCGCGGCGCAGCAAGAGGGGCGGTGGCCATCAGCCGCTACTTGCCGGTCGGCGAGATGGCAAATCACGAGGTTCCTTGAATACCTCGAGCAGCGCGGTGTCGCGTTCACCGCCCTCGTGCCAGCCGACATCGACGGCTACTTCCTGCACATGGCCCAGCGGTGGAGTCGGAACTCCCTGCGTACCTCCGCCAAGATGCTGCGTGCCTGGATCGCCTACTGTGAGAAGCGAGGTTTTCTGCGAGCAGGTCTCGCCAACGCGATCTTGGTCCCGCACATCTACCAGCAGGAGGGCCTGCCGACCGGTCCTACCTGGGACGAGATTGGCCGCATGCTGAGCCGCACGGCAGGCGATGACCCGGCGTCGGTGCGCGACCACGCCGTGATCCTGCTTCTCTCGGTGTATGGGTTGCGTTCGGGCGAGGTTCGGAGGCTGCAGCTTGAGGATCTCGACTGGTCGCACACCTCGTCCGCTCGCCGCAATCCCTGGCGACTCTCCTGATGACCGCCGGCGCCCAGGCGCTGCGCCACGTGGGCTCTCTCATCGCCCGGGAGTTGCGGGAGCGAGCCGGATGCTCGAGGCCCCAAGGAGGGATCGCCGAGAAGGCTCGACTGGAGACCAGGTGACTCTGCCGGCTCGCCCAGCCCCTCAGCAGAGGCGAGGCAGATCACCGTAGCCTCGCTAACCCCAGACGAATGTTCTGCACAACAGCGGAGAAGTGAGCCATCGCACCTGCGAAACGCTCCATTTCCCTGGCGCAGTGCGGAGTTTCTCCTGCGCAATGCCTCGTTGCACAGGTGAAAAGCTCCATTTCCCTTGTGCAATGCGGGGTTGCTCCTGTGCAGTGCGGCGTTTCGCTTGTGCAATGCCCCGTTGCACGGGTGAAGAGCTCCGTTTCCCCCGTGCAATGAGGCGTTGGACGCGAGCAATGAGGCGTTGGACATGAGCAACGAGGCGTCGGACGCGAGTAATGAGGCGTTGGACGCGAGTAATGAGGCGTTGGACGCGAGCAATGAGGCGTTGGACATGAGCAACGAGGCGCTGGACGTGAGTAATGAGGCGTTGGACGTGAGCAACGAGGCGTTGGACGTGAGCAACGAGGCGTTGGACATGAGCAACGAGGCGTTGGACATGAGCAACGAGGCGTTGGACGTGAGTAACGAGGCGTTGGACGTGAGCAATGAGACGTTGGACATGAGCAATGAGGCGTCGGACGTGAGCAATGAGGCGTTTCGCCGGACCGGAGACAGGTTGGGCGGGACAAAAAAGGGCGTGGCCGTGGCCACGCCCCAGGTCAATCGATGGCTCTTGGTCCTACTCGGTCGTCGCCGGCGGATTCGGCACGTCCGGCTCCTCCGGCACGTCCGGCTCCGGCGTCGCCAGCTTGCGGCCACGGAATGGCTGGATGTTGAACTCGGCCAGCTTCTCCGACCGCCTGCCGTACCGCTGCTTCACTCCCGCCCGCACGAAGGTCGCGAGCTGCCGCCCCTTGTCGATCAGCTCCTGCTGCTTCTTGGAGGCCTCCTGTTTGGCTGCCGCCATGGTGGCCTGCTGGGCGAGGAGGTCCTCCAGGTGATCGACGATCGACACGAGCTCCAACCGCGGTGCCTCCAGATGCGGGAAGTCCGCCGCGTTGGCAACCAGCGCCGGGATCAGCCGTCGCAAGTCGTCTCGGGTCTCTGCGTTCGTCGGCTTCGGTCGCCCCTTCTTCGTCTCCTTCGAAATCGTGCGTACCATGTTCGTCTCCTTTGGGTCGTCCCATCGGACTTCCCGTAACCCCGGCGCCTTCATGACGCCGGAAGATCGTCTCCTTCTGTTGGATGCGTCCCAGCTCCTGCCCTGGAACGTGTACGGCTTGAAGCGGAGATGAGCCTATGCGCGATGCCATGCGCCTGTCAAGCCTTTTTTGGACGAACATCCACATGTGGTTTCCTACATGTGTCCGAGAATCGGACCGCGGTGTTCAGGCAGAACTCAGGAGCAGCCCTCTCTATGGCGGAGCTGTGCGGATCGTATGCGGATAGACGTCAGAGCGTAGTCTGTGCGGTAATGCGGCGGACTGCAAGCTCCCTGATCTCTTAGAGGGTGTTTCGAAAGCCAGGCTTCCTCGCATGGAGTCCTCACCCCCTGGCCCCCTCTCCCATCTTCCGCCCTCCC
>WNGB01005387.1_pt1 | contig 19425 bp, 16 predicted proteins | sample 5400681 | NCBI WGS metagenome assembly WNGB01 (sample SAMN13153367, study PRJNA577476) | soil metagenome | isolation source: 115 cm soil or saprolite under grassland replicate 2 | place: USA:California | collected 2016-06-15
TCACCCGGCCGAACGCCCCGCTCTGGGGGCCATTCGTGTCGAAGTTGAGGGCGCAGGAGATCACCTTGCCCCGCCGCACGAGGGTGGCGGCGCGCTTGATGACGTCCGGCGTGATGAAGTTGAGGGTCCCGATCTCGTCTTCGGGGCCCCAGCGCCCCCAGTTCCGGAACCGGGTGCAGTACTCCTCGAGCAACGCGGGCGTGACGGCGGGGCGGTTCGTCATCGGGCCCTCCCATGGGGGTGTCGGACGCGGCCTCAATCTTGCCACGTCGTCGGGGCCACGCCTACGGTCATCTTCGTGGCGCGGGTTGTTCCCCGGCGCTGGCCGTGGCCAGAAAGCCCCGGACCGCGGCCCGGGCGAGCGCCTCGTGGCGCTCGATGGCTTCCCCCCACATCCTGGGCAGCATCTGGTTGTTGTGCGTGCGCCGGGGGATCTCTGGCTCGTCCCGCTCGAGGTTCTGCACGCGGCCCCGCAGGTTGAGCGCGAGGTCGAGCATCCACTGCGCCGCTTTCTCGCTTGACAAGCCCCCCGGCTGCCCACTATCGTCGCTGGAGCGGAGATCGGTGGCGGCTGCGCCAGGCGACACACCAAACGTCCACGTTCCTACCCGAATCCAGCTTCGCGTTGGAGGAGACTCCCCATGCCTGAACTGCGTCTGACGAGAATGATCGCGGCCCTGGTCCTGGTGGCGCTGCTGGCTGCCGGCGGGCCGGCGCTCGCAGCCGATCTCAAGATCGGCGCCACGCTGTCCCTCACGGGAGGCACCGACGACTACGGCAAGGGGGCCCTCATGGGCCTGACGCTGGCCCTCGAGGAGTACAACGCCAAGGGCGGCTACAAGGGCCAGAAGGTGGAGGCCGTCGTCTACGACGACGAGACCAAGCCGGCCAAGGGCGTGGAGAACGTGACCCGGCTCATCACCCGCGACAGGGTCTTCGCGGTGGTCGGGCCGGTGAACTCCGGCGTCGCGCTGGCCATCATCGACATCGCCCAGAAGATGGAGATGCCGCTGATGGACACGATCGCCACCGCCGAGCCCATCATCGAGCGCTACTCGAAAGCGCCCAAGAACTACATCTTCCGCGTCTCGCTCAACGACGGTATTCAGACGTCGTTCATGATCGACCACATCCTGGCCAAGAAGTACCAGCGCGTGGGACTCATGCACGACTCCACGGGCTGGGGGCAGAGCGGCCGCGACACGGCCCTCCGCCTGCTGAAGGAGGCCAAGATCAACGTGGTGGCCGGACCCGAGGTCTTTGACCAGAACGACACGGATATGACCCAGCAGCTCAGCAAGATGAAGGACGCGAAGGTGGACTTCATCATCTCCTACTCGCTGGCGCCGGCGGGCGTGCAGATCGCCAAGAGCATGCAGAAGATCCGGCTGCAGGTGCCGTGGACCTCGACCTGGGCGCTGATCGCCCCCAACTTCCTCAAACTGGGCGGCAGGGAGACGGTCGAGGGCGTGATGGCCGTGACCTCCTACACGCCCGACCACAGCGAGAACGCCAAGAAGCTGCATGCCAAGGTCGAGCAGCGCTTCAAGGACCAGGGCGGCGATTTCCACCCGGTCGCGACGGCCCAGACCTACGACGGTGCCCGCCTGGTGCTGCGCGCCCTCGACCGGGTCGGGCCCGACCCGAAGAAGATCCGCGACGCGCTGGAGGAGATCAGCGACTTCACCGAGGCCGTCACCAAGATGAAACCGCGGCCCTACGACAAGGACAACCACGAGGCCCTGACCCGCGAGAGCGGCTTCCTGGCCGTCTGGAAGGACGGCAAGCTGGTCCGCGCCCAGTAGGGCCCGCGTTCCGCAGACGCTCCTCCCGCGGTGAGGATCCCGTGGACGCCCTCTTCGTCAAGCTCTGGCAGGCGCTGGTCAGCGGTCTCTCGGTGGGCAGCGTCTACGCGCTGATCGCCGAGGGCTACTACATCACCTTCATCACCACCGGCGCGCTCAACTTCGGCCAGGGCGAGTTCCTGATGGTCGGGGCGCTCTTCGGCCTCACGTGCTACATGACGCTGGGGCTGCCCTACGCGGTCGCGGTGGCCGGCGCGGTGGTCCTGGTCGGGCTCATGGGCGTGGGGCTGGAGCGCGTGGCCATCCGCCCGGTGCTGCGCCACGCGCTCTCGCTCTCCTGGGTGCTCAGCACCGTGGCCGTCAGCATCATCCTCAAGAATGCCGCCGTGCAGCTGTGGGGGCCCGAGCAGATCAAGTTCCCGTCACCCTTCGGCGACGTCGTGATCCACGTGGGATCCGCCGGCATCTTCCCGCAGGAGCTGTTCATCATCGTCGCCGCCACCGGCACGGTCCTGCTCGTGCAGTTCTTTCTCCGGCGCGCGGTGCTGGGCAAGGCGCTGACCGCCGTCGCCCACAACCGCAACGCCGCGGCAGTGATGGGCATCAACGTCCAGCGCATGATCGTGCTGGCCTTCGTGCTCTCGTCCGCGCTGGCGGGGTTGGGGGGCATCCTCATCGCCCCGATCACCTTCGCCTGGGCCTACATGGGCACCGTGCCCGGCATCAAGGCCTTCGCGGCGGCCATTTTCGGCGGCCTGGAGAACCCCATCGGCATCCTGATCGGCGGGCTCGTCATCGGCCTGCTGGAGCAGTTCTTCGGGGTGATCAACTCCAACCTGAAGGAGGGCGTCACCTTCCTGTTCATCCTCCTGATCCTGGCGCTCAGGCCGACAGGCCTGATGGGCAAGAGAGAGATCGAGAAGGTCTAGTGCCCCGCCCCGCGGGTTGACAAACTTGTGCCCCGCCGGGTTTAGGGGAAACTCGTTGGAGACGCCCTAGTGCCGATCTTCGCGTCCACCGGGCCCCGGGACTGGGGCAGGTTCGCGGTCGCGGCCGCGGTGATCGGCGCGCTCCCCCTCGTCTTCGCCGACCCGTTCTTCATCCTGGTCCTGCAATCGCTGGCCTATCTGTTCATCGTCACGCTTGGGCTGGACTTCCTGGTGGGCTGGACGGGGCAGATCTCGCTGGGCCATGCCGGGCTCTACGCCGTCGGCGCCTACACCACGGCGCTCCTCGCGACCCGGCTCGGCTGGCCGTTCTGGATCACGGCGCCGCTGGGCATGGCGCTGGCCGGGGTCCTCGGCGCGCTCCTGGCGCTGCCGTCGCTCCGGGCCAAGGGGCCCTACCTCGCCATGGTCACCGTGGCCTTCGGCTTCATGGCCGAGGTCACGGCCAACCGCTGGAGCCTGACGGGCGGCCCCATGGGCATCATGGCCATCCCCGGTCCCCGGCTGCCCGGCGGCGCCGAGATGACGCCGACGCAGTACTTCTGGCTCATCGGCGGCGCGGCGCTACTCTGCCAGCTCCTGGCGAACAACCTGCTGACCTCCCGTGTCGGCCGCACCCTGCTCGCGCTGCGGGGGAGCGAGGTCGCCGCCGAGACGGTGGGCATCAACGTGTACCGCTGGAAGGTCCTGGCCTTCGTGGTCAGCTCCGTCTATGCCGGTTTGGGCGGCGCCTTCTTCGCCCACCAGAACGGCTTCATCAACAGCGACACCTTCGTCTTCGGCCTCTCGGTCTCCCTGCTCACCTCCGTCCTCATGGGCGGCAGCGGCACGCTCTACGGCCCGCTGGTCGGCAGCGTGATCCTCAACCTGATCCCGACCATCTTCGCCCGGATGCACGAGTACCACCTCTACATCTATGGCGGGATCATCCTGGTCACCATCATCTTCCTGCCCGACGGTATCGTGGGCAGCCTGCTCAAGCTCCCCGGGCTGGCGCGCTGGAGGCGCCGCCCCGCGCCCGTCGAGCCCGACCGGGGGGCGCTGGACTTCGCCCGGGCCGCGGGGGCCGGCAGCGCCGTCTTGGGCGTGACCGAGCTGACCAAGGACTTCGGCGGCATCCGCGCGCTCAACGGCATCACGCTCAGCGTGTGGCCGGGCATGGTCCACGGGCTGATCGGGCCCAACGGCTCGGGCAAGAGCACCTTCGTCAACGTGATCACGGGCCTGTACGAGCCCTCCGGCGGCACGGTGGAGTTCCGCGGAACAGCGCTCACGGGAATGAAGCCCCACGCCATGGCCCGGCTCGGGGTGACGCGGACCTTCCAGAGCATCCGGCTTTTCGGCGACCTCAGCGTGCTGGAGAACGTGATGGTGGGCTTTCACCTGCACCTGCGGGCGGGCTTCTGGGCGCATCTGCTTCGCACGCGGGGTGCCGTCGCCGAGGAGGCGGCCTTCCGCTGCCGGGCCATGGCGCTTCTGGAGCTGGTGGGCATCGCTGAACGGGCCCACGAACTGGCCCAGAACCTCTCCTACGGCCAGCAGCGCATGCTCGAGATCGCCCGGGCGCTGGCCGTCCAGCCGGCCCTGCTGCTGCTCGACGAGCCCGCCGCCGGCGTCAACCCCACGGAGATCCACAATCTCTCGCGGATCATCCGCGAGATCCAGAAGGCGGGCGTCACCCAGGTGGTGATCGAGCACCACATGGAGCTGATCATGGGGATCTCCGACGTCGTCTCGGTCCTCGACTTCGGCGAGAAGATCGCGGAAGGCACGACGCGCGAGATCCAGCAGGACCCCAAGGTCATCGAGGCCTACCTGGGCCGGGGCGCCGAGGCGGCCGATGCTTAGCGTCCGCAGTCTCTGCGTGGAATACGGCCACGTCCGGGCGCTGCGGGGCGTGGACCTGGAGGCGCGCGAGGGCGAGATCACCGCCATCATCGGCTCCAACGGAGCGGGGAAGACCTCGACCCTGATGGCCATCTCCGGGCTGGCGCCGGTGACCGCGGGCGAGGTGCGCTTCCGGGGCGAGCCGATTACGCGGCTGCCCGCCCACCGCATCACCATGCTCGGGATCACCCAGATCCTGGAGGGCCGCCAGCTCTTCGCCGACCAGACGGTGGAAGACAACCTCCTCTTGGGCGCCTACACGCGGCTCGCGCGCGACCGCGAGGGGGTGCGCGCCGCCATGGCGCGCGAGATGCGGCGGTTCCCGATCCTGAAGGCGCGGCGGAGGCAGCTGGCGGGGACGCTGTCGGGCGGCGAGCAGCAGATGCTGGCGATCTCGCGCGGGCTGATGTCCCAGCCTAAAGTCCTGCTGATGGACGAGCCCTCCATGGGGCTCGCCCCGCTCCTGGTGGAGGAGATCGCCCGCACGATCTACGCGCTGAAGGACGAGGGCGCCACCATCGTGCTGGTCGAGCAGATGGCCTCGGTCGCCCTGCGGCTCGCCGACCACGCCTACGTGCTCGAGAACGGCCGCGTGACCCTATCCGGCACGGGCCGCGAGCTCCTGGCCAACCCCGAGGTCAAGCGGGCGTATCTGGGCGGCTGATCCGGACCGCGCAGGACTCAGAGCGCTCCGGGCGAGACCGCGGGCGTTCAGTGGTTGCCGTTTTCGGAACGCTTGCCAATGTATATGCTGAGAGTATACTCTGCAAGTGGCCCTGATCCCTGAGTTCTTCCCGGGCATAGAGGGATTCCAGTGGGATGAGGGCAATTCGTCGAAGAACTGGACGCGCCATCAGGTCACCCAGACCGAAGCCGAGCAGGTTCTTCTCAATCGGCCCATCGTAGTGGTGGGCGATCTGGCGCACTCGCGGAGGGAGACCCGGTACTTTGCCTTCGGTCGGACGGAGGCCGGGCGACTGCTTACAGTGGTCTTCACGCTGCGGAGGTCCCTCCTCCGGGTGATCTCGGTTCGGCCGATGAGTCGGCGAGAAAGAAGAGGGTATGACAAAGCGACCCCCGCGTAAGATTGTTCCGGCGTTCGCCAACGAACGAGCGGAGCGCGAGTTCTGGGAGACGCACGATGCGAGCCCCTTCGTCGAATGGAAGCATGCGCGCATCGCTGTCTTCCCCAACCTGAGGCCCTCGATTGAGACCATCTCTCTTCGCCTCCCGACGGCGCTACTGTCGGAGCTCAAGGCGCTCGCCAACAAACGGGACGTACCATACCAGTCCTTGCTCAAGGTTTTCCTCGCGGATCGCGTGGCCACCGAGATGATCCGCAGCGACGCGCTGCCTAACAAAGCACTGCAGCCGACGAGCCGCGGCCGACGCAAAGCCAAAGCGCGGAAGTCTGTTCACGCGGCTCGCGGCTGAGCGCCACGTTGGGCCTTCCTCATCAACTGCTCGCGGGGGCCCATCGTCGACACCCGGGCGCTCGTCCGGGCGCTGGACGCTGGCCGGATCGCAGGGTGCGCCCTCGACACGACCGATCCCGAGCCCCTGCCCGACCCACACCCCCTGCGCGGCCGCGAGAACGTGATCATCACCCCGCACGCCGCCTGGTACAGCGAGCAGGCCATGGTGGCAGCAGCGAGTCTCATGTGTTTTCCCCCTCTTCGCGTGTGGATCACATACGGGAAGTGTCTTCCCGCCGGTCCCGCCGTCATCAACCTACCACGAGGCGCCCGCGTCGTGCCACGCGCCCGAGGACACTCTGCCTCCCCGCCAAGCGGTATGGTTCCCCGATGCCTTGCGGACGCGTGTGGGCGGGGACTATGATGCCGGCATCGTGGACGCGGGATGGCCACAGACCACTGCAAGGAGGGGCGACCATGGCGCTTTCGACCGTTGATGACTTTCTGAATAACAATAAACAATACGCGAGCAAGCAAGCCGTCCACACCGCCACCTATCCCGGACCGAAACCCATCCAGCCGGCGAAACGCGTCGCGGTGGTGGCGTGTATGGACGCGCGCCTGGATGTGGAGGACCTACTGGGGCTGCAGACGGGAGATGCGCATATCATCCGCAATGCGGGCGGTGTCGTAACGGAGGACGTGATCCGGTGTTTGATCATCTCCCACCACTTGCTGAACACCAACGAGATCATCCTGATTCACCACACCCGGTGCGGCATGCTGGCGTTCACCGACGACCTGCTCAAGGCTGGCCTGGAGGGCGATGCGGCGGCAGCGCAGCTCTTGAGCAAGGCGACGGGCAGGACCTTTGTGAGTTGCCAGACGTCCGCGGTAACACCTTCCGCGTTTCACGCATTCCGCGGCCAGATCGAGCCTCTCGATGCGCCGCGGGACGACAAGAACACCGAGCGGCTGGCTTGGGATGTACGCCGATCGATGTCTGCGATCATGCACCATCCCTGGATCCCGACAGGCGGGCCGGACGCAGTCACAGTCCGGGGCTTTGTCTACGATGTCGACAACGGGCGATTGGAAGAGGTGACATATCCTGGCCCCATGGGATCGTTCGCTTGATACTCCTGCGACCCCTTCAGATCGAGAATCTCCATCCCTGCCTCCTTACGGCTGGCCGCGCGACCGCGCCGTATGAACCCGGCGGTCTCGCCCTACCGCTTGGGCGGGACGATGGGCAGCAGGACGTGCGACGGCCGCCCGGGACCGCAGTGAAGCGTGACCTTCTTGCCGAAGATCTCCGGCGGCCTGTCGCGCGGGTCATTGTGCTGGAAGGGGCCGACGCCGGTGAAGACCGCGCCGAGCGTCCCCAGCCCCGCGGCGGGGCCGCCGGGGTACTCGTAGTCGCGCCCGCCGACCGTGAGTCCGATCCGGTAGGCCACGGGCACCACGATGGAGGTCGGCCAGATCTCGACGTCCAGCTCGTACACCTTCCCGGGGGTGAGGGGCTGCTTCTCGTCGTGGGTGTGATACGGCCGGTAGGGCAGCGTCAGCTTCGGGTCGAGCTTGCGGTGGGAGGCCCGAAGCCAGCCTTGGGCGATGGGCGTGTGGGGGTCGAGAGCCCCCTGGAAAGTGATCTCCTTCATGTTCGGCGTGAACACGCGCACCACCGGGAACAGGTCGGCATCCGTGCTCTCCGACGAAACATAGAGCCTGGCCACGATGGGGCCGGTGATCTCGGTCTCGTCCGGGAGCGGCGGGGTGAGGAAGGTGACGCCGTCTCCCAGGCCGACGTAGCTCACGCTGCCGTTCCTGGCGACCGGCGCAGGGACCAGGCTCTGGTCGGCCGCGTTCAGGTAGAGCTTGGTCCACCGCGTGCGCGCGAGCGGCCATTCGCTCTCGTGCCGCTCGATGAACGTCTCTCCCGGATGGCGCACCTGGAGCAGGACCTTCGGCTGCTGCTTCCACCCGGTGTCCTCGCCCTTGAGGAAGTGGCCGAAGAACTTCTTCTGAAGGCTCACGCCGTAGTCCGTGTAGAAGTGGGTCCAGTGCTCGATGCCGTGCACCTCGAGCCACTTCTGCTTCGACGCGGAGCGCACGAACCCCTCGAAGTTGCCGCGCGGGTGCAGGCCCTGCCCGCCCCAGTTGGCGGAGGAGAAGAGCGGCACCGTGACCTTCGACCAGTCGGGGATGCGGGAGCGCCAGTACGCGTCGCTGGCGAGCGGGTTCTTCCAGCAGTCCTCGTAGAAGTCGCTCCGGTTGGCGCCGAGCTCCTCCTCGGTCAGGGTCGGCGGCCCGGACACCCAGTCCCCGTTCATCCGGCTCCGGTAGCCCCGCGTCCCGCGGCCGTGCTGCACGCGGATGACCTGCGACGGGAACCAGGCCCGCCCGAAGGTGCACAGGATGCCGCCGTGGTGGCTGAGATCACGGTAGTAGTCGGCCGCGCCCTCCCAGATGCAGATGGCGGCGAGATGCGGCGGCTGGAGCGCCGCCACCTGCCACTGGTTCATGGCGTAATAGGAGATGCCGTTCAAGCCGACCTTGCCGGTGCTCCATCGCTGCGCGGCCGCCCACTCGATGCAGTGGAAGAGGTCTTTCGCCTCGCGCGCCGACCAGATGTCGAGGAAACCGGGCGAGCGGCCGGCGCCGCGCGAGTCCACCCGGACGCAGACGTAGCCGTCCGGCACCCACTTCTCGGGGTCCACCACCTCCCAGTTCTGGTACTTGTTGGTGGAGCCCGCCGGGACGTCGGGGTGTTGCTCGATCATCCGGCGCCACTGGTCGGTGTAGAGGTCCTCGAAGTGCAGCCACTTGCCGTAGGGACCGTAGGACATGATGACGGGGTGCCTGCCCGCCCGGGGCGGCCGATAGACGTCGGCGCGAAGGACGCAGCCGTCGTCCATCGTGATGGGAACGTCCGAGTCGACGCGCATCCCGTCGCGGACCTCGCTCTTGCAATCGCCCACGGAGGACCCTTCCGTCCTCACTTCTCCCACCGGGCGCGATAGCCCACGACCCCCACGGCCGCGTGGTTCCGCGCCGCCGGCATCGGCGACCGCGCGCGCCAGGTGTTCGTGGTGGGGTCGTACTCCTTCACGGCGGGGAGCGATCGGTGAGCGCGGGTGGGGAGCACGGCCGGCTCCGACGAGCCGGGATGAACGCTCGCGCCGCCGATCACGTATCCGTGCTCCGTACGAGCACTGCACGTCCGGTCTCCGCCGATTCGACGATCGCCTCCAGAACGGCGACATTGGCCGTCCCCTCTAGGCCGCCCACCTCCGGCCTCGCTCCCTCCCTCACGGAGCGGGCGAACTCCGCCAGCTCCTCGACGACCGCGTCAACCTGCGTGAGGGACACCGCCGTCCGTTCCGGCTGGCCGCGGCGGGCGACGAAGAGGCGCGTGCCATCGGCCTCGCTCCAGGCCTGCGCCTCGGTGCCGTGCAGCGTGATGACCGCCGTCCGGTTCGCGTGCACCCACGAGGTGCCGAGGTAGCCCAGGCCGCCCGAGGCGAACTCGAAGAGGATGGAGGTGGCGTCGTCGATCTCCACTCCCGTGAGGGCCACGCGGCGCGAGAAGGCCGTCACCCGGATGATGGGGCCCAGGAGATACTGGAACGTGTCCACGTGGTGAATGCCGAGGTTGGTCATGGCCCCGCCCGGGGTCTCCGCGCGGACGGTGCGCCAGACGCCCGGCCTGAGCGCGAAGCCGGTGTCCGACGAAAAGTTGCCCTCGATCTGGGCGACGCGGCCCAGGACATCCTCATCGAGGAGCCGCTTGAGGGCGCGGCTCGCCGCCTGCTTGCGTCGCTGGTGGCCGACCGCAAGGACGACCCCCGCCCGCCGGCAGGCCTCCGTCGCGCGCCGCCCGTCCGCGACCGTGAGGGCGAACGGCTTGTCCACGAACACGTGCTTGCCGGCCCGAGCGGCGGCCACGACCTGCTCGGCGTGAAGTGAGTGGGGCGTCGTGATGAGCACGCCCTCCACCTCGGGGTCGGCCAGGACCGCCTCGTAGCTCGGAAGGTCCCGGCAACCGTAGGTCTTGGCGAAGGCCGCCCGGTTGTCGGCGCCGCGGCTCGTGCAGGCGACGATGGCGAGACCTGTTCCCCGCCCCGCCGCGTCGGCGAGCGCGCGGCCCCAGCCCCCGACGCCCACCGCGGCTACTCGCACTGGTGTCATGCGGCCTCCTCCGAATTCGCCCGCCTCGGACCGCGGGGCCCCGGCCCCGGCCGCGTCCCGCGGCTCGCCCTGCAGCGCCGTCAGGGACGGGAGACGGCGAAGCAGCTTGTTCGAGTTGAAAATGCAGCGCTCGACGTCGTCGATGACTTCAGCGCACCCGCGGAGCGCGTGCGTCGCGCCGGCGAGGCAGCGCAGACAACATAACATGAAGACGGTGCTGGACCAGTGGCATGCGCTTGCTTAGCACGATGGTCGCGGGCGGGGAAGGTCTCACTTACGCGCCACGTCATGGACCGGCGGTGGCAACCCGGGAGGGCGTGCTCTCCTCCCCGAGGGGGCGCTAGACTTGACTGCCGGCTATTTCGGGTACGGGCTGCGAGCCGGCAGTGTCCGCCACCTCGAGCAGCACAGCCCCCACGTCGGCCGTGACCGTCACGGCGGCCAGCTCGTCGTGCTGGGTCGGCGTTGCGTTGACGATGACCACGGGAACGCCGGCTTCGTGCGCCCACCCCAGCAGATCCGACACCGGCGCCACGGCGAGCGAGGTACCCAGGACCAGCCACAGATCGGAGCTGAGCAGTGCCCGGAGCGCCGCGTCCAGTCGGGCGGGGTCCACGGGCTCGCCGAAGAGCACGCCGCCCCCCTTGAGTAGGCCCTGGCAGCGCTCGCAGTAGAGCGCGCCGACATCGGAGGCGATCCGCTCGCTGAGCAGGGTACGGGGCACGGCGTGCCCGCAGTCCACGCACCGCGCCCAATGGATGCTACCGTGGATCTCGACCACACACTCGGCCGGAAGGCCCGCCGCCTGATGCAGGCCATCCACGTTCTGCGTCACCACGCCGGAGAGCCGGCCCTGCCGGTGGAGCGCGGCGAGGGCCAGGTGGGCCGACGCCGGCGTGGCGCGCCGGACCAGGCGGAAGAAGTGCTCCTCCTGACGCCAGTACTCCGCGCGCGCCTGTGGGAATGTGAGGAACTCGTCGAAGGTGATCCATTGCCGCCCGTGGGCCAGCCCGAAGGCGCTGCGCACGTCGGGCAGCCCCGCCTCGGTGCTCACACCGGCCCCGGTCAGCACGCCGATCCGCGCGGCGTGACGGACTAGGTCGAGCAGCTTCCGCCGGGACTGCCACGCGGCGCGGGCTTCCTCGGGCGTCTTGACGCTCTCGAGCGGCAGCGGCGCCGGGCAGCCTGGGACCTGCCGCCGGAGCGCGTGAAGGCGCAGCGCACTCAGCGACGTTAGCGTGACCAGGTTGAACGGACCCACGAGGAGCGGCAGCCATCCGGGAGCGGCGGGCGCGGCGCTCCACCAGAGCACGCCGGCCGCACCGGCGCCGAGCCCCGCCACGAGCAGCGAGGCTCCGGTGAAGGGCAGGTAGACGGCGCCCAGGGCCATCGCCGTCGGGACGCTGTTGGCGATGAGGCCGGGGTCGATGCTCCCGGCGAGGAGCGCGCTCGTCCCGAGCCCGACGGTGCCGCCCAGCACGGCCGAGAGCGCCAGCAGGCGCGAGTGCGCGGTCAGCCCCGCCAGCATCGCGCTCCACCCGAGCAGCTGCCACCCGATAGCCAGCCGCGGGACCGCCGCCGCGTGAGGGAGCAATGGAGCGGCCAGCCAGACCAATGCCAGGGCGGGCAGCGCCAGGGTCGAGATCTGTCTCGGCATGAGAAGCCGGTAGGCGAGACGGGTCAGCGGAACCGACGCGGCGCCCGCCGCGACAAGGCCTGCCCATGCCGCGCCCCCGGGCTCGAAAAGCACCCCCCAGTAGAGCCCCACGAGGACGCCGGGGTAGCCGTAGAGGCCGCTGCGCCACGGCCGCCCTGGGTAGCCGCGCGCCAAGGCGACCAAGGTGGCCGCCGCGCCGCTCACAGCGCCCATGAGCGCGGCGCGCGGGGCCACGAGGGCCAAGCCCAGCAGGAACGCGAGGCCGCTCCGGACCGAGGCGCAGAAAAAGACCTGCCCGTGCGCCGCCGCCCAGGCGCGGGCGGCGTCGTGGGCGCCGCGCGCGAGGGCCGAGAGCATCACGCCGTCCTAGAGGACCGGGCCCTCGGCAGGCGCAGCCTCGAGGGAAGCCGGTCGCGCCCGATGAAGTGCTCCACCGACTCGGCCTCACGGAGGAGCTCGGCGCGCCCCTGGGACACCAGCACCACGGCCGGCCGCGCGTGGATGAACTGCATGGACTGCGAATCGGTGTAGGCCCCGCAGTTCCTCACCACGAGCAGCGAGCCGCGGCTGAGGGGCGGCAGGCGCAGCCCCGCGGCCAGGCAGTCCACCTGCATGCAGAGCGGCCCGAAGAGCGTGATCTCCTCCACGGACAGGGGCGTGCTCGCGGTGGGCGCGATGTCGAGCACCGAGTAGTAGGCGGTCGGCAGCAGGTGCACGCCGGCGTCCATCACCGCCGCCTTGGCCCCGTTGGGCAGGCGCTTGACCGCGGCCACGGTGGTGAGCATGGAAACCGGGTGCTCCACGAGGGCGCGTCCCGGCTCCAGCACGAGCCTTGGACGACTCGCGAGCCGCCGGAGCGCCGCCGAGAGCGGCCTGGCGATGACCCGGGCGAACGCCGGGAAGACGTCCTCGGGCGCCGTGGCGGGGTGCGCCCGCGCATAGCGGTGCCGGTTTGGGAAGCCACCGCCCAGGTCCAGCATCTCCCAGCGCACGCCGCAGCGGCGCTCGAGCCTGGCCATCAACGGCAGGACGAGGTCGAGCAGGTCCTTGAAGACCTCGGGCCGGGGCAGATCGGTTCCGAGGTGGACGTGCAGCCCCGCGAGCCTGAGCGATGAGGACCCGGCCACACGCCGGGCCGCTTCCTCCGCCAGCCCCGCCTCGAGGCTGAAGCCGAACTTCTCCCACGGCGTCTCGGTCACCGCGGCGGTCAGCCGCAGGCCTATGGCCGGCGGCCGCCCGACCTCGGACGCCACGCGCTCGAGCGCTGCCAACTCATCGAAGCTGTCGACGTTGATCCACACCCCGGTCTTCACCGCGCGCCGCAGATCCTCCTCGGTCTTGTAGGGACCATTGAGGATCGTGCGCTCGCCGGGCACGCCGAGCCGCTCGGCCATGTCGTGCTCGAGTCCCGACACGACCTCCGCCCAGGCGCCCTCCTCGTGCAGGACGGCGCGGATGCCCGTGAGGTAGTTCGTCTTGTACGAGTACGCCACATCGGTGTTGGGGTAGACCTCGCGGAAGGCCTCGCGGAAGGCGCGGAACTCTCCGCGCAACCGCGCCTCCGAGACGACGAAGAGCGGAGAGCCGAACTGGCGCGCGAGGGCACCTACGTCGCAGCCCTCCAGACTCTCCACGACATTCGTCGGGACTAGCGGCGCGCGGGTGTTCAGCGTGGCCCCGGAGTACTTGCTGATGGCGCCGAACGCGTGCCGGGTGAACCGCATCGGCTCGTAGGGCCGCTTCTGCCCGCTTTGCATGGAGTCCTTACTCGACACGACCATTTACCCTCCCTTCCACCGCCAGCGCTGCCATTCGGTCCATCGAAGCGGTTACATCCCATGCCATCCGGACATAGAACGTCCGCGGCCGCGGCGTGAGCCTAGCCACGTGCTCGCCCCGGGCCAGCATCACCGCCGCCCAGGGCAGGTTGGCACCGGCCCCCGCCGAGAGATAGACCCAGGCGGGGAACCGCGGGTTCACCTCGATGAGGAACGGGCCACGGCGCGGGTGACAGATTACCTCCAGCTCGAAAGGCCCCACCCAGCCGAGCGCCTCGGCGAAGCGGTCGGCCAGGGCCAGCAAGCCCGGGTCCTTGGCCACGGAGCCGCCCCAGGTATTGCCGTTCAGGGTGCGGATCTCCTTTCGCACCGCCACGGCGCCGACGACGCGGTGGCGGCGATCCGCCACCGCGGCGATCCCGAACTCTTCCCCCTCGACGTACTCCTGCGCGATGAGCGGGAAGCCCCACGTGGCGGCGAGCCGGCGAGCGATGACCCGCGCCTCCTCGGGAGTCCTGACGACCCGCGCATCGGCGAGGGGTCCCTTGAGGACGAACATCCCGCCCAGCTTGGCGGCGACGTCGGGCAGGGCGTGCAGGCCGCCCACCGCCAGCGAGCGCGGCAGGCGGAAGCCGCACCCGGCCAGGGCTGGCAGTCGTGGCTTGGTTACCGCGGCGAGGACGTCGGGCGGCGGCAGGAGGACGGCCACGCCCGCCGAGGCCAGACGCGGCAGGAGCCGCGCCACCAGCGGGATCTCGATGTCCAGCGTGGGCAGCAGGCAGTCCACCCCCGCGGCGCGGCAGTGCTCGACCAGGGCGTCTGAATAGCCGCCTTCCTCCCGCGACGGGAAGGGAAGCAGGCGCACCTCGTCCCAGACGCCGTCGACGTAGGCGCCCGTGGCCAGAACCTCGTGGGTGAGCCCGACCAGGCCCGGCGGCGGGGACGCGAGCCGCAGCGAGCGCGCGACCGTGAGGCCCGGCGACGGATTGTCCGAGGCGTTGAGGCCGGTGACCGCGACCCGCCCCGGGGACGCGACGCCCGGCTTCCGGTGACGCGGAGCCGACGGTGGGGCGGCCGGACGCAGCATTCCGGCGCGCACCCGCTTCTCGTCGAGCCCTTCCAGCGGATTGGTCGGGAAGACATGTTCCATGACCACGCGAGCGAACAGCCGCCCGGCGGTGGCGCGGACGGGCTCCCCGTGGCCCCCCAGGGCAAGGCGCACGAGCAGCGCGGGGAGGTTGGCCCCGGCCTCGCCGGCCAGCGCGATCCAGGAGGGGAACCGGGGGTTGATCTCGAAGCAGTACGCGCGGCCCTCTGGCGTCCGGATGAACTCGGCCTCCAGGGGGCCGTCCCATCGGAGTGCGCGGACGAGGCGGCGCGCCTCCTCCACGAGCCCTGGCTCCTCCACGGTGACGCCCGTCCAGGCGGTCCCCTTATTGGTGACCGACAGCTTCTTCATGACGGCGGTGCCGAGCAGCTCTCCGCGCCGGGCCACCACCGCCACGTCATACTCCTCCCCGTGGACGAGCGGCTGCGCCAGCAGCGGGTAGCCCCAATTCGCGGCCAGTTCGCCGGCCGCTACGCGGAGGTCCTCAGCCGAGTGGGCGATCGCCGAGTCCACCAGCGCGCCCTTGAGCACCTGCGGGTAGCGGAGTCGAGCCGAGGCGCGCTGGACGGCCTCGGCCGAGTCGAGCACCACCGTCTCGGGCACAGCGATCCCGGCTCGGCGGGCGAGCGCCGGCAGACGTCGCTTCGCGCACGCCCTCAGCGCGGCGGGGGACGGCAGGCACGTGTGGACGCCCAGTCGGTGCAGCGCGCCGCGGAGACTGACGTAGTGCTCGAGCTCGCTGTCGAGCGTGGGGATTACCATGTCGAGCGGGTGCCGCCGGGCGATGGCCGACAGGCGGGCGGCCAGCGGCTTGAACCCGGCCCACGGCACGGGGACAAGGGCATGAGCATCGATCAGCTCGGCGGCGAAGGCGCCTGTGACACGGCGGTCCGGGATGAGTGCAAGGATGCGCCACGAGGGATCGGCCTGACGGAGCGCGCGGATCACCGCCAGCCCCGGCTGCGGGTTGTCCGTGGCATACAGTCCTGTGACGCCGATCCACGTCTCACCCATTGGCCTTGGCCAGTCCTTCCTCGATGAGCTGGGCGACTAGGCGCGCGAGGTCCGCTCCGGCTGTCTCCGCGTCCACGTCGAAGGTCGCGACAACCGCGGCGACGACGTCCCCTGCCGGCTCACCCGCCTGCAGTCGGGCCGAGGCCAGCGCCGCCGCGCCATTCAGCGAGTAGACCCGCCCCGTGCGCTGGTCGAAGAGGAAACCGCGCTCGGGCCCGACCCTGAGGGTGACCGACTCAGCGAAGCGGACGGAAGCCGGCTGGCCGGTGCCGGCCATCACTTCACGGCCTTGCCGAGGGCTTCGAGGCCCTGCAGCGCGTCGGGATAGCCCCGCTCGGCCTGGAGGCTCTGGCGGAAGGCGCGCTCGGCGTCCGCGCGGTTGCCGAGCTTGAGCGCCGTCCACCCGAGGCCGCTCCACGGATCGGGCCAGTCCGGATGGCGCTGGGTGACGTCGCGGAACTGCCCGAGCGCTCCCGCCAGATCGCCCGAGTAATAGAGGCTCCAGGCGAGCGTTGAGGCTGCGTCGCTCAGGATCGGATAGAGCCGCTGCGCGCCCGGAATCTCGACCTGCTCCCGCACCGGCGGCAACGCCGGGCCCAGGACCAGCGACCCGCGGAGCGGCGCGACGGCCTCGCGGGGGCGCTTGAGCGCATAGAGGGCGTAGCCGAGCCCGCGCTGCCCGTCCGCATCATCCGGGTATCGGTTCACGAGGGCTCGGAACTCGGCCTCTGCCTCGGCGAAGGCGCGCTGCTGGTAGAGGCTCCAGCCCAGCTCGCGCCAGAGGTCGAGCCACGCTGGGCGCTCGCTCACGAGCTTCCGGAGATCGGGCGTCGCCATGTAGCGCGCCGACTTGGCCATGGCAGCGCGGAAGCCCGTCTTGGCCTCCTCTTGCCGGCCCTGGCGGTCCGCGATCCAGGCGAGGCCGGCCAGCGGATCGGCCCAGGTCGGCTCACTGCGGGTCAACTGGAGGAAGATCGGCCGGGCGCTCGCGTAATCGCCCTTGAAGTAGTAGCTCCAGCCGAGAGCGGAGCGGGTCAGATTGTCCCGATCGTCCTGGCGTAGCACGGCCTGGAAGCGCTTGATGGCCTGCTCCCACTGCCCCCGGTGATAAGCGACGAACCCGAGCCCGCGTTGCGCGTCCACGTCCTCGGGGACGCGGGTGAGGGCTTCCTTGAAGCTCGCCTCGGCTCGCACCAGATCGCGCTTGCCCAGGTAGCTCCAGCCCAGGCCGCTGTGCGCGTTCGGGTATCCGGGCGAGAGCTTGAGCGACTCGGAGAAGGACGCCAGCGCGCGATCGTAGTCGGTCGACTTGTACGCGACCCAGCCGAGCCCCTCGTGGGCGTAGAAGGCGTTGGGGTCTGTGGGTCCCAGGCGAAGGGAGCGCTCGAACTCGGCCCGCGCGCGGGGGAGCTCGCCCTTCCTGTAGAGCGCCCACCCGAGTAGCGTCCGCACGCGCGCCGAGTCGCCGCCGTCGCGGATCGTCTTCTCGAGGGCTACGATGGAACCCTCATAGTCCTGGCGCTCGAAGGCCTGGACGGCCAGATCGAATTGCGCCCGGGCGGAGATCGCGCCGCACCCGAGGCTGATGGCCAGCACCAGTGGGACGATCGAGAGCGGCGGCGTTCGCAGTCTCATACCATTGGCCTCCAGGTTGAACCGTGCGCTGATCTCTACAGTACGGGTTCTGCCGCGCTGCGGTCCGAATCTGAGCCCTAGCAAGAGATGTGCCAACCTTTCGGTCTGCGCTCTGCCAGCGAGTAAACCCGGCGGTTCCGATGTCTGGCCAGCGGGCTTCATCGCGGCTGGGGCTGATCTGACTCGGGTGCTATACAGTCCCGGCGCATGTCCGGGAGTCTTCCGGAAGTCCGCCAGGGTGGGGATTTGCCCAGCCAAATGGGGAATTGCCCAGGCCAGGCGGGACGACGGCGGACCGCGCGGACCGAGCCAAGTTGCCCTAGAATCGGACGGGGGGATTTCATGAGATTCGGCTCGCTCTCGCTCAGCCGGACCTTCGCGCTCTTCAGCCTGGTCATCATTGGGCTGGTCACCGCGCTCCAGGTGCTGGTCCAGTGGACGCTGCTCCGCGAGGATCTTCTGGAATGGGAGCGGAGGGTCAGCGCCGACACCATCCGATCGGAAGCATACGCGGTGCTGCGAGCGGAGGACTTCGCCGACTGGCGCAGCCCCGAGAGCCAGGAGCGCTTCGAACGCGTCTTCCGCCGCGCCCTCTGGCAACTCGAGATCCTTCGCATCAAAGTGTACGACCGCGACATGCGGGTCATCTGGTCGGATGAGGCCCGGCTCCTCGGGGTCCGCTTCAGTGGCAACTCCCACCTCGCCGAGGCCCTCGGCGGCCGGACGGTCGCCCACCTGGAGCGCGCACAGCGGTCCGAGAACCGCTACGAGCGGCAGTTCACTGAGAGCGTGGAGCTCTACGTCCCGCTCTCTTTCTCCCCCGGCACCACACCGGGCACCGCCAGCGTCGCCGGCGTCGTCGAGGTCTACAAGAACCCGGCGCCAGCGCTCGCCAATCTCTCGCGCGATCGGTGGACCATCGTCGCGGCCTCACTAGGGGGCGCCGTCCTGCTCTACGCGGTGCTGTTCGGCATCGTGCACCGCGCCTCGCGCCAGCTCGAGGCCCAGCGCCGAGACCTCGAGCACCAGGCAGCGGCCCTCGTCGCCGCCAACCAGGAGCTGCGGGCGGCGCAGGAGCAGCTCCGGGCAGCCGAGCGGCTCGCCGCCATCGGCGAGGTGAGCGCGGCGGTAGCTCACGGCATCCGCAACCCCCTCGCCAATATCCGGGCGGCGGCGCAGGTAGCGCTCAATCGCGTGACCGACCGCGCGACAATCCAGAAGTACCTCGGCACCATCATGGCCGAGGTGGACCGGCTGGCCCGATGGCTGCGGGCCCTGCTGGATTCGGTCCGCCCCTTCGAGCTCCGACCCGCGCCCATGGCGCTCAACACCGTGCTCGAGGAGTTGCTGGCACTGCTGGGCGAGCGCATCGCCCGGGGCGAGGTCAAGGAGGAGCGCCACCTGGCTCCGGACCTGCCGAGACTGATGGCGGACGAGGTCCAGCTCCAGCAGGCCTTCCTCGGCGTGCTGGAGAATGCCCTTGAGGCACTACCGGCGGGCGGCACGCTCGTGGTCCAGACCGAGCGCCTGACCAGGGAGGGAGAGCCGTGGGTGCGCGTGATGATCCGGGACACGGGCATGGGCATCCCGCAGGAGCGGCTCGCGCGCATCTTCGAGCCCTTCTACACGACCAAGAGCCAGGGCACGGGGCTCGGCCTGGCCATCACCCGGCGCGTCGTGGAGGGACACGGCGGCACGGTCGAGATCGAGAGCGTCCTGATCACATTGCCCGTGAGCCCGCGGCCCCCGCAGGCGTCATGATTCCCTCGGTTCTGATCATTGAGGACGAGAGGATCCTCTCCGAGGCGATGCACGACTACCTCGCGGGGAAGGGCTACGAGCCCGCGCGGGCTGCATCGGGCGAGAGCGGGCTCAGGCTCTTGCGGGAGTCGGAGATGGACCTCGTTGTCCTCGACTACCAGCTCCCGGGCATGGACGGGCTCGAGACGCTCCGCCAGATCAAGCAGGCCGCGCCGCTGGCCGAGGTG
>WNGB01005250.1_pt1 | contig 19424 bp, 14 predicted proteins | sample 5400681 | NCBI WGS metagenome assembly WNGB01 (sample SAMN13153367, study PRJNA577476) | soil metagenome | isolation source: 115 cm soil or saprolite under grassland replicate 2 | place: USA:California | collected 2016-06-15
CGGCGGTGCTGGCGGTGGTCGCGCTGACGGATCCGAGGGCGCCCGAGACGCTGAGCGTGATCCGTCTCGATGGCATCACGGGTACCCTCACCGACGTTCTCCTTCAGGGAACGACTGCCTATGTCGGCACGAGCAAGGAAGTGCTGCTCGTCAGCATCGGCGACCCGAGACGTCCTGTGATCGCGGGCAGGCTTACAGGTGTGGCGGGCCGCCTCGCCCTGGGGGCGAACAGCATCCTCCTTGGCTCGGCCAGAAGCGTCTTCGGCGGTACGGATCCGCTTGGCGGCGTGCGGACGGCCACTCTCGGGCGGATCGCCATCATCGAGAAGATCAAACCGACGCGGGTGGTCGTGGACCAGACCAAGAAGGCGGCCGAGGCCTTCGAGGTGAAGTACAAGGTCATCCCCGCGGACTCCGAAGTCCAGAGCGCCCAACTCGAGCTCCGGTCGGCCGACCTCACTTATCAGAGCCAAGCTGCTCCGCTGACGAACGGATCGGGTGCGACAAGCTTCCCGATTGGCACCGACCTTGGGAGGCCTGCCCCTGAGGTCCGGCTGCTCGTGAATCCAGGTGCGTCCGAGGAGCTCTTGGGCTTCCCGAAGCGCCTCGAGGTCGCGAAGGTGCAGGTGGGGCCGAACGAGGCCGTGCAAGTGAGCGCGGACGACGCGGCGCTGTCTGTGATCACTTACAGCGACGCCCATCTCGGCCGCTTCATGGAAGCTCTCTCCCAGGGCGCGCCGAACCGCGCGCCGCCGTTCACCTGGGAAGCGGTCGGATCGAGCGCGAGTCTCTCCCCGAATCCGATGCTGCTAACCACGGGTGTCAGCGAAGCCCTCCTGAAGACGGGCACGACGCCTGGCGCTGTGTATCGGCTGCAGGGGCGACTACCGGACAGCGGCGTGCTCGGCGTGAGCGCGGACATCGAGGTGGTGGCGGGTCGAGCGAAGAATGTCTCGCTCGCTGCGGATAAGGCGGCGGTGCCCGCCGACGAAACGAGCGAGGTCATCCTGACGCTGGTCGCCCGCGACCAGTTCGGGAACCTGGTCCAGGACGGCACGCCGGTCTCGTGGATCGTCGACGGCAAGGGAGTCGTCGAGCCTGCCGAGACGCCGACCACGAACGGGCAAGCCACGGCGAAGTACCGTGCGGGGGATGTCGCAGGCGAGGCGGCGGTGGTGGCGCGGATCGACAACGCCGAGGCGCGCGCGACGATCGAGCTGGCCGCGATCGAGGTGACCGTCTCGCCGGCAGCGTCGGTGATCGCCGTCAATGCCGTGGCGCCGCTGCCGGTCACGATCACCGCGACCAGCTCGGCCGGACCGCCAGCCGCGAGCGCACCGCTTTTGTTCCGGGCGACGCTCGGCACTGCCATTGCCCCGGCCACGCTCGTGGACGGCCAGGCTGTGGCGAGCTTCAGGCCGTTCGGTCATCCCGGCCAGGCGCGTCTCTTTGCCTCGGTCGGCACGCAGTCGGGCGAGGCCGCAGTCGAGGTAGCGCGGCCGGCCGGATTCTTTGTGGCGCCGCAACAGCGGGGATTCGTGGGGAACCGGACGGAAGACGGGACGGCGACTGGCGAAGACCTTGACGGCAACATCAAGACCTACTCGTACCGCACATCGACGACGCTGAGCGTGACCGGCACTCCCGGTGACGTGGTGGACATCAAGCTCGGCGGCTTCGCTGGGCCGAACGTCGAGCCCGCGGCGTGGTACCCGATGGACGACCCCCTCGCGGACGGCGTGGTCGTGGATGAGTACCACGACCATCCGGGGAAGGCTACGGACACGGGAGTGGCGGTGGACTTTACACAGAAGTCCACCGGCGCGGCGAGCCTCCGTTTCGACGGCACGGGCCGAGTGGACATCCAGGACAACGCGGCTTTCGCGCTCGCGGGTGAGCTGGGCCTCGCCCTCGACTTCCGAGTCGAGGCGGCGCAGGCCGCGACGCTGCTCTCGAAAGCGGGAGCCTACGGCCTGGCCTTGGTGGAAGACGGCGGTGTGCGTGTGCGGGCCTTCGTGAACACGGCGAGCGGCGAGCGGGCGGTCGTCTCGGCGCCGGTCGCACTCGGCGGGTGGCACTCGGCGATGGCCTTCCTCAAGGAGGGGACGCTCGTCCTGAACGTGGACGGGGTGAAGACAAGCGTGCCGGTGGCGGACCCTGTGGAGACGGCGATGGGCCCGCTCGTGCTCGGCGAGGGACTCGCCGGCAACCTCGACAACCTCCGCATGTACGACTTCACCCGGCCGAAGCTGATGGCCTTCGAGGACGGCTCGGACACGACGAGCGTGACGATTGGGTCTACGGGCCAGGCCACCGTCCCTGTCCGCTCGCTCGGGAACCTGCGCAATTCCAGCCCTAACGCGGCGCGGGTCGAAGTGGTGTCGAACGTCCGGGCGGCGTACCTCTCTGAGCAGAGCGGCTTCCTGTGGACATGGACGGTGGAGCTGCTCATCAGCGTCTTCCTGGTGGTGGAGGGCGCGGTGGTGGGCGATCCGGACAGCGTCGAGGCGTTCGCCGGAGACATGATTGCATCCTTCTTCGTCTTCGGCGACGTACGCGATCTGCTCATCGCCCTCTATCGCCACGCGGTGGGGACGGCCACGACCGGCGACTACTTCGTCCTCGTGCTGGCGATCCTCGGTATCGCCACCACGATCACCGTGGTCGGAGATTTCTTCGTCACCGCGCTCAAGGACGCGATGAAGGTGTTAAGGCGCATCCCGGACCCGGTCCAGAAGCTCTTCGGCCTCTACGCGAAGGACCTAATCGGGCAATTCTTGCGTGGCCGCGGGCGTGAGGCCATCGGTGAGCTGATCACGTTCTTCCAGGCCCTGACCAAGGCAGGCGTGGCCGACGCCTTCATCAAGGTGGCGGCGGGCATCAAGAACGTGGTGCAGGTGCGGCGCCTAGTGCAGCTCGCGGCGAAGGCGCCGGATGCTGCGGCCTATCTCCTGGCTCTCGGTCGCGCGTACGACGTCCTGGCCGCGAGCGCGAAGGTGGGCGCCAAGGCGAGCGATTACGTCGTGCACATCGTGGATGTGGTCGGCCACCACCTCGACGAGGCGGCCAAACTCGGCAAGACGGTCACGTCGTGGGGTCAGGACGGGATCGTCGGGGTGGCGCGCTTCCTCGAGGTCACGGATGGGAGCGTCGCGAATGCGATGGGGCTCGCAGGTGACTTCCTGAAGCACTACTCCGGGAACCTCAAGGCGGCCGAGGAATTCTTCACGTACCTCGCGAAGATCGTTCCCCGGATCGAGGACGTGGGTCGATCCGGGCTGCGAGACTTCCTCATCATCGCGAGTCGGGGGACCAACGCGATCAATGATCTCAAGGGGGCCTACGGCGTCCTGCGTCTGACTGCCGAGGCGCCTGAGCTTGCTGGCGTGACCATCCGAAAGATCCATGATGTATTGAAGAACGGCCGGCAGGGCATCGACCTGGACGTGCTGTCGAAGCGGGGCATCCGGGAGTTCTGGGAGATCAAGTTCCACAAGACCTTCTCGAGTGCCTGGACCACCGAGCAGGTCACGAAGCACATCAAGACGAAGATCTTGCCGGAATTTGTGGACCTATCCAGAAGGGTCAGGAATGCTGATGAGCTTGCTGCGGAAATGGCGAAGGTCAAGCTGAAGTTCAACTTCATCGTCGAGACGGGAGGGAGCCTTGTCGATCGGAAGCTGATGCACGAGACGGTTCAAACCATCCTCAGCGAGAACTTCGATGAACTGGTCCAGGCCGGCTTCAAATTCGACCTGGACGACATCGTCGTGCGACAGGGAAACCCGCTAGCCGTGCTGGACTGGATCTTGCCTGCAGCTCTACGCTGATGATGATCAAACGGCTTTGGCAGCGCGAGTTCGAAGACTACCTCGGCCTCGCGTTCGAAGTGGTCGGTGGACGGATCGTCTATCACTGGAAACGCGATCGCCGGCCGGTGATCACGGCGCTGCGCGGCGACGACGGCAACGTCGAATGGGAACGCGTTTTCGATCCTGGTGCTGTGAGCTACTTCTTTTCGCACGTTGATCGTCTTTACTTCGAAGGCGAGGTCGCCCGATGTTTAGATGTCGAGACGGGAGAGACGAAGGCCGAGCGCGATTTGGGGACGCGAGTGGTGCCGCATCCCGGCCCACGCTGGGTGATCTACCGTGGTAGAGAGCCCGTCTTTCTCGTGGGCCTGGCTCTGGACACGCTTGAAGAGCTGTGGCGATTCCCTGATGGCAGACGCTGGGAGTCCCACAACGACTTTCTTTGCCGCCACGACACGGACGGCACGATCCAGTTTGTCGAGCTGCCGACGATGAAGACGAGCCTTCCGATCCAAGGACCGCCGCGTGAACCAGGTGGTCGAGGCCACACGCATCTGGGTGATCTTTGGTGTCGGTTCGATGAAAAGGAGCGTGTGGGGATCGACGGGCGGTCTGGAGCAATCGTCTGGCGAAAAGAGGAAGCCGACTTCGGCTACCACCACACTCCCCGGTTCGCCGGCGACATCGCCTACTCCGGCGACCGTGGCCTCTCCGCGTACGACCTCAAGACGGGCGATCTCTTATGGCGGCAGAACTTCGGCCGGGAGATAGGCTGGCTGAGCAGCTCGCCGTATGTCATGAATGGACGCATCTACGTCGGCGGCAATGATGGCTCGTTCCACATCGTGGAAGCCGCGACGGGCAAGATGCTCTTGAGCCACAGCCTCGATTTCGAGCCGCGGGAAGTCGTGCCATTGGACGCCGACCGTGTGATCACGGCCAGCTCGGAAGTGGTCGCCTGCTTCCGCGTGTCCGTGTAGAGCGTCGTCCCCCTTCTCAAGCCGTGCAGACTCGCTTCGACCGTCCGCTCAACGCCCTCGTCTTCGGCGGCTTCGCGCTGGTGTCCATCATGCGTGCGGTCTCGGCATGGCCTTCCGCCCGCGGCATGGGCCATGCCGTCGGCCTGCTGGTCCTGGCGCTGCTGTCTTACGTCTACGCGTCGCGCGGCCAGCGTCACCGGATTGCCGCTATCCTGGTCTACCTGGTCGGGTGGTTTCGCTCACCGGCATGGGGGCTGCTGTGCCTGTTTTTGCTCTGGCTGGTAGCCGCCTACCGCCGCGCCGCCGCGCGCCTGCGCCGCGAGCGTGAGGAGAAGGAGCTGGCGCGGCGAGCCGAGGCCGGCCCGGCCGAGGCGCAGCTCGAAGGCGAGGGCAAGGTGAGCGACGGCGGTAGCATGGGGCGCATCCTGCTCACGATGAAGATGGCGGCCGAGAGTGAGGGAAAGATCCGCGCCTTCCACGCGTCCTTCTCGTCGCCGTACGGGGACGGTGTGGTCCCGCTGCTGATCGCGACGGAGGGCGGGGAACGGGGACTCTACGTGGAGAGCGGCCCTTGGGACGACGCCAAGGAAGAGGCGTGCCTACGCTGGCTCGCGCTGCTGCGCACGTCGGACCGCGAGGATCTGGAGGTGGAGATCCGCTCCGACGTGGACGTCTCCGAGCGGCTGCGCTTCTACACCGGCCGCGCTCCGCGGGTCGTCTTCGAACTCCTCGGCCTGCTGCACGTGCGCGTCTTCGAGCAGCCGGACTTCGGCAAGGAGAACGCCGCAACGTTGCGGCGGCTCGCCCCGGAGTACCTCGATGTGGAGCTGGCGGGCGGGATCGCCGGCCTTGAGACGCTCGACCGCCTGGTAGTGGACCTGCTGCGGCCGAGCGGGCAGGTTCTTCCGTCCACGCTCCTGCTGGCCGGCTGCTTTTTCGGCGAGGCCCTGGTCGCCGCGTACGGCGGGCGCTGGAACGTGCAGGGGTCGAGGGGCGTCAGCGTGGAGATCGCCTCGCCCGCCGGGACCATGGACGCCAACGTCTTCGGCAAGGTGCAGAAGCTCTTCGAGAATGGAATGGAGGACTCGACCGCCTGGATGGCGCGGTCGATCGGCGAACGGCTCGACGAGTCGGACTCTTCGCGCGGCCGCGGGTGAGCGAGCTCGCAAGCATCGCCGAGCGGCTCCCGCGCAGAGGCGTGGCGTTTGAGGCGTGCCCGCGTGCCGCTAACGCTAACAGGAGGGCCGCCCGTCACGGCGCCTGCTAATCGGCTCGAGTGGTGGCAGGCGCCGCGCCGTGCGGCCGTCATCTACTCAGGCGCGGCGCGCCCAGGGCGTGCCCGGCGCTTGCATGGACGGCCAGATCGGCAGCAAGCGCCGGTCCACCCAGCGGTGCGCCGCGAACGGACAAGCGGTGCGCTGGCCTCTCGTGGCGCGCGACGGTCATGGCGCCCGCGCCCTACGAGAGCCCAGCGATCTTCTTTGAGTCGGGCCGGCGGCGCATGGCTTGTCGGCTGTGGTGCTGGCCGTGGCTGATGAAGAGGAGGAGGCGGTCCCGCGGGAGGCGCGGGACCGCGGCGTCATCGAGGCGGTGCATCCGATAATTGGACGTTCCACAAAGTAGCGGCTTCACCGTCGCGGCCCTTGCAGGTGGGTGGCCTTGCGCGTCGCGCCATTCAGGCGCGCCGCGCCCTTGAATGGGGGCAAGGGCCGCGCCGGGCCGCTACTTCAAGCTCGTCGCGGCTAAGGAGGCGCGCGCCTTCGCGCGCGCCGCTTCACCGAAGCGCTCCTCATATGGAACGCCAATTATCCGAAGCACCGCCCGGCTTGTGGCCTTTGGCTGTGGCCGTGGGGTGGAGGGCCGCCGCCGGCCGAACAAACAACAGGGTGCGCCGAGGCGATCCCGAGCTGGCGGCCTCGGCGGTCTTCATTTGAGCGCTCGCTACGCGGTGCGAGAGTCGCGCCGCCGGTGCCGGCCTGACGTGGGCGCCGGCGTCACGCCTCTTGCAGCGCTCCGCTCGCGGCGACCGTCTCGTCCGGGGGTCGACTCGGCCCCGCCCCGCCGCCCATTCTCACGAGGGCGGCGGGGGTGGGCCGTGGAGGCTGAAGAGGTTTCGATTTTGGTTTGACAAGGACAAAAAAGGACATACAATTGTCCTTGTAACTCCCCCCGAGTTGCAGAGGAGGCGGCATGAACGCGGGTGTCGCACTGGGGTCCCAGGTCCCAACCGAGCGCTGTCCCTGGTGCGACAGCGTGATCTCGCATTCCAAGTTTCTCCAGATCCAGATGAGGATCGCGGATCAGGAACGGAAGAAGCTTGCTGAAGAGCGAGCGCGAATCGAGCAGGAGATCCGGCGCGAGAAAGAGGCCTTCGCGGCTCGCGTGAAGCAAGAGGCCGACGCCAAGGTGGCCGCGATCGTAGTGGAGCGTGACCAGGCCGCCTCCAAGGTGAAAGAGGTCGAGGGCCGTGAGGCGAGGATCCGGCAGCAGGCGGCGGAGGCGGAAGCGCGGACCAGGGTGGAGGCGGAGAAGACCCTGGCGGCGGTGAAGGCGGAGCGCGACCAGGCCACCTCCAAGGTGAAGGAGATCGAGGCGCGCGAGGCCAGGATCCGGCAGCAGGCGGCGGCGGAGGCGGAAGCGCGGACCAGGGTGGAGGCGGAGAAGGCCCTGGCGGCGGTGAAGGCGGAGCGCGACCAGGCCGCCTCCAAGGTGAAAGAGGTCGAGGCGCGCGAGGCCAGGATCCGGCAGCAGGCGGCGACGGAGGCGGAGACGCGGACCAGGGCAGAGGCGGAGAAGGCCCTGGCGGCGGTGAAGGCGGAGCGTGACCAGGCCGCCTCCAAGGTGAAGGAGATCGAGGCGCGCGAGGCCAGGATCCGGCAGCAGGCGGCGACGGAGGCGGAGACGCGGACCAAGGTGGAGGCCGAGAAGACTCTGGCCGCGGCCAAGGCCGAGCACGAGAAGACCGCCTCCAAGCTGAAGGAGCTGCAGGCGACAGCCGAGCAGCACCAGCGCGTGCTCGGACAGCAGCGGCAGGTCCTCGAGCAGGATCGCGACCTCAAACTCCTGAAAAAGGACGCAGACCATAATCGTGAGCGTGAGCAGCTCCAGTACAAGATCGATGGCCTCACGCGGTCTTTGCAACACAAGACGGCCAATGATCTGGGCGACGGCGCTGAGATCGACATCTACGAGGCTCTGCGCGACGCCTTCGTGGGCGACGACATCTCCCGCATCAAGAAGGGCCAACAGGGTGCGGACATCCGCCACCGGGTGATGCACAAGGGCGCCGTGTGCGGCACCGTCCTCATCGATTCGAAGAACCGCCAGGGGTGGCAGAACGCCTACGTCACCAAGCTCCGTGAGGACCAGGTGACGGACAAGGCCGAGCACGCGCTCTTGGCGACCATCGTCTTTCCCTCGGGCCGGAAGGAGCTCTACATCGACGAAGAGACCGGGGTGGTGGTCGTGAGCCGCGCGCGAACGGTCGAGATGGTCCGGCTTCTACGGGACGCGATGGTCCGCATGCACTGCCTCGGGCTGAGCCTGGAGCAGCGCGCGGAGAAGAGGGATCTTCTCTACAAGTACCTCTCCTCCGAGAACTACCGTCAGCACTTGACCGAGGCGAATCGGGTTACCTCTGATCTCCTGGAATTGGACACGGACGAGAAGCATGCGCACGACAAGGTCTGGGAGAAGCGCGGCAGGATGACGACCCGTCTGCGCAACGTGGTTAGAGACATCGACACCGAGGTCAGTGCCATCCTCGAGGGGCGTGGTGGGACGCAAAACTGAGCGGGTCGTACAAGGTGGGACGATGACGAGCAAGACGGTGACGGCCACGCCCAGCGACAGCCACTGGCAAGAGCGGCGCCTCGGCCGGACGATTTTGCGGACATATCGCACGAGTGTCGACCTCGACGACGTCGTGCCCAACCCGAAGCAGCCACGGGCGGGGCCCAAGGAGGATCCGGAGCTCCAGCGACAGATCGAGGCCAATGAGGGGATCTTCGAACCCCTACTGCTGGAACCGCACCCGGAGCATGCGGGCAAGTACCGTATCGTCGACGGCGATCGCCGCTGGTCGAACTCCAAGGTGCTGGTGGAGGTCCACAAGAAAGATCAGTACCGGAAGCTTCCCGCAGAAATCACCGACCGAACGCTGACCGACGATGAGCGGCTCCGTGTGTGGATCTACATCCATCGACAGCGCAAAGAGTGGGACGCGAAAGAAAAGGAGATGGTCGCCTATCGGCTTGTGGACCTCCTGGGCCGCGCGAGCGCGGCGAACATCCTCGGGATCACGGTGCGAGAGCTCGACAAGCTCGTGGAGATCTACGACCTGTCCGAGAAGCTGACCAACCTGCCGGATCCGGCGACGTCCATCACCTGGGCACGGGAGATCAAGAACCTCAACCGGAAACTGCTTACGCCGAACGCGCTCAACACCCTCATCCGCAAGATCAACAACCAGGAGATCACGAACTCGAAGGACGTACGCAAGCTGCGGCAGGTCCTGCGGGACCCGGTGGCACGGGACGAGTTTCTGGCCGAGGGCGGTTCCATAGACTCGGCGAGTCTCAAGCTCGGCCCTGCGCCAACGAAGAAGAGGCAAGGCCTGGTGGGGGACATTCAGGCCCTTTCCGATGCGATCCGCAGCTATCCCTGGACCACTCTGGCGGGCTTGAAGGGCGACGCGGAGGTGGTGCGCACGATCGAGGAGACCGAGAAGCTCATCAAGGAGCTGAAGCGGGCGCTGAGGGGATAGCCGCGTGCGTCTCGTCCTCCCACGTACGGTATGGCAACCAGCTAAGGAGTAAGAGATGGCGAAGGCCAGGGTCTTCACGAGTTTCGACTTCGACCACGACGAGGATCTCCGCAATCTACTTGTGGGGCAGTCGAAGAACCCGGACTCGCCGTTCGAGATGATCGACTGGTCGGTCAAGGAGCCGATGACCGGCGACTGGAAGGAGAAGGTGCGGCGGCGCATTCGTCAAGCCGACCAGGTCGTCGTGCTGTGCGGTCAGTACACTCACACGGCGGCCGGGGTGAGCACCGAGCTCACCATCAGCCGTGAAGAAAGGAAGCCGTACTTCCTTCTGCAAGGGCGGAAAGACAAGACGTGCACGAAGCCGACCTCGGCCCTCCCCGGAGACAAGATGTATGACTGGACCTGGGACAACCTCAAGAAGCTCATCGGGGGCGGGCGGTAGAGAAGCACCGTCCTGCTACGCTGACTCGGCGCTGCGCCAGGGACACCTTCTGGAGCAGTACAAGCTGGCCGTGGAGATGGCCCACAACATCTCCTCCATGCGCCAGTCCGCGAACAACTACTACATCGGAATTCTGTCTGCCTTTGCGCTCCTGTATTCGATGCTCGAAAAGGTGCCGTCGCCCGCCGCTCGAGACGCGCTCGCGTACGGCATCCCTATCATCGCGGTCGTCCTGTGTGTGATGTGGGGCCTTCTACTCGCTTCTTACCGCCGGATCAACGCAGCGAAGTACGAGGTGATCATCGAGATGGAAGCGGAGCTGCCCGCGGCGCCGTATGCCCGGGAATGGGAAAAGCTCCGTGGACTAAGGGGTGCCCACCTTCACCTGACCAAGATCGAAGCGGCGGTCCCGGTGCTCTTCGGGCTGGCCTTCGTGGCGCTGATCCTAAAGTCGGTCTTGTCGGGTGAACTGTAACGATGGTGCTTGGACATCCACGTAGCCGAACTCCTCCTCAGCATCCACCGCCGACCGACCGCGGCGCCGCACGCCTTCGCGGCAGCAGGCGTGCGGCGGCGCGGGCCGTAAGGCGAGTCCCGCGAGCGTGGCGCACGCTCGCGCCTGAATGAAGCCGCCGAGACGGGCGAGCTGGCCTGCGTCTCGGCGTACCGCTTCAATGCTCGCGCGCACGGGCGGTCTGGCGGGCGACGTGCTCGCCGAGCTGAAGGAGCGGCACGGCGCCTGACAGTCCTTCGCGCGCGGACGAGGCGGCCGGGGGCGCCGCCGGCCGCCGCCGACAACCACGGCCACGGCCAGGGTGCGCTGGTGCGGATCAAGACGCATTATGTAGTCCGTGCTACCGGCGAGCGGAGCGCCTTTGGCGCGGAGCTTGCCGGTACGCGCGGACCTTGACGCTGGACCGCCGGCGCGACCCTTGCCGCCACCGAAGATCCTCTAGGTGGAAGCAATTCTGCAAGGGGCGCGCCGGCGGGCCAGCTTTGCATAGTGCGTCTTATCGGCACCAGTGCGCCTCCACGGCAAGTGGAGGACAAGCCACTGCGCACACGATCGTCCCCGGCGGCGCCGATCGAGCGATGTGAGTGGAGCTGGCCGTGGCGGCGCGCACCTTGCTCTTCGTCGTGGAGAGCAGCAAGGCGCGTGACGCTGCGGCCCTCCTTTTCTGGGGTCCTGGCGCGCGAACCGGGTCCGGCGACGGCACCGCCGAGAGGCATGGGGACGGCCACACGGCCACGAGATGGCGGGCCCCCTTGGCCGGCAAACGCCCATCCGTCGCTGGACCCCTTCACGAAGACGCCGGCGTGGCGCCGCCCTTGCTGGGGCTCGAGCTGATCGGCAAGGGCGGTGACACGCCGGCTCCTCAAAGCGGAGGCGTATCGATCAGCGGCGGGCCGCCCGTCCCGCTCGCCGCACTCGTCGTTTCGGCGAAGCCGCCGTGGCGGGCGGCGACGGAACCGCGGCGCGAGGATCGAGGCCGGCGCCTCTTAGGAACGTGTCGAGGGTGGTGAGGAGGGCGTCCTTCTGGCGGCGTGAGAGACGGTCGATCAGCTGGAGCCGTCGGATGAAGCGGCGATCGTTTACGACGGCAAGCTGCCTCTGGCGCGGCTCCTCGAGGCCGAGGACTTCGTCGGCCGAGACTCCTAGGGCCTTCGCGAATGCGGCGACCAGAGCCCCGTGCATGCGGACCTTGCCCCGCTCGTAATTCGAGACGAGCGACTGCTCGACTCCGACCGCCTGGGCGATCTCAACCTGCTTCATGCCGCGGAGGTGGCGCAGCTCGCGCAGCCTTCGGCCGATGGTCTTCTCGTCGACGGGCGTGCTGGAACTCTGTCTTCGTCCGGGCACCAGGTGGCCTCTTTGCTGGGAGTGTAGGCCCTGGAGAGAAGGTGCTTGACTTCTGATATAAACATCGTGCATATATGCTGTGGCGTGATATTCCATCGTTTTCCTCTTGACAGGGTTTGGCTGAAGGCCGTTTCAGGGGGGAAACGAAGGGGCCGGCGCCGGGTGACTCTTTCCAGGGAACCCCCGCCGCCGGCCCGGATCAGAGGAGAGGACGGACCCCAACCCTGACGCACCTACCTTAGCCGCCGCGCCTCTTCTCCACAACCAGCCGTATTCACTCCGGCCTCTGGCCGGAGAGGAGGGAACAGGAGTGCATCCGCCAGAGGCGATCGAACCGGGCGCGTCGTCCGCGCCCGAAGGGAACGACAGGCGGGCCGCGGAGCGCGTGGAGGACGCGCTGCTGCGCCTCCAGCAGGCGCAGGTCCTCGTCGACCAGGCCGCGCAGGCGCTGTGCCGCGTCAGCGGGATGGTCTACGAGTGGCGGAAGCTGGGGCGGCTCCATGGCGAGACGAAGCGGACCTACTACGCGATCTCGGCCCGGGCGGACCGGCTCTCCGCGAAGGGCCGTCTTTGCCTCGATGGCGAGGCCCAAGCCGGGAGAGGGGGTCGAGGGTGATCCACACCGACGACATCTTCCTGGGGGCATTCGCGCTCGCGCGCGGCGGCCAGCTCCGCGGGGTGGACGTGCAGGGGAGGGGCGGACGCCAGGTCGCCTACTTCCGCATCGAGGGTGCGGACGCGGGCCAGACCGAGCACGACTACTACCACGGAGAGGCCGTCGTGAACCTGCAACTGCTCAAGGCCGCCGTGCGGCGGCTCAAGGACGAGGCCTTCGCGGCCATTCGTCAGGAAGAGAGGAGAGGCCATGCTCACTGGGATCAGCCGGGAAGAGATCGAGGCCATCAAGGCGCGGACGGATCTCACCGCCCTCCTCGCTGAGCGGGGCATCGCCGTCAGGCGCAAGGGGCAGCACCTCTTTGCCCTCTGCCCGTTTCACCGCGAGAAGACGGCGTCCTTCGTGGTGACCCCACACCGGGGGCTGTTCCACTGCTTCGGCTGCGGCGTGGGCGGCGACGCCATCGGCTTCGTGGTGCGCCACGACCGCGTGAGCTTCGTCGATGCCGTGCGGATGCTGGCGCGGCGGGCGGGGGTGGCGGTGAGCCTCGACTCCCAGGCAGTGTCGCCCTCGTCTCTTCCGAGCTGGGCCCGGTCATGGCGGTGAGCCCGCCGGTCGTCTCCGTCCTGGCCGCGCCAGCCGCGCTGCTGAGCCGTGTCGTCGAGCACTACCACCGCACCTTCTGTGAGCGGGCTGACGCGAGAGGCTACCTGGCCAAGCGCGGTCTCACCGATGCGGATCTCTTCCGTGCGCACAAGGTCGGCTACGCGGACGGGTCGCTGCTGAAGGTGATCCCGAAGACGGGCGAGGTGCGCGAGGCCTTGCGCGCGCTGGGTGTGATCACGGCCGAGAACCGCGAGCTGCTCGGCGGCTGCGTGGTGGTGCCGATCCCCGACCCTATCTCCGGCGCCTGGGTGAACCTCTACGGCCGCGGGCTGAGGGTGTCTCGGCACTGCTACCTTCCCGGCCCCCAGCGCGGCGTCGTGAACTTCCAGGCGGCACGGCAAAGCGGCGAGGTCGTGCTTGCCGAGTCCATCCTCGACGCGCTCTCCTTCCACCAGACGGGGATCGCGACCGCGATCCCCATGTATGGCACCAGCGGCTTCACGCCGGCCATGCTCGACCTCTTGAAGCGCGAGGGCGTGCGGTGGGTGATCCTGGCCCTCGACAACGACGAACCCGGCCGGAAGGCGGCCTCTCTCGTCAAGGACAGGCTCACCGCGGCGGGGATCGCGGTGCGCGTGGCCAGGCTGCCGGACGGCATCAAAGACCCGAATGAGCTTCTCGTGTCGCTTGGCGGCGATGCCGGCGAGGCCTTCCGGAGGATGCTCGAGGAGGCCGAGCCGCGCCCCGAGGCCGTGAGCGAGCCCGCGCCGGCTGCGGAACCCGCTTCCGCCGCCGGGGCGGCGGCGCCCGCGACCGAGCCCGTCGCTCCTCCCGCCGCTGACGCGGCCGGGGTCACGCGCGAAGACGGGCAGCTGATCCTCCGGCGCGAGGGCCTCGGCTACCGTGCGCGCGTCTATCCGCTGGCGCTGGGCCGCCTGCGCGCCACCGTGCGCATCGACAAGGGCGAGGCCTTCCACGTCGACACCATCGACCTGTACGCCTCGCGCAGCCGGAGCGAGTTTGCGAGGCGCGCGAGCAAGCTCACAGGCGAGAGTGAGGGCGCCATCGAAGCCGACCTGCTCGCCCTGGTGGTGGAGGCGGAGAAGAAGACGGATGAAGAGCCGCCCGAGGGCGCCGCCGCGCCCGCGGCCATGAGCGCCGAGGAGCGCATCGAGTCCATGGCCTTCCTGCGCCGCCCCGGGCTGCTCGAGGAGGTGGCCCGCGACGTCGACGCCCTGGGCTACGTGGGAGAGCCGGTGGTCAAGCGCCTGCTGTACCTGGTGGCCATCTCGCGCAAGCTCCCTGACCCGCTCTCCGCCATCGTGCTGAGCCCTTCGGGGGCGGGGAAGAGCGGCGCCACCGAGGTCATCGAGCGCCTCACCCCGCCCGAGGACGTGGTGCTCATCACGCGCCTCACCCCGCAGAGCCTCTACTACACGGCGCCCGGCTTCCTGGACCGCAAGCTCGTGATCGTGGAGGAGCGCTACGGGTCCATGGAGGCGGACTATTCCATCCGCGTCCTGCAGAGCCGCAAGAAGCTCATCGCGGCCGCGCCGGTGAAGGACCCGACCACGGGCAACATGCGCACCAAGGTCTTCACGGTGGAGGCGCGCTGCGCCTTCATCGAGGCCACCACCGCCACCACCGTCAACCACGAGAACGCCACCCGTTGTTTCGAGCTGAGCATGGACGAGTCGGTGGAGCAGACCCGCCGCATCCACGAGCGGCAGCGGCTGGCCAAGACCAGAGCCGGGCTCGCGCTGCGCCAGGAAGGAGAGGCCATCTGCCGCCGGCACTGGAACGCGCAGCGGCTGCTCGAGCCGCTCCCGGTGGTGATCCCTTTCGCGCACCACATCCGCTTCCCGGATCGCTGGATGCGCACTCGGCGCGACCACGCCCGTTTCCTGAACCTCATCGAGGTCTCCGCCTTTCTGCACCAGTACCAGAGAGGGCGCGAGGAGGGCGCCGTCGTGGCCTCGGTGGCGGACTATGCGGTCGCCTACGCCCTCGCCGGCGAGGTCTTGGCCGAGACGCTCACTGACGTGAGGCGCCCGCTGCGCGACGCCTTTACGCGCATCCAGGCCCTCTCCCGCGCCGGCGAGGGGACGGTGTCGCGGCGGGAGATCCGCGAGGCGCTCGGGGAGCCGGACTCCACCGTGCGGCGCTGGCTCAGCGACCTCGTCGAGCTCGAGCACCTCGCCCAGGTGGAGCAGAGCAAGGGCGGGGCGGGGAAGAGCGTCCGGTACCGGCTCGTGGAACGAGACGGCAACACGAAGGAGAAGCCGCTCGGCTTGCTCACCCCCGAGGAGCTTGTCGCGGCGCTGCGCCGGCAAGGCTAGGAAAACCCGCCACCCGCCAAAACCCGCCATTTCGCGGTGGCGGGTTCTCTGGTCCCTGGAGGTGAACGACTTGACCCAAAACCCGCCACCGCGCCACCGAAACCAGCAGGGCAGGGTGTCCGCTCGGCTCTTCCGGGCCGAGGGAGATCCGCTGGCCGACTCCCTGGACCACATCCGGTCCCGCTCGAAGAAGGACGCCGCCCTGTACGAGCGCGGCGCGCGCGAGCTGCTCGGCTTCCTCTCCGCACGCGGCCGCTCGCTTCAGGCACTCATTCACGAGGACGTGGCCGCCTTCAAGGCGGCGGTCCGCGCTGGCGAGGGCACCGATCACGCCGGCCTCGAGCGGGCGCGGTCGAAGATCGAAGGCGCTTGCGTCTTCCTCCGCTTCAAGTCCTGCCAGGGCGAGCTTCGCGAGGACGAGGCGCTCTTCTTCGCCCTGAGCGAGCGGATTACGCCTGGCGTGATCGTGTCTGCCTTCGGCGACTCCCTGCGCGCGCGCATCCTCCGCGAGGCGTCTGCCTTCGGCGCGGCGGCGGGAAGGCACCCCAAGGTCTGCTCGGACCGCCAGCGCGCGGCCATCAAGCTGCTCTTCTTCCTGGACCGGCTCGGGAAGCAAGTCGAGGATCTCGAGCCCGCCGATTGGGTGGCCTTCGAGGCGGAGGTGAAAGGCACGGCCGCGGCCAAGCTCGTCCTGGCTGGCGCGCGGGCGTACCTGCGCAGCAAGGGGCTGGCCTATGCGCTGGGCCAGACGGAAGGGAAATGGACGCGGCCGCACGAGGTCGGCACGCTCGCGCTCCTGCCGGCGCAGACGAGACGCGAGCTGCTCGCCTACCGCGAGCGGCTGACGGGACAGGTCGGGGCCTCGACGCGACACGCCTACGTGTGGGGCGCGCGCGAGCTGCTCCTCTTCACCTGTGCCCGAGGTCTCGCCGTCGAGCAGCTCACCTTCGCCGACTGGAGTGCCTTCGAGGAGGACATCCACACACGGCAGACCCGCGGCCAGATCGGCCCGTCCTGGAAGCCGGGAGCGCTCTCCGGCGCGCGACGCTTCCTGTGCGAGCGGGCCAAGACAGGCGGCGCCATCGAAGAGAGCCTGCTGCCCTGTGTCACGCCTCACGACCTGCAAACGCGCTGTGCCGTGGGGGCGGGGCGCGATCCGCAGGAAGCGGCCATCGCGAACGAGGTCGAGGCCTTCATCCACGAGCGCGTCTCACGCGGCTACCTCGACACCGCGGGCGCGCGCCAGGGCGCCCTCGCTCTCTTGCGCTTCCTGGCCCGTCACCGCCGCAAGCTCGCCGACATCACGCCCGCCGATTGGGAGGCCTTCTCGCGCGAGGCCACCAAGGGCACGCGCTATCGCCTGGCCGCGCCCTTGCTGGTGGGTGCTTCCGCCTACCTGCGGATCAAGGTCGAGCAGGGTGTCCTTGCCGCAAGCCCGGTCCCGCCACGCCCCGTTTTCCGCGCGCAGCCGCCCACGCTGCCCGACGACCTGGCCGCGAGCCTCGACGTCCTCGAAGAGGGGATGGCGGCGCAGGATCTCGCCGAGGGCACGCGCAAGACCTACCGGCGCGCGGTGTGGGGGCTGCTCGGCTGGGCAAGTGACGAGCACGGCGCGGTGTCCCTGGCCGAGATCACCCGCGACATGGTGACGGCCTTTCGGCTGCGCCTCCAGAGCGAGCCCTCCAAGACCGGCAACCCCTACTCGTTGCTCACGCAGATCGGCAGCCTGGCCGCCCTGCGTTTCTTCTTTAGCTGGCTGGTGAAGACGGGGCGGCTGCTCGTCGATCCCACGCGCCACCTCTCCTATCCGCGGGCGCCGCGGTACCTGCCGCGCTCGCTCAAGGTGGCCGAGATCGGCCGCCTCATCCGCAGCCTGCCCAAGGACACCCTCGGCCTGCGCGACCGTGCGATGGTGGAGCTGCTCTACGGCACGGGCATGCGGCGCGGCGAGCTGGCCAAGCTCGACCTCTCTGACATCGACTTCGACCAGCGCCAGGTCTTCGTGCGCCAGGGCAAGGGCAGGAAAGACCGCGTGGTGCCGCTCGGGCGCAAGGCCAAGGAGGCGCTCCTCGACTACCTGGAACGCTCGCGGCCCAGGCTCGTGCGCGGGGTCGACCGCGGCGCCGCCTTCCTCGGCCGCGAAGGCCGCCGCCTCAACCGCAACAGCGTCACCGACCGCGTACACGAGCTGGGGGCCCGCATCCGGCTCAAGCTCGCCCCACACCTGCTGCGCCACTCCTGCGCCACGCACCTGCTCAAGGGCCGCGCCGACATCCGCCACATTCAGCGCCTGCTCGGACACGAGAGTCTCCAGACGACCGAGCGCTACACCAAGGTGGACATGGCCGACCTGCGCGCCGTCATCGACCGCTGCCACCCCCGCGAGAAGGGCAAGGCATGACCGCCCCCGAGCTGGTGGACGCGTACCTCAAGGAGAAAGCGCCCGCCTGGGACGCGGAAACCATCGAGCGAGCCCGTTTCGTCCTCCATGAATTCCTGCGTTTCGTTCAGGGCGGACACGTCCTGGGCGAGCACGTCGTCGCCTACGTCGTCGACGTGCGCACGAGGACGACGAAGGCGGGGACACCGCTGGCCGTGCCCACCATTCACGGCCGCCTGGCCACGCTCCGGCGCTTCCTCGAGTGGATCGCCCTCGCCGGCCATGCGCTCCAGGACCTCTCGGACCTCATCGTGCTGAAGAAGTACCGGCTGCTCCCGCGGACGCTCTCGCCCGAGGAGGTGACGGCGCTCATCGAGCGGGGCGCGCGCACTGCCCGCGAGCGCGCGGTCCTGGAGCTGCTCTACGGGACGGGCCTCCGCGCGGCCGAGCTGGTGCGGCTCTGTCCCGACGACGTGGACTTGGCCGAGCGCCTCGTCTATGTGCGTCAGGGGAAGGGGAGGAAGGACCGCATCGTCCCCTTCGGTGAGAGCGTGCGCAAGGCGCTCCTCGCCTGGCTGCGCGAGCGCCAGGCGCGGGGCGGGACGCTCTTCCTCAGCGTCCGCGGCTCTCCGCTCACGCGCGCTGGACTCGTGGGGCTCGTTAGCAAGGCGGGCCAGCGTGCCGGCCTCACCCGGAAAGCCTCGCCGCACCGGCTGCGCCACAGCTACGCGACGCATCTTCTCCAGAACGGCGCCGACGTGCGCCACATCCAGGTCCTCATGGGCCACGCCTCGCTCAGCTCGACCGAGATCTACCTCGGCGTGGACACCGCCGACCTCGCGCGGATGCTGGAGAAGAGCCACCCGCGGGAGCGCGAGAAGGGAGACAAGGCGCTCGTATAATGGCCACCAGAGCCATGGCTACCGCGGCGAAGACGGTCTATCCCCATATCACCAAGGACCCCGGCGTCTGCAGCGGGAGGCCCTGCATCGCAGGAACGCGCGTGCGCGTGGTGGACATTCTGGCCCTGCACCAGGCAGGGCTGACCCCCGAGCAGATCGTCAGGGAGTTTCCGACCCTGGGCGGTCCCGCCGACGTCTACGCGGCGCTGCTCTACTACCACGACCACAAGAGCGAGATCGAAGCGAGCCTGAAGGAAGACGAGGCCCTGGCCGAGCAGTACGAACGCGAGCGGCGCCGCCCGTAGTGGCCGGCTACGGCCGCTTCGTCATCCTGACCGACGAGCACGTCACCTCTGCTCTGGTCGAAGCCCTGAGGAAAGCGGGATGGCTCGTCCATCGTGTCGAGGAGGAGCCAGGGCTCGGCAAGGGCGCGCCCGACGGCAAGGTCTTCGCGTACGCGGCCGCGCGGAGCTGGGTCTGGCTCTCGCGGGACGAGGCCGCGGTCGTGCATCCGGCCGCGTGGCAACGGGAGGGCAGGCCCTTCAAGGGCATGCTCGTCTGGTCGCAGCGCTATCACCATGTGATGTCGATCGGAGACGTCGTGCGCCAGATCCAGGCCCTGACGGAAGAGGACGACCCTTTCGCCGCCGGCCTGCGCTTCATCAAGCCCTGAGCGCGGTCTTGGCGCCCCAGGGCCCGATGTAGGATTCTCTCGCGT
>WNGB01019791.1_pt1 | contig 19424 bp, 14 predicted proteins | sample 5400681 | NCBI WGS metagenome assembly WNGB01 (sample SAMN13153367, study PRJNA577476) | soil metagenome | isolation source: 115 cm soil or saprolite under grassland replicate 2 | place: USA:California | collected 2016-06-15
GTTGGCCGCAACGACCTGTGCCCCTGCGGGTCGGGGCGGAAATACAAGCGCTGCCACGGCGACCCCCGCAACCGCGCAGGCGCGTAGGGCCCGCAGCGGGGAACGGCCGGCCCGGAACCGGTGTCCGCGCCGGCCGGTCAGCCCGGTTACGCGGCCTCGACTTCGGTGCACAGCCACCGCGATTTGCGGGGCTGATGGCCGGGCAGAGGCCGGGGTGGCGGGCTGTGCTCCAGCCGGATGGCCAGGGCACGGACCCGGGGCCCGAAGCTCACGACCACGGTCATCTCAATGACGTCGGACGCGGGCCGGAAGGCCACCACCCGGCGCAGCTGAGGCCGCTGGCCGGCCGCGAGCATCGGGCCCAGGCGCTGGATCCGGGCCCGGGCACGGTCGGTGGCCCAGCTCGACATCTGCCGTGGCGGCCGCGACCCGGCCAGCGTTTCCACCAGTACCTGTGCGAACTGCCCAGGCCACGCACCATGGGTGGCTGCCGGCGGTCCGCCGGGCCGATCCCCGTCCCGGTGCTGCTCCTGCGTGCCCCCCTGGTCCTGCTCGCCTGGCTGGACCTGCCCGGCACCCTGCTCCTGCCCGCCGTGCTCCCCGGCCTGATCCTGTCCGCGGGCCTGGTCCGCGGGCCCGTCTGGGCCGCGGCCCAGACGGAAACGGGCGGGCGGGCCTGGCCTGCGGTCCGTGCCGGACGCGGTAACAGCTCGTCGTCGTACGGCGGCGCTGAGTCGGGGACAGGGCACAGGCGTACCGCGTCCGGGTCAGGCAGCGGCGGGCCGGGTACCCGCGGGCAGGTTCGCCGGCCGCCACCTGGCACGGAACCCGGCCTGGCTCCGGGTGGCTGCGCTCCGGGTGGCTGCGCTCCGGGTGGCTGCAAGGGCGGAATAGGCATGAGACCTCCCGGAAGTCTGCGACGAACACGCGGCTCTGCTGATGCTGCGCGGCGGCGGGGACGTCCACGGGTCTCCGCGCCACACCCTTTGAGTTGTACCGGCCGCCAGTGACATTTCCGGGGCGCCTTCCGCCCGCGCGGATCCTCGGTAATCATGGGAGACTGTGCCCGCTCCCAGGCGGGAATGTGCCTGCCGGGGACTCGGTTGCAGGGAAGAGCCGGGCATCGGGACCGAGCCCGGACCTGCCGTCTCAGGAGAGTTGCCTTGTCGCTTCCACCGCTGGTCGAACCGGCTGCTGAGCTGACCGTGGACGAAGTCCGCCGCTACTCGCGCCACCTGATCATCCCGGACGTCGGGATGACCGGGCAGAAGCGGCTCAAGAACGCCAAGGTGCTCTGCGTGGGCGCCGGCGGCCTGGGTTCCCCCGCCCTCCTCTACCTGGCCGCGGCCGGTGTGGGCACGCTCGGGATCGTGGACTTCGACGTGGTCGACGAGTCCAACCTGCAGCGCCAGGTTATCCACGGCCAGTCCGACGTGGGCCGGTCCAAGGCCGAGTCCGCCCGGGACAGCATCCGTGAGATCAACCCGTACGTGAACGTCATCGTGCACAAGGAGCGCCTGGACTCCGACAACGCGATGCAGATCTTCGCCGGCTACGACCTGATCGTGGACGGCACGGACAACTTCGCGACCCGGTACCTCGTCAACGACGCGTGCGTCCTGCTCGGCAAGCCGTACGTGTGGGGTTCCATCTACCGCTTCGATGGCCAGGCCAGCGTGTTCTGGGCCGAGTACGGGCCGTGCTACCGCTGCCTGTACCCGGAGCCGCCGCCGCCGGGGATGGTCCCGTCCTGCGCCGAGGGCGGTGTGCTCGGGGTGCTCTGCGCCTCGATCGGCTCCATCCAGGTCAACGAGGCCATCAAGGTCATCACCGGGATCGGCGAGCCGCTGGCGGGACGCCTGATGATCTACGACGCCCTGGAAATGACGTACCGCTCGGTCAAGGTCCGCAAGGATCCCGAGTGCCCCGTCTGCGGCAAGAACCCGACGGTCACCGAGCTGATCGACTACGAGGAGTTCTGCGGCGCGGTGTCGGAGGAGGCCCAGGAGGCCGCGGCCGGATCCACGATCACCGCCCGGCAGCTGAAGGACATGCAGGACGCGGGCGAGAACATCTTCCTCGTGGACGTCCGCGAGCCCAACGAGTACGAGATCGTCTCGATCCCCGGCTCGGTGCTCATCCCCAAGGGCGAATTCCTGTCGGGTGCCGCGCTGGAACGTCTCCCGCAGGACAAGCGGCTGGTGCTGCACTGCAAGTCAGGGGTGCGGTCGGCGGAATGCCTGGCGATCGTGAAGAACGCCGGGTTCTCCGACGCCGTGCACGTCGGCGGCGGCGTGCTGTCCTGGGTCGCCACGATCGACCCGTCGCTGCCCTCGTACTGATCCAGTCTCCCCTCGGACGGGCGAACGGGGCCGGGCACGTGCGAACGTGCCCGGCCTTGTGTATTCAGGCCCATAACCTGCCCTTATCCGGGCAACCTCGCCGTGCGCCCGGTGCCGGGGGACGGCCAGGCCGTACCATTCCGGTGTGGCTAAGCATCCGCCGACTCCGGGTGGCGGCGACCCGGCGCCGGAGGGAACCAGCGCGATGGAGCCACGGCCGCTCGCCTCACCGTCCGTGGCGGGTTCCCCGCGCAGTGCTGTTCCGGGGGGACCACTCCGCGAGACCCCCCGGGAGTGGCCGGCTCGGGGGGAACACGGCTTCGCCGCGCCCCGCTCTGCTGTTCCGGGGGGACGACCCCCCGAGACCCCCCGGGAGTGGCCGGCTCGGGGGGAACACGGCTCCGCCGCGCCCCGCTCTGCTGTTCCGGGGGGTCGGGGGGAACACGGCTCCGCCGCGCCCCGCCTCACCGGCCATGCCGCGCCGCCCAGCCAGGATCAACGGCGTTACCGTCTGGTCCTGGCAGGTTTCGTGCTGGCGCTGATCGGCCTCAGCGCGTCGGTGGGCTCGGTCGTGCTGCATGTGCTGCCGCGCACGTTCAGCCGGGGACAGCAGCAGCAGCTCGCGGCCTGGGAGATCGGCAAGCGCTGGCGTACCTGGCCGGCGGGCCGCATCTTCCCCGCGGCCAGCCCCTACCAGGTGCCCGCCACCGCCCTGGACAGCGCCAGTCCCGCCCGGCTGACCGCCACCCGGATCGGTATCGCGCCGGCCGCATCCTGCCCGTCCGCGACGGGCAGGAAGGCCTGGCCCGTGCTGGCCCGGCAGGACTGCACCACGGTGCTGCGGGCCACATACGAGGACTCGACGGGCGCCTTCGCCGTGACCGTCGGGATCGTGGTGCTGCCCGGGCCGGGCCAGGCCAGGGACGCCCTGCACGCGCTGCCCGCGCATACCACGACCGCCGGGCTGCGTGCCGTCCCGTTCGGCCACACGCTGACCTCGCTGTTCAGCGACGCGGCCCGCCAGCTGTCCGCTACCTCCGCGGTCGGCCCGTACCTGATCATGTCCACCGTCGGCTACGCGGACGGCAGGCCCCGCGTCCGCGAGTCAGCCGATCCCTACGACAAGGACGAGATGCTGAGCGCCGCGGACGGGATATCGGACTGGATCGCCGCGCGGATCGGCGCGTCCCCACCCGCCGCCAGATGCCCGGGCGGACCGGCATGCTGAACGCCCTCCGGGTGCCACGGCGGACCGTGGCCAGCGTGCTCATGCTGGCCCTGCTGGGAGCGGTCGGCGCCGCGGCCGCGGTCCCGGCCGCCGCCGACACCGTGCGGGACGCCCAGATGTGGGTGCTCGACGCGGTCAGTGCACCGGCCGCCTGGTCAGTGACCAGGGGGCACGGCTCGACCGTCGCCGTGATCGACAGCGGGGTCAACCCGCACGTGTCCGACCTGGCCGGCTCGGTCATCACCGGCCCCGACCTGACCGGCGTGCATACCCCGCCGGCCAACCCGAACTGGGGCGTGCACGGGACCTGGATGGCGTCACTGATCGCCGGGCACGGGCACGACGGCGGCGGCGGCATCGAGGGCGTGGCCCCCACATCCACGGTGCTCTCGATCAGGGTGGTGACCGACCGGCACGACCCGCGGTATTCCGCCTACGAGCACGAATCGGACAGCCGGGTGCAGAACGCGCTGGCCCAGGCCATCACCTACGCGATCAAGCGCCGCGCCGATGTGATCAGCATGTCGCTGGGTTACCGCGAGCCCAGCATGGCGGTCCGGTTCGCGCTTCAGGACGCGTTCGATCACGGCATCGTCGTGGTCGCCTCGTCCGGCAACGACGGCAACTCGGCCCCGGGTGGCTCGACCAGGCAGGCCCCCTACTCGTTCCCGGCGGACTACCCGGGCGTGCTCGGTGTCGCCGCGGTGTCCCGCAGCGGGTCGCCGGCCCGCTTCTCCAGCGACAACCTGTCCGTCCAGGTCGCGGCGCCCGGGGTCAACGTGCCGGCCCAGGGCCGGGACGGGCAGTACTGGCTGGTCAGCGGGACCAGCCCGGCCTGCGCGCTGACCGCGGGGGTCGCCGCCCTGATCAAGGCGAGGTACCCGCACCTGGCTCCGGCCCTGGTCGTGCAGGCCATCACCTCCAGCACCCGGAACCGCCCGCCCGGCGGCTATGACAACAAGGTCGGGTTCGGCGCCGTGGATGCCGCCGCGGCGCTGGCCGTGGCTGCGAACCTGGCTGCCCGGTCGCACAGCCAGGCGGGCGCGGCCACCACGCTGCACTTCGGCGGCGGCGCCGCGGCCGTGCCGCCGGTGCCGATCGCGCCGCGGGGCGCGGCCGGGCTGATCGTGGCGTGCCTGCTCGCGGTCGCCTGCCTGGCCGCGACCGGGCTGGCCGGAAAGCGGCTGGTGGCCCGGCGGCGCGCCCTGTCGCGCGGGCACCACGCCGCGGACCGCCCGCCGCAGCCGGCCTGGCCCGGCCCCCGGGTTCACGCCACCTGGCCGGAGCGGCCAGGGCCCGGCCCGGCGGCGGAACAGCCCGTAGGGTCGGCGGACCCGGGCTCCGGCTGGCCGTCCTGGCCCGACCGCACCCAGTGACCCGCGACCCCGATCGGCGTCCGGCTGGCCCCGGCCCGGGTGAGCCTGGCCCGGGTGAGCGCGGGCTGGTGCCGGAGTTCGCCAGTCGGGTACTCGATGTCGCGGACTCCATCCCGCCCGGCCAGGTCATGTCGTACGGGGACGTGGCCGAGTACCTGGGACAGGGTGGCCCCCGCCAGGTCGGGCGGGTCATGGCCCTGTGGGGTGGCAGTGTGCCATGGTGGCGGGTGGTGCATGCGGACGGGTCCCTGCTGCGCGGGCACGAACGGGCCGCGCTCGAGCGGTACCGTGCCGAGGGCACCCCCCTGCGGCCGTCCCCGGACGGGCCGCCGTCCCGGGTGGACATGCGCCGGGCCCGCTGGACCGGCCCGGAGCCGTAGTCGGCACCGTACCTGGCCGGCCGGGTATCGGGCCGTTCCTGGAGCCTGGCACCGCACAAATCCCCGCGACACCCGGGGAACCTGACTGCGGATGTCGGTGCCCTCTGCTGGAATGCTGGTCGATGGACCATCACCCGGACGCCTATCGGCTGCTGCGCCGTCCCACGCCGCCAGCCGATCCGCCGCGCCTGGACGCCGCCCAGCAGGCTGTGGTGACGCACGCGGGCGGCCCGCTGCTCGTGCTGGCCGGGCCGGGGACCGGCAAGACCACGGCGATCGTCGAGGCGGTGGCCCAGCGGATCACCGAGCGCCGGATCGACCCGGAACGGGTACTGGTCCTGACCTTCAGCCGCAAGGCCGCGCAGGAGTTGCGGGAGCGGATCACCACCCGGCTGCGCCGGACCACCCGCCAGCCCCTGGCACTGACGTTCCACAGTTACGCCTACGCGCTGGTGCGCCGGGAGTTCGTGCTGGCCGGGGATGTCCCGCCGACCCTGCTGTCCGGTCCCGAGCAGCTGCTGGAGGTCCGGCGGATGCTGCGCGCCGAGGCGGCAGGGGGAAAGCCGGCCGTCGCGCATCGCTGGCCGGAGCGGCTCCAGCCCGCCCTGGCCACCCGCGGTTTCGCCACGGAGCTGCGAGATTTCCTGCTCCGCGCGGCCGAGCGCGGGCTGGACGGCCGGGGACTGGCCCGGCTGGGCCGCGCGCACGGCCGGGATGACTGGGTGGCCGCGGGTGGCTTCCTGGACCGCTATATCGCGCGCTTCGACCTGGCGCCCGTCCCGGCGTATGACTACGCGGAGATCGTCCGGATCGCTGCCGCGATGCTGAGCCGCGCTGCGACCCGCGACCGTGAGCGCAAGGCCTATGACGTGGTCCTCGTGGACGAGTACCAGGACACCGACCCCGCCCAGGAGGCGCTGCTGCACGCGCTGGCGGGCGACGGCCGTGAGCTCATCGCGGTGGGGGACCCGGATCAGTCCATCTACGCGTTCCGCGGGGCGGACGTGCACGCGATGGGACGCTTCCCGGACCTGTTCCGGACCCCCGACGACCGCCCGGCCAGCGTCATAGCCTTGCGTACCTGCCGCCGCAGCGGCCCCGTGCTGCTCGCCGCCTCCCGTCGGGTAGCGGCCCGGCTGCCCGCCGCCGCGGGCCTGAACGGGGCCGGGGACCCGCCCGTGCCTGGCCGGCCATCCCGCGAGCGCCCCAGCCCCGGGCAGCCCGCCCCCGGGCACCGGTCCCGCGGTCACCGGAACCTGGTCCCGCTGGCCAGCGCGGAGCCCGGATCGGCCCGGATCCTGGTGGCGTCGAGCGCCAGCCAGGAAGCCGCCGTGATCGCCGACAGCCTGCGCCGCGCGCACCTGGTGGACGGCATTCCCTGGTCGTCCATGGCCGTTCTGGTGCGCTCGGCCACGCGCCAGGTTCCGTTGCTGCGCCGTGCCCTCGGGACGGGAGGCGTCCCCGCGGTGGTGGCCGGCGACGAGCTGCCGCTGGCCGCGGAGCCCGGCGCACGGCCACTGCTCGCGCTGCTGCGCTGCGCCCTGCAGCCGGGCGCGCTCGACGAGGACGCGGCGGCCGAGCTGCTGACCGGGCCGCTGGGCGGGACGGACGCTGTGGGCCTGCGGCGGCTGCGCCGGTCACTGCACGCCGCCGATATCGCCGCCGGGCTGCCGCCGGGCAACCAGCCGCTGGCCTCCGCGCTGCGTGATCCCCGCCAGCTGAACCTGCTCGGCGGGCCCCCGGCTGTCGCCGCCCGGAGGGTGGCCACGCTGCTGGGGCTGGCCCGGCGCACCGCCCAGGGCGCGACCACCCCGGATAGTGTTCCCGGCACCGCGTACGACGTGCTCTGGGCCATCTGGGACGCGTCCGGGCTCGGCCCGGCGTGGCAGGCGGCGAGTGCGGCCGGCGGAGCCCGCGGTGCGGCCGCTGACCGGGATCTGGACGCCGTGGTCGCCTTGTTCGACGCGGCGTCCCGGTTTGCGGCCCGGCTGCCGCCCGGGTCACCCTCGCTGTTCCTGGACAGCATGGGCGGCCAGGAGATCCCCGGCGACACCCTGGCCGACCGGGCCCCGGAGGGTGAGGCGGTGCGTATCCTCACCGCGCACCGTTCCAAGGGCCTGGAATGGGACCTGGTCGTGGTGGCGGGGGTGCAGGAGGGCACCTGGCCCGACCTGCGGATGCGCTCCTCGCTGCTGGGCATGGACGAGCTGGTCGACGCGGTGGACGCGCAGGCTGGGGCCGGGCCGCCCGGCGCCGGCGACGCGGCGGCCGCGGCACTGGTGTCCAAGCTGCTCGACGAGGAACGCCGGCTGTTCTACGTGGCGGTGACCCGGGCCCGGCGCGCCCTGGTGGTCACCGCGGCCGGCGGGGAAGACAGCGAGGACCGGCCATCCCGGTTCCTGGCCGAGCTGGCCGGCGACGACATCGAGATCGAGCAGGTCGCGTCGGCCGGACGGCACTGGCTCTCGCTGCCCGCGCTGACCGCCGAGCTGCGCCGCGCGGCGGCCGACCCGGGCAGGCCGCAGGCGGTCCGCGCTGCGGCCGCGGCCCAGCTGGCACGGCTCGCGGCGGCCGGCGTGCGTGGCGCGCACCCCCGGCAGTGGTACGCGCTGACCACCCTGTCCGATCCAGGCCCGCTCACCGGCGCGATCATCCAGCTGTCCCCATCCCAGGTCGAGTCGTTCACCAAGTGCGGGCTGCGCTGGCTGCTGGAGGCTGCCGCCGGGGCCGGTACCTCGGACGTCCTGCGGCACCTGGGCACGGTCATCCATGCGGCGGCGGTGCTGGCCGCCGAGGGCACTGGCGATGCGGGCATCGAGGAGCGCATCGACGACATCTGGCACCACCTGGACTTCGGGAGCGCCTGGTACAACGACAAGCAGCGGGAGCTCGCGCGGCGGATGGTGGCCCGGTTCCTGGCCTGGCACCGTGGCAACCCCAGGCAGCTGGTCGCGGTGGAGCAGGCCCTCCGGGTCCGGATCGGCCAGGTCGAGATCACAGGGCGGGTGGACCGGCTGGAGCGCGACGAGCACGGCGGCGGCGTCATCGTGGACCTGAAGACTGGGTCGTCCCGGCCGCCCGACGCGGACCTGGACCGCAACCCCCAGCTCGGCGTGTACCAGCTGGCGCTGATGCTGGGCGCGTTCGAGCAGTTCGGCCTGGTCGAGCCCGGTGGTGCGGAGCTGGTGCAGGTGGGGAAGGCGGGCCTGAAAGCGGAGGTCAAGGTGCAGCGGCAGCGCGCGCTGGGTGACGACCCGGAGCCGGGCTGGGCCGCCCGGCTGGTCGAGACGGTCGCGGCGGGCATGACCGGCCCGGTGTTCGGCGCCACCGTGAACCCGGGCTGCCGGGTCTGCCCGGTCCGGACGTGCTGCCCGGTGCATCCCGACGGTGCCCAGGTGACCCCGTGACCGCGGGCCAGGTGACCGGCGGCCCGGTGACCGGCTCCGGGGTGACCGGCTCCGGGATGACGGACACCGCTACGGTCTACCCCCCGGTGCAGCTGGCCCGGCTGCTGGGACTGCCTGAGCCCACCGCCGAGCAGGCCGCGGTGATCGGGGCGCCGCCGCGCCCGCTGGCCGTGATCGCCGGGGCCGGCTCGGGCAAGAGCGAGACCATGGCGGCGCGGCTGGTCTGGCTGGTCGCGAACGGCGTGGTCCGGCCTGAGCGGGTGCTCGGCCTGACGTTCACCAGGAAGGCCGCGGCCGAGCTCGGCCAGCGGGTGCGGGCCCGGCTGGACGGTCTGCGGAAGGCCGGCCTGTCCCTCCCCGGCCAGGCTGCCCCCGGCCAGGCTGCCCCCGGCCAGGCCCTCCCGGGCCAGGCTGTCCCGGGCCAGGGGGCCCCGGGCCACCCCACCCCGGGCCACCCCACGCCGGGCCAGGCCAGCCCGGCGCCGGGGACCCCCGGGGGCGCCGGTGACCTGGAGGGCGAGCCGGTGGTGTCCACCTATCACGCCTACGCCGCCCGGCTGGTCGCCGACCATGCGCTGCGCGAGGCACTGGAACCGACGCTGCGGCTGATCACGCCGGCGGTGGCCTGGCAGGTCGCGGCCCGGGTGGTGTCCGGGTACGGCGGGCCGATGGACGCGGTGGCCTGGTCGCCGCCCGCGGTCACCGCGGCCGTGCTGATGCTGGCGGGTGAGCTGGCCGAGCACTTGCGGGCGCCGGGCGACGTGACCGGGGTGGGGGACTGGCTGGAGGCGGAGGCTGCGGCGCTGCCCGGGAAACTGCCCAGTACCGTGCGCAAGATCCTGGACTGCCAGCGGGCGCGGGAGCAGCTCCTGCCGATGGTGGCCGGTTATGCGCGGGCCAAGGCCGAGCGTGAGGTCATCGACCACGGCGACCAGGTGGCCATCGCCGCCAAGATCGCGGCCCGCCACCCTGAGGTGGGTGCAGCCGAACGCGGCCGCTACCAGGTCGTGCTGCTCGACGAGTACCAGGACACCAGCCACGCGCAGCTGGTCCTGCTCCGGGCGCTGTTCGGCGGCGGCCACCCGGTGACCGCGGTGGGTGATCCCTGCCAGTCGATCTACGGCTGGCGCGGCGCGAGCGCGGGCAACCTGCGCCGGTTCGGCCGTGACTTCCCGGTCGTCACAGGCAGCGGGCGAAGCCGGCGGGTGCAGCCGGCCGAGGTGCGCATGCTGTCCACCAGCTTCCGGAACACCGGCCGGGTCCTCGACGTGGCCGCGGTGGTGCAGGAAGGGTTGCGAGCCGCGGCACCGGAAGTGCCCCGGCTGGTCCCGCCGCCGGACCGGGCCGGCCGCGGCCGGGTAACCTGCGCGCTTACCGAGACGGCCGCCGACGAGGCGGCCTGGGTCGCCGGGCAGGTCAGCGCGCTGCTGGCGATGCCGCCCGGGATGGCACCGGATGGGGGGCCATGGCCGGACCGCCGCGAGGACCGCGTGCATCCCCGCGACATCGCGGTCCTGTGCCGCAAGCGTGCCCAGTTCCCCGCGCTCCGTGCCGCGCTCGAGGCCCGCGGCATCCCGGTCGAGGTGGTTGGCCTGGGCGGGCTGCTCACGGTCCCGGAGGTGGCCGACATCGTCGCCACCCTGCGCGTCCTGCATGATCCCGGCGCCTCCGCGCCGCTGGCCCGGCTGCTCACCGGCCCCCGCTGGCGGATCGGCCCGCGCGACCTGGTGGCGCTGGGCAAGCGGGCCCGGTCTCTGACCCGCGAACAGCGGCGGTCTGCGGGCGAGCGCGGCCGGCCAGCGGATGACCGCGGACGGCCACCAGCTGACCGGGCACGGTCAGCGGACCGGGGGGAGCCGATCCCGGACGAGGATCCGCTGGCCAAGGCCATCACGGACCTGACCGCCGATCCGGGCAGCCTGGTCGAGGCCCTGGATGACCTCGGCGACCCGGCCGCCTATTCGGCGGCCGGGCATGCCCGCCTGGCCGCGCTGGCGGGTGAGCTGCGCGAGCTGCGCTCCCGGGTGGCCCGGCCCTTGCCCGACCTGGTCGGCGAGGTGGAACGGGCGCTCGGGCTGGACATCGAGGTGGCGGCCAGGCCCGGGCTGGACATGGCCAGCGCCCGCGCCGACCTGGACGCGTTTGCCGACGCCGCGGCCGCGTTCGCCGGCGATCAGGAGGAGCCGACACTAGGCGCGTTCCTGGCCTACCTGACCGCGGCCGAGGAGGAGGAGTTCGGGCTGGAGGCCGGCCGGGTGGGCGACGGGGACACGGTCACGCTGGCCACCGTGCACGCCTCGAAAGGCCTGCAGTGGGCCGCGGTGGTGGTGCCCGGGCTGTCCGCCGGGAAGAAAGCGCAGGTGTTCCCGGCCAAGCCCCGGTTCGTGAGCCGCTGGACCGAGAATGCGCGGCTGCTCCCGTTCGGGCTGCGGGGTGACGCCGGTGACCTGCCCGCGCTGCCCAGCCTGGAGCCGGCTGGCCTGCACCGGCTACTGGTGGGGGGACGCGTCCTCACCGCTCGGTCCGTCGGTCTTCCTCGAGGAGGTACGGGCGGCCTGCGAGGCGGGCGCGGGCACCGTTGCCTGCTGGACCCCGCCGCCGGAGGAGGACAGCGAGAACCCCGCGCTCGCCGAACCGCCTTCCGCGGTGTGGCCGGCTGACCCGCACGGCAGGCGGTACGACGCGGTCCGGGAGGCCGCGGACCTGGTCCGCCAGGCGATGGCGGGCGGGGACCGCGGGCCCGGAACGGGGGCGCTGAGCGGGGAAGACCAGGCACTGATAGCAGCCTGGGACGCCGACACCGGGCTGCTCCTGGCCGAACGGGAGGAATGGCGCGCCGAGACCGCGTCCGCGGTCTGGCTGCCCCCGCAGCTGTCCGTGTCCTCGCTGGTGATGATGGCGCGGGACCCGGCCGAGCTGGCCCGCCAGATCCGCCGGCCGATGCCGCGGCCGCCGGCGCCGCAGGCCCGGCGGGGCACCGCCTTCCACCGCTGGCTGGAGGAGCGGTTCAGCCAGCAGCGCCTGATCGATCCCGACGACCTGCTCGGCGCCGCCGACGACCCGGCGGCTGGTGGCCCGGCGGACGGTGACGCGAACGACCTCGCGGCGTTGCGGGAGATGTTCGAGGCCGGCGAGTGGGGCAACCGCTGGCCGGTGGAGGTGGAGGTCCCGTTCGAGACGCTGATCGCCGGGCGGCCGGTCCGCGGCCGGATCGACGCGGTGTTCGGGGACGCCGCCGAAGGCGGTTTCGACGTGGTGGACTGGAAGACGGGCCAGCCCCCAGGCTCCGCGGCTGAGCACCAGGCGGTCGCGGTCCAGCTCGCCGCGTACCGGCTGGCGTGGGCGCAGCTGGCCGGGGTGCCGTCGGATCAGGTCCGGGCAGCGTTCTACTACGTACGGCACGACCTGACGCTGCGCCCCGCTGACTTGCTGGATGAGGCGGGCCTGGCCGCGCTGATCGAGCAGATCCCGGCCGGGACGTCCTGAACGTCACGCCAGCCGCTGGCCCTCAGTCCCGCAGGTGACGCTCAACCGTCGCCACCTTGCTGTCCAGCCCGCCCGTCACGCCGGGACGGATGTCGGCCTTGAGGACCAGGCTGACCCGCGGCGCCCTCGCGGCCACGGCGTCCACCGCCCGCCTGACCACGTCCATGACCTCGTCCCAGTCACCCTCGATGGAGGTGAACATGGCGTCGGTACGGTTGGGCAGCCCGCTCTCCCGGACCACCCGTACCGCGTCCGCCACGTACTCTCCGACTCCTTCACCCACGCCCAGCGGCGTGACCGAAAATGCGACGATCATCGTGTGCTCCGTCCTGTGCTGCCAGTCCAGACTGGTCGCCGGGCCCGGGCGTGGCCGGGGTGGCCAGCAGCAGCCAGCAGGCCAGGCCGAGCGGGTAGACACCGTAGCCGAAGCGGCTCGCCGGGGCGAAAGCGAACATCAGCACCAGCCCGACCACCAGCCGCCAGCCCGCCGCGTGCTCGTCCCGCGGCGGCCGTAGGACCAGGGACGCAGCCACGCCCGCCCCGGCCAGCAGGACCAGCGCGATCGCCACCAGGTGTCCCGGTCCCCACGCCTCGGCGATCAGGTGCCCGGGCAGGAAGCTGGCCGCCGGGCTCTTGATCTTGGTGAGCCCGAGCGGGAACAGGATCGTGTTCGACACCACCGCGGCGGGCTGGGAGATCAGGACCGGGCCGTCCACCGCGATCGGCACCGCGATCACGGCGCGCGCCAGCCACGCGGCGGAACGCTTGCCGTCACGCGCCACCACCAGGGCGAGGGCCACCGCCAGGGCGGGCCAGGCGGTGGCCTTCATGGCCGCGGCGAGGCCCAGGACCACGCCCGCCAGGATGATCCGCACCAGGGGCCGCGGGGACTGGCTGGCCCGCAGCAGGGCGAGCCCCAGGCAGATCAGGGCGAGCACGGGCAGGTCGTCGCCGCCGGTGCTGAGCGGGAACGCGATGATGGGCGAGGCGGTGACCACCGCGGTCCACAGCCACGGCCGTGGCACGCGGCTGAGGGCCAGGGTGCCAGCGAACCCGAGCACGAACACCACCCCGAACCACAGCCGCGGATCGGTGAGCAGGCCGCCGCCGAAGAGCGCGTGCGGGACCCCGAACACGGCCAGCGCGGGCAGGTACGGGTTGTAGACGTACGGGTTGTGTGCCGTGGCCACCGTGTGCGCGCCCTGGTAGGGCGTGCCGTTGTGCAGGAAGAGCCCGGGGCTGAATCCGCGTCCCCGGGAGTAGCCGGCGCCCGGTGCACGCCGCCGATCGAGCGTCGGGCGAGGGGGAATGGCCCAGGGTGCCCACGATGCTGGTTTATTAGATAGCCGGCAACGTCCGGCAAGGAGGGGCTCACCGCTCATGGATGTGCGCGACTACATCGACAGCAACGCGCGGGAATTCTTCGATCAGCTCAAGGTGTGGCTGGCGATCCCGTCTATCTCCGCCGATCCTGGTCATCACGGCGACGTGCGATCGTCCGCGCAGTGGCTCGCCGCGCACCTCACCGCCACCGGGTTCCCCACGGTGGAGATCTGGGACACCGGGACGGCCAGCGCGCCTGGCCAGCCAGCCGTGTTCGCGCACTGGCCGGCCCTTGACCCGGCCGCCCCGACCGTTCTCGTCTACGGTCACCACGACGTGCAGCCCGTGGAGCCACTCGGCGAGTGGCGCTCCCCGCCGTTCGAGCCGGCCGAGCGGGATGGCCAGTTGCTGGGCCGGGGCGCCTCGGACGACAAGGGCCAGGTGCTCCTGCATACCCTCGGCCTCCGGGCCTGCCTGGCGGGCGGCGCCAGCGGACCTCCGGTCTCACTGAAGTTCCTTATCGAGGGCGAAGAGGAGTCCGGGTCGCCGCACTTCGCCGACCTGCTGAGAAGCCGGGCCGACCGGCTCAGCTGCGACATGATCGTGATCTCCGACACCACGATGTGGGCGGCCGACGTTCCCTCGATGTGCACTGGGATGCGCGGTCTCGTCGACGCCCAGATCGACCTGCGCGGCGGGGACACGGACGTGCACTCCGGCTCGTTCGGCGGCGGCGTGCCGAACCCGCTGCACGCGCTGGCCGCACTGCTCGCCGGCCTGCACGATGAGGAGGGCCGGGTCACCCTGCCCGGCTTCTATGACGCGGTGCTGCCACTGACCGACGCCGACCGGGCCCTCTTCGCCCGCCTCCCGTTCGAGGAGAAGGCCTGGCTTGCCGATGCGGGCGGTAGCCATGCCGCCGCGGGAGAGGCGGGGTACACCACCCTGGAGCGGGTCTGGGCCCGGCCCACGGCTGAGGTGAACGGCATGTGGGGGGGCCACACCGGACCGGGAGCGAAGACCATCGTGCCCAGCCAGGCGCACGCCAAGGTCTCCTTCCGGCTCGTGGCCAACCAGGAGCCGGCCGACATCGCGGTGGCGCTGCGCCAGTACGTGGCGGCCCGCACGCCGCCGGGCATCGAGGCGGTGGTGACGTTCGGCGGCCCCGGGGTGCGGCCCGCGTTCTCGCCGCTCCACTCGCCGGGGGTGCAGGCCGCGAAACAGGCCATGGAGCGCGCGTTCGGCCGGGAGGTGCTGTTCACCCGGGAGGGCGGAAGCGGCCCGGAAGCCGATCTCGGTGACATCCTGGGCGCGCCGCTGGTCTTCCTCGCGGTAGGACTGGATGACGACCGGATCCACGCGCCGAACGAGAAGGTGGAGATGGCGCTGCTGCTGCGGGGAGCGGAGGCGGTGGCCTATCTCTGGGAAGAGCTGGCCGCGGATCGCGCCGGGATCACGGCCACCCGATGAGCGCCGCGCAGGACACCGGGACCGGCGCCCCCGATGCCCAGGAATACGCCGGCGAGCTGGGCGGGTTCGTGCTGGCCCGCAGCGGTGTGGACCGGGTCAGCGCGCGCCGCGGTGACACCGAGTGGCTCGCCGAGCTGGTCCTCGTCCCTCCCGCCGAGGCTCCCGAGGGCCTGAGGTTCCTGCTCGGCGTGGACGACGCGGGGGTGGCCTATTTCGGGGTGATGGGACCCCCGGGATCCCTGGAGTCCCTGGTCACAGACACGGAGGAGCCTGCCGGGGGCACCCCGGCCGGGGACCAGGCAGCTCCCGGCCAAGCGGAAGCCGGGCAGGCGGCACCCGGCCAAGCCGGAGCAGACCAGGCGGCGCCAGACCAGCAACTCCCGGAGCGGGAAGCCACCAGCCAGGAAGCCACCAGCCAGGAAGCCCTTGAGCAGGAAGCCCTTGAGCAGGAAGCCCCTGGGCAGGAAGCTGTCCGCCAGGAGACTCCCGAGCAGGAAGCCCCTGGGCAGGTAGCCCCTGGGCAGGAAGCTGTCCGCCAGGAGACTCCCGAGCAGGAAACCCCTGGGCAGGAAGCTGTCCGCCAGGAAACTCCCGAGCAGCAGACCGTGACCGAGCAGGCGGCGTGGCTGGCCAGGGCCCAGCCCGGGCTGCGGGCTGCCGGGCTGCGGGAGGCGGCGGCTCTGCTGAACGACCGGGACGCGGGCCTGTTCACGCACGCCGTGGCGCTGGCCAACTGGCACGCGAGCCACACCCACTGCCCGCGCTGCGGCACGCCGACCGTGACGATCGCTGCCGGGCACGCGCAGCGCTGCCCGGTTGACGGCAGTGAGCATTTCCCGCGGATCGACCCGGCGGTCATCATGCTGGTCACCGATCCGGACGACCGGTGCCTGCTGGCCCGCAACCGGCGCTGGCCGGAGCGCCGCGTGTCCATCCTGGCCGGTTTCGTCGAACCGGGGGAATCCGCTGAGCAGGCGGTGGCCCGCGAGGTCGAGGAGGAGACCGCGATCGTCGTGACCCGGGTGCGCTATGTCGGCAGCCAGCCGTGGCCGATGCCGCAGAGCCTGATGCTCGGCTTCCGCGCCCAGGCCGGGGGCGAGCTTGACCTGCGGGTGGACGAGGACGAGATCGCCGAGGCGCACTGGTACAGCCGGGCGGAGCTGCGCGGCGCGCTGGCGGCCGGGGAGATCCTGCTGCCGCCTCCGGTGTCCATCGCGCACCGGCTGATCGAGTCCTGGTACGGGGAGGAACTGCCCGGCGTCTGGTAAGCCCGACCTTGTCTCAGGCCGGGGCGAGCTGCCGGACGGCCTCGGCCTCGTCGACGCCGGGCGCAGGCACGATCGCGATGACCGGGGTGTCCAGCCCGGCCGCCTGGTACCCGGCCACCCGCTCCCGGCAGTATCCGGGCGGACCGTGCACGATCAGCTCGTCGACCAGGTCGTCATCGATGGCCGCGAGCGCGGCCTTGCGCTCACCCGCCGCCCATGCCTCCCGCATCCGGCCGAACCGCGGGCCGCGGCCGAGCCAGTCGTGAAACGCGGCGTAGGCCGGGACCGTGAGGTAGGCGGCGATCATCCGGCGGCCGATCTCCCGGGCCAGGCTGGCGTCGGTGGTCGGGCAGACGAAGATGCGCGCGATCAGCTCACAGTCCGGGCCGGCCACCGCGCGCACGGCGGGGACGTCCGAGGACGCGAGCCAGTTCGTGATCACCCCATCCGACATCGCCGCGGCCAGCGCGACCATCCCGGGCCCCAGCGCGGCGAGCGCCAGCGCGGGCGGCGGGACCGGGGCTGGGTCCAGGCGGAAGCCGTTGATGGTGAAGGTCTCGCCCTGCATCGAGACCTTCTCGCCCGCCAGTGCCCGCCGCAGGAACTGCAGCGTGTCGCGGGCGCGCTGATACGGGCGGTCCAGTGCGATCCCGTTCCAGTCGGTGACCACCGCGGGCGAGGAGACCCCGATGCCCAGCACGAAGCGGCCGGGGGCGAGGCCGGCCAGGGCGGCCGCGCTCATCGCCAGCAGGGCGGGCCCGCGGGTGTAGATGTTGGCCACGGCGGTCCCCAGCCGCAGTCCCCCCGGATCCAGCGGCCCCGGTCCCTGGCTCCCGGTGCCCTGCTTGGCGGTCCACTGGGCCGCCAGGACCAGCGGGGTGAACGCGTCCGCGCCGCTGACCTCCGACGACCAGGCGTCGGTATAGCCCAGGTCAGGAAGGGCGGCCACGAGGTCGCGCTGGCCGGACAGGGGCATTCCGCTTAGTGGGATCGTGATGCCCCATCGTGACGTCGGCCGCACAGTACCTCCCGGAGTTCCCGCCCATCATCGCAGCGGGCGTGGCAGGATGCCCGGCATGGACCTGGATTGCGCTGACCCACTGGCCGGTGGGCATGTCCGGTGACCTTGACCTCGACGCGGTGTTCGGCCGTTCATCACCGGATGATGCCTTCGCCGCCGTGCTGACCGAGGCCCGGATGGTGCTGGGCGAGATCGCCAGCCCGCTGGAGGCTGAGCTATGGGGCTCGGACATCCTCGCCGCCCTCGGCGGGCCGGCGAGCCTGGCCGCGCAGGCGATGGTGCCCGCCGCCGAGCGGAGCGGCAGCCCAGAGGCCCTGGCCATCCTGCGGGTTCTCGGTGCGCTCGGCTGGCCTGACCTGCGCACGGCCGCGACCCGGGCCGCGGGACGGCTGGCCGCGCGGGGGATCCCGGACCCGGCCTGGGCCGCCGAGGTCGGGTCGCCGGCGGTGGGTGAGTGCTGGCGTTACGGGGATGACCGTGGCGCCCAGGAAGCCGTGACCCTGAGCTTCGGGTACGCCGCCGGGCGGCATGTGGTCTCGCTCCTGCTGGATCACTCCTGCGGGGGCGGCATCAAGAACGTCTGGGTGGGCGAGGCCGGGGATGTGCTCGCCCGGACCAAGGACATGGCCGACGAGGACCCCAGCATGGTCTTCGAGATGATCACGCCGGCGGTGGCGCGCACCAAGGTGGAGCGGGCCATCGCCGCGGGGGAGTGCCCGGTCCAGCCGGACGAGTTCAGCAACGTCGCCTCGACCAGGGCGATCCTGCGTGCCCGCGCGGCCCTGCTGGCGCGTTCCGAGATCGCCTGACAGTTTCGAGAGCACCGCTCTTGACTTAGTCCGCCGATCTGATCCATACTGCTCTTGCAAGAGAGCGATGCTCTCCACCGACCAGAGGAGTAGTCATGAACGCCAGCCCGCAGACCCGCTACCTGGCTCCCACCGGGATGGACCGGATGTTCAACTCGACCGTGGCCATGCTGACCCGGGCCGGGATCAGCGTCATGGGGTCGCGGGTGCTGGCGGTCCGCGGCCGCAAGAGCGGTGAGTGGCGGACCACCCCGGTGAACCTGCTGACGGTGGACGGCACCCGCTATCTGGTCGCGCCGCGAGGGCAGGCCCAGTGGGTCCGCAACCTGCGCGCCGCCGGGCAGGGCGAGCTCCGGGTCGGCCGCCGGACCGAGCGCTTCACGGCCACCGAGCTGGCCGATGCGGACAAGCCGCCGGTGCTGCGCGCCTACCTGCGCCGCTGGGGCTGGGAGGTTGGGCGGTTCTTCGAGGGCGTCACCGCGGACGCGACCGAGGAGCAGGTCCGCGGGATTGCCCCGGGCTTCCCCGTGTTCCGGATCACGATCGACGGCGCGGACGGCGCCCGGCGCTAACCGGTCAGGGCCAGGGTGGCGCCGGTGAAGTCGAGCAGGCGGTGGTAGCCGCCGGCCGCGGGGAACACGGCGAGGCCGCCCCGTACCACCGCCCGCGAGCCGTCCGGACCGGCCAGCAGGGTCCCGTCCGCGCCGACGGCCACGAACTCGCCGTTCCGGCGCAGCAGTACCGGGCCGTCACGACGCGCTGAGATCGTGCACCGGCCGGCCCGCAGCCCGTCGAGCACCGCACCGGGCCCCTCGCCAGCGCATTCCACCCAGGTCGTGGGGGTCCCGGGGGTGGCGTCCGCGCCTGGCCGGTGCCAGTCGCTGCCGCCGACCGGCACCGCGGTCGGATCCCAGGCCAGCCACCAGGCCAGCGGGGTCGTCCAGTGCGGATCCAGCCAGCTCCAGTGCCAGACCTCAGCCAGCGGCGGCCGGCGCCGCATCGGCCAGATCCAGCTGACGTGGCCGCCGATCGGATGATTGACCGAGAGCAGCCCGCCCTGCTGCTCGGTGGCCTCCAGCCAGTGGTCGGGCGGCTCGCGGAAGTCGATCCAGCCCACGTCGCCGAGCGCGTTCGCGTGCCCGTCCTCGGTGGTGACCTCCTGGCCGGGGATCAGGGTGATCCCGTACCGGGCCGCGGCGTCCTTGAGCTCGGGGTGATGGCTGGTCGTGTTGTGATCGGTCACGGCGAGGAAGTCAAGTCCCTGGGCGGCCGCGAAGCGGGCCAGCTCGGGCACGGTGAACGCGCCGTCCGAGT
>WNGB01005252.1_pt1 | contig 19422 bp, 23 predicted proteins | sample 5400681 | NCBI WGS metagenome assembly WNGB01 (sample SAMN13153367, study PRJNA577476) | soil metagenome | isolation source: 115 cm soil or saprolite under grassland replicate 2 | place: USA:California | collected 2016-06-15
CGATCATCACCTCGGCCTCGTCGAATCGTCCCAATGCGATCAGCGCCTCGGTCAAGTCGGCTTGGAAGCGGAAGGCGGGCTGCGTTCGATCCCCGATAGCGTCGAGCATCTGCAGCGCGCGACCGTCGGCCGTCACGACGGCCGGGAGGTCCTCGAGCGTGAGGTCCACGAACCCGAGCAACCCGAGCGCCAGAGCCGTCAGCTGTGGACTCTCGGTCGTCTCCGCCAGCTCCAGCGCTCGTTGGCCGTCGGCGCGAGCGCCATCGAGGTCGCCTCCGTAGGCACGGATGAGCCCGCGCCGCGCAAGTGCGGCTGATAGATAGACCACTTGCTCCGTTTCCTCCGCCGTCTCGACGGCGTCCTCCGCGTACCGCAGCGCGATGCCGAGGTTTCCCGTCCAGCACTCGAGCTCGGCGAGAAAACCGAGCATCTGTGCGACCGAGCTGTCGTCGCCGGTGTCGCGGCTGCGGTCGAGATACTTGTGGGCAAGCGCCCGCGCCCGCTCGAAGTCGTCCATCCATTTCGCCCAATTGGCGGGCAGTGTGCTGAATTCCCAGATGCGCGGATCCTGCTGGAGCTCGTGCCCACGCACGATGGCCGCGTGGTCCGCGATCCGGCCACGCTGAAGGTCGCCCTCGGCGGCATTGAGGAGGGCGAAGGCATAGAGGGCTGGTTCGGATACCGGATCCAGAAGCTCGAGGGCATTCCGCGCGTGGTCTGTCGCGCGGTCCACATCCTCCTCGTACATCCATGCCAGGCGGGAGTGGAACCGGGCCCGCCACGATGGATCCTCCGTCGTCGCCAGGGCGGACTCAGCGATCTGCACCGCGTCGTGGCTCGTGCCGTCGAACCACACGATCGTGGCGAGCAACAGCGAAGCCTCGAGCCGCAGATTCGGGTCCACGATCGTCGGCAGGAGCGCGGCGAGCTCTTCATGTGCCAGGGTCGTGTCACCGGCGACGAAGCGTGCCTCCGCCCGACGGACCTGCCGTCGAGCGACGGCGTCGGCCTCCGCCCTCGTGCTCAACGCGATGGCCCGGTCGTAGAGGTCAAGGGCTGCCATCGTCGCCCCTCGGGCGCCGGCTGCCGCCGCCGCCTCCTCGAGGGCGGCCGCGACCGCGTCATCGGGTCCGGCGGCAGCGTCAGCAAGATGAAGGGCGGTCGCCTCTGGATCCGACGTGATCGTTGCAAAGCGACGATGGAGATCGCGGCGGACGCTGGGCGCCGCGTCCCCACGCGCGACGGACGCGAGCAGCGGATGGACGAGCCGAAGGCTGTTCCGAAGCAGGGAGATGAGTCCCTCCCGCCGGGCAGGTTCCAGTAGGCCCTCGAGCTCGTCGTCGGCGACTTCGAGAACTCGCGATAACTCCGGCTCGGTGGTGTCTGGACCGATGGCAATCGCGGTGACCGCTCGGCGGGTGGGCTCGGGCAACGCATCGAGGCGCCGAGCGAGGAGCGCGCGGAGATCGGCCGGAATGATCTCGTCGAGGGAGGCGGGCGAGCTCGGCTGTGCTGCCAGCGCTCGCGCAACCTCGAGCGCGAAGTAGGGATTGCCGCCGGTCATGGCGTGGAGCCTGACAAGAGCCGGTCGCGCCAGCGCCAGACCGACTCGGCTTCGAATCAGGTGACGAAGGGCGCCCAGAGGCAGCGGGCCGACCTCCACGGCTCCAGCGATCTCGCTGATGGCGCGCTCGACGCTGGATTCGACCGTCGCGCCTGGTTGCTTGCGCCGGGTCGCCACAACCCGCACGTGCTCGGAGGTAAGGCGTCGGAGCGTGGCGCCCAGCACCGCGTCGGAGGAACGGTCCAGCCACTGGACGTCGTCGATGGCGACGAGCACCGGATGCTCCCGCGCCAGATGGCGAATGACCGCGAGGAACGCGATCGTCACGGCTCCCTGGTCCACGGCTTCGGAGCCTGGACTCCTGCGCCGCAGGGCAACGTCGAGCGAGTGGCGCTGTGGGGGCGGAAGCGCTTCGAGAGCGTCGTCTCCGATGCCGTTCAGGAGATCGTGGAGGCCGAGGAACGTCAGGCTCGCTTCGCCCTCGGATGCCTGGGTCTGCATGACACGGTGACCGCTCTCGCGGGCTCGTCGGATCGCCTCGTCCCAGAGCAGCGTCTTGCCCATTCCCGCATCGCCCGACAACACGAGCGCTCGCGGGCACACGTCAGATGCCAGGAGGCGATCGATGGCCTCGAGCTCGGCGTCCCGGCCGACAATCTCCACGCCCACGTGCTGACGGTAGTCCCGGTTGGCCGGCGGGGCAATGTCGTTTGTCGGGTCACGACCGCCTACCCGTCCGCCTCGCCGGTTGCCGTCGATCACGCTCGAGAGATGCCCCGGAGAGGCTCCTTGCGTCGGCCGGAACGATCCGGTCGAAACGCACTCGAGCGCGGCCGAGCAGTACCCTGACCTCGGTTTCGTCGCGCGCCCTGACCAGGAAGAACGCGGTCTCGTCCCCGGGAACGAAGATCGCGCTCAGGAGCTCCGGCGACCAGTTGGTCTCTTCGGCCCCCTTCGCGCTCGGCTGCCGCGATGTCGCCTCCAAGATTGCAGCCTCGGCGGCAGTCGCGACGGCACGAGCCGCCGTGTAGACCTCGACCAGAAACGTCTGACTGCGCGGCCGCTCCCGGTTCGAGGACGTTCTGCTCGTCACGACGGCGCCTGAATCGAGACGCTGGATGACGACCTTGCTCGCCGCCGGTACGGCCCAAGCGGGCATGGCCAGGAACGGAGCTCTTTTGACCACTGTTATGCATGCCCTCCGCGGCCGACGTTCGAGCCGACCGTAGGAGCCCGCCTCGGCTCGCGCATCGGGCGATTCCCTATGCGCGGCCAAGCAAGGCCGCCAGCGAGCCTCTGCGCGGGATGGCGAAACCAACGAAAGCGAAGCGTCGCCGCCTCTTCGTCGCGGACAGTGGGTCGTCGCTCAGCCGCCGCGGGCGCTAGATCGTCCTCGCAACATCCGGGCCGCAAGGACGGCGATCCATCCCCAGGCGACCACGATCCAGACGCGCTGGATCAGCCGGTGACGCCGGTGAAGGGCGTTCGCGCGTTGAAGCCGATGATCAGAACCAGGAACCCCACTGCGAGCACCGCGCCAGTGATCGCCGAATACGCCGCCCATCGCGGATCACGCCAGGTCCAGAAGCGGCGTGCGAACACCAAACAAGCGAGCGGTAGCATCGTGAACCCCACGAGCGAGACCACGTCATGGATGACAGCGTGCGTCGTCGGCTCGACTGGCGGGGCCGTGCTCGGCGGGAATCCGGCGCCAGGGTCCGTGCTAAACGCACCGGCGCCGAGGATCGCCAGCGCAAAGATCGCAAGAAACAGGGGTCCCAGTGCGCTGGGCGTGCCGCGCTCCCGCAGGGCTCTGGCGAGGCCCAGGGCGAACCCGAGCACCTGCAACCCGTCGACGACGAAGTTGACGACCTGCATCCAGCCGTCGGCGCCCACCGACAGCAGGCTGACCGGCAGGCGTATCGGGTTGTAGCCGGCGCGCGTGGCGCCCTCGATCAGAAAGACGGCCACGAAGACCGGACCAGCGATCGCGCCGCCCACGCGAGCAGGAGCGTCGTCGAGCGGGGCCGAGTCCAAGCGGTTCGTGGAATCGCGTTCATGACGTTCCGTGCCATCGGCCGCGATCCTCTCGGTCGGCCCCCTCCTATGCGCCGACCGATGCCGGTGCCGGTCGGCCGGGAATGACGCCCAGTTGGCGCATGAGGGTCATCTCGTCGCGGATCCCCCAATGCTCGACTGCCTTGCCATCGCGGTAGCGAACGATATGGACGTACTCGTAGGCCACGTCGCGACCCGTCGGCGGCATCCCCATCAGCTCGCCAGTTTGGCGTCCATGAAAGGTGCAATGGACAACGACGGTGTCGCCCTCGCCGACGACCTGGTGGATCTCCCATCGCTGGTTTGAGAATACGCGCCCGAGCCAGAGCATCGTCTCCTTCGCGCCTTCGAATCCCTGCTTCTCGTCGGCACGCGCCCCATGGTCGATGGAGTCGGCGGAGATCACCTCCGCGAGGGCGTCGACGTCGCACGCCGGGAAGATCTCCTCCCATGTCCGACGAGCCGTGGCTTTCAGATCGTCGATCATCTCTGTTGCCCTCCCCGGTTCGCTATCATTCGTCGGAACAGACCAGAATTGGTGTAAGGTACATTCTCACTAAATGAGCCAAGCTGTCAAGCCCCGCCGTCGTTACGAGTCGCCGCGCCGGCAGCAGCAGGCCGCCCAGACTCGACGCGACATCGTCGCCGCGGCCGGAACGCTCTTCCGGGACCGGGGGTACAGCGCCGCCTCGATGCCGCTGATCGCCGCCGAGGCCGGGGTCGTCGTGGAGACGCTCTATCGCGCCTTCGGCAGCAAGGCGGCGCTCTTCAGGGCGGTGATGGAGGCACTGGTGGCCGGCGGTAGCAAGCGATCCGAGGTTCCGGTCGAGGACCGCCCGGCAATTCGGGCCGTCATCAACGAAGCGAATCCGCGACGGCAGATTGCGCTGTACGCCGCGACCCAGCCGGGTATCCATCGGCGGGTCGGGCCGCTCCTCCGGGCATTGCTGGGAGCCGTCGCGACCGACCCCGAGCTCAAGGCGCTGTGGAAGGACATGGAGGCATGGCGGCTCGAAGGCCAGGGCCGATTCGTCGGGATGCTTGCCGAACGCGGAAGCCTGCGTCCAGGACTGTCATTCGAGTTCGCGCGCGACATCCTCTGGACGCTCTGCTCGCTTGAGGTGCACGACCTCCTGGTCGTCAGTCGTGGCTGGACGTCCAAGCAGTACGAGGAGTGGCTGACGGCCGCCCTGGAACGCGAGCTCCTGCCTGATGCCGAGGCTCGTGACTCGCGTCCACGCGGATCGACGGCGGAGGGTCGTTAGGACGATCTGATCAGACGACCCATTCGTGAGAGGATTTCGGGAGTTCAGCGGCCCGCAGCGTTGATCCTGGACGTGGTTTCACGCAAGAAGGCGATTGACGAGGCGTGATAATCACCACGCGGCGCCTGGCCGCGGCGTGAATCTGGGGGTCGTGCTCGGGCTGGCGGCGTCCCTCGCAATCACAGGCTGCGGTGGGTCGCCCGGCTCGGGCGAGCCGGCCGAGTCTTCGACCACGTTCGCGTCGAGCTTCATAGAGTCGCCGGGGCCGGCGACGCCGACCCGACGCCTTCGACCACTGGCGAGTCGATGTGCAGTTTCGAAGCCCCCGTGAACCTGGGGTCCACCCTCAATACCATCGGATTCGACGGGGGACCAGCGCCTAGCGGCGATGGGCTGCGCCTCTACTTCGTCTCGGATCGGCCGGGGGGCCAGGGCGGTGGCGACATCTGGGTCGCCGAACGAGCGTCGCTCGATGCGCCCTTTGGTATGCCTGACGACCTGGGACCGGGCGTGAACGATGAGAGCAACGAGGGGGCGCCGAGCCTGACCACGGACGAGTTAACGCTCTTCTTCGACCGGGACGATGGCGGGATCTGGATGGCAAGGAGGCAGGCCGTGGGCGCTCCCTTCGGCGAAGCCGAGCGTCTAGGCGAGCCCGTCGACACTCAGTTTGGTACCGGTTTCCCGGCCCTCTCCTCCGATGGGCGGACGCTCTATTTCGCCTCTGCGAGACCTGGCGGAGAAGGCGACATGGATATATGGCGGGCCGTACGCCCAAGCGTCGACGAGAGCTTCGACACCGTCGAAAACATCGGCTCCCCGGTCAACGGGGCCTCGGCCGACGCGATGGCGACCCTTTCCGCGGATGATCGCAGGATCGTCTTCGCGTCCAGACGACAGGGTGGCGCGGGCGATTGGGACCTCTGGATAGCGGCGAGACCCGATGCCGAAGCGACGTTCGGCACACCACTGAACCTTGGACCTGGTGTCAATTCCGCGGGCTTCGAAGGCCGACCGCACCTGAGCAGCGATGGGTCGATCCTGTTCTTCATGTCGGATCGACCAGGCGGGCATGGCGGGGTCGATCTATGGCTGGTCCCGGCAGATTGCGGCCGCCCCTGAGCAACATTCGCATTCCGAGTCTGCCACGACACTGGGCCCACGCAGCCTGCGGTATCGACGCGTCATGGACTGGGACGTGGAACCGACTCCCTTCAAGGAGTCCGTCACTATCAGCAATTTCGGGACGGTTTCGCGCTCGCTCGTCTACGACGAGAACCTGAACGGTCGTTCTGAAATCGGCCGCCCTCGAGTCATCCAGTTGTGCTGCTCCTGGACGTCGTTGACAGCCGCGATGGGCGCACGCCCGATCCGCTTCGCGAAGGCGCGTCAAGCCGGCGCGCCGCAGGACGCTGTCGCGGTCATCGATGACTGAAGACATCGCGCAAGGGCTTGACAATGCGACGATATCTTCCTATTGTGCGCGCATGCGACGCAAGGAAGGCGCACTCGTCCCGCTCGAGGTCTCGATCCTCGAGGCCGCCCTGGAGCTTCGCCAGCGCGGGATCGGGGAGGCTCACGGCTTCCTGCTGGCCAAGGAGCTCCGCGACGGGGCGCGCGCGCGACGCCTGACGGCGTACGGGACGCTGTACAAGGCGCTCGATCGCCTCGAGCGCGCCGGCCACCTCGCCAGCCGTTGGGAGGACCCGCAGCTCGCCGCCGACGAAGGGCGACCCCGGCGGCGCTTCTACCGGGTGACGCTGACCGGCGAAGCGGCGCTGGCCGACGCAAGGTCGGCAGAGCGCCAGGACACCCTTCCGCGCTCCGCGGCGGTCCAGCCGTCATGACCGGCTCGCCGGTCGCCGGCCTCGTGCGTGGCTGGGTCGACCTCTACACCCGGGGCCTGCCCGCCGACGCACGCACCGCGCGCCGGGACGAGATCGACGACGACCTGTGGTGCGAGCACGCGGAGGCGGCCGCCGCCGGGCGCTCGGCTCGGTCGCTCGACGCGGACCTGTTCCTGCGACTCCTGTTCGGGCTGCCCGCGGATGTCAGCTGGCGCCTGGCCTACCGCCGTTCCCCGACCCCATCTAGCCTGGACGGGAGTTCATCGATGAGCACTCGCACGCTCGGCATGCTCGCGATCGTCGCTGGGTCATTCCCAGGCCTCCTCGTGATCCTGTACCAGCCCATGGGCGACGCCCTTTGGGCCTCGGCCGGCGGCGTCGTCCTCCTGCTTGGGTCGTTTGTCGCGTTCCCGGCGGCCGCTCTCGGGCTAGCCTGGCGGTTCCAGGATCGCCTCGGACCACTCGGCGCGGTCGGCGCCATCCTGGTGACCGTCGGTATCGCCCTGATCATCGGCGCTATCGATGTAGGCCCTGTCCCAAGGGCGGGCTTCGTGGTAGTCCCGGTCGGATCCGCGACTCTGATGTGGGACCTCGCACGTGCCGGCATCGCACGACGTGCGGCGATCGCGCAGCTCCTGACCTTGGTCGTCGTGATCGGCCTCGCGCTGCTCGGTCCCGGTCAGACGAGCGGACCGGCCATAGCGATCGTCGTTGCCCTGTTCGCCTACCTGCTGACCTGGATCGCGATCGGCGTGTCGCTGATCCGCGGAGTGCCGCATGCCCAGGCGAGGAGCGGCTGACCGACATGGCGTCGCTGCAGCGTTCGAGGACGACTCTGGCCAGGGACGCGCCTCAGATGGGGTGGATGACATGACTGCGATCACGGAACGAGCCAACGCGGTCACGCGGGTCGAACGCCAGCAGGTCGACCGTACCTTCGCGATGACCGTGGTGGGTGCTGGCTGCTGGGTGATGGTCGCCGGCCTGGCGTACTTCCTGGTGTACCTGATCGGCGTGTACGGACCTGCCTCCGGGGACGAGCGCATCGTGCGGAACCTGCCTCCGATCTTCACGTCCGTCGCGGCGATCTTCGGCGTGATGGGGACGCTTTCATTAGCCTGGGCGGGAGCGCGACGCCGCGCCTGGTTCTGGTTGATCCCCGTCGGCGTGGCCGCGTGGATCCAGGCGTTCAACGCGCAGGATCTCCCATACGATCTCGCCCGCCCGGCCAATACCGCCGCGTTCCTCGTCACGGTCATCCTTCTTACGGGAGCGATCGCGATCATCGGCGGAGGCATCGTCGCGTTCCTCGAGATCGGCCGCGGCCGGCCGATCTGGACGCGCTCCGGGCGCGCTGGCTTGGTGTCCGTGGCCGGCATCGGCATCGCGGTGGGTGCGGCGGCGACAGCGCTGCTCGTCGGCCTGGTGCCGACCGGCGGACCGGGTGGTACGAAGACGCCCACCGTGACCGGGGTCATCACCATCGAGGACCTCGCGTTTGTCGGCAGCCCCCAGATGAAGGACGGCGAAGTCCTCGGGTTGATCATCACGAACCCGGAGGACGTCCCTCATTCGTTCGATATCGACAGCCTCGACATCCACGTCCAGGTGTCGCCGGAGACGACGACGGCCGTCGTGATCCAGCCGACCGGTCCCGGCAACCTTGAGTTCTACTGCAGCGTCCACACTCACCGGGAACGCGGCATGGTCGGGACGATCAGCGTCGAATAGATCGGCGTGGGCCGAACCCGATCGAGCGACCGTCTTGGAGCCGGATTTCAGGTATCCAAGGTCGATTTGGGCACTGGCGCCCGCAGCGTCGATCGTAGGCGGGCTACCCCTCGAAACGAACAGCTGATAACTGTGCCCGTTTGTATCGGGCCTCCACTCGGGGTAGCACTGCGCAGAGGGCGGGAGACTTACGAAACAGCTGCTCTACCGCTGAGCTATGTCGGCGCGAGCGCGAGTATAGGTGATGCTCTCAGGCAGCAGCTGTTCCCACGCTCGACACCGAACGGTCTCTGGCAACTATGCGGGCGCACAGCGCCCGAATAGGTGATAACTCTGCCGGTTGCGGCTCCGGTCGCGAGCCCCATCCAATTACGCGTGAAGGTTTTGCCTCGCTGGATCGTCATGTCATCGTGAGGCGATCCTCCGAGGTCATCGAGATGGCAGACAGCCGGCCCACTGTGGCCGAGCAGCCGACCGAGCGCGCCCAGGCCCTTTCTGCGTCTGGCCGATGACAATCTCGACGCGGCCTATCGACTGGCCCGCGCGATCCTGCGCGACGCCACTGACGCGCAGGATGCCACCCACGACGCGTTCGAACAGGCCTGGCGGAAGTGGTCAACGCTCCGAGACCCCTCGCGGTTCGAGCCGTGGTTCGACCGGATCCTCGTCAACACCTGTCGCGATCGCCTGCGTGCCGGGCGGCGGCGAGCAACGGACATCTCCGCCGAGGTCGCAATCATGGCCGGCGACCCGTTCGGCGATGCGAACGACCGCGACGTCCTCGCGAACGCGATCTCGACGCTGCCACCCGAGCATCGCATCGTCATCGCCCTTCGCTATTTCGGCGACCTGCCGATCGAGGCGATTGCCGGCCGGCTCGGCATTCCCGAAGGCACCGTCCACTCACGCCTCCACTACGCCCTCAAACGCCTACACGCGGCGATCGATCCGGTCGACGCGAAGGGAACCGACCGATGACCGACCAAGAGCTCGAACGCCGTCTGCGGGAGTGGTACCGCAGCGAGATCCCGCCAGAAGAGACGGTCCCGGCCGCCCTGCGGTCAAGCGTGGCGGCGATTCCGAAGGCACCGCCGGCGTTCCGGCGCAGGTTCGGCTCTCGCCGTGGGTTCACCCTGCTCGCCGCAGCCGCGCTGGTGGGCGTGCTCGCGGGCAGCCTTGCGGTCGGGGGGATCTTCCGCAAAGGTCCCGCTCCTTCAGACGTGCTTCCATCCCAGCTTCCCTCCGCGCAGCCGTCGATCTCTGCCCAGCCCTCGGCCATCGCGCCTATGGGCCTGATTGCCTACGTGAACTTCGTTCCACTTGAGGCGGTCGGCGGTGACTGCGAGCGCGGAGCGACCCGCTGGTTCGATGGGCAGAGGCCGACCGGCTGCTCCCGCATCTGGGTCTCGAACACGGATGGGACCGGTGCGCACGAGCTCACCCCGGATCACCCGGGTTACCAGACCCCACTCCAATGGTCACCGGATGGAACTCGGCTGCTGTTCGAGGATGCTACTGGCTTGTGGCTGGCCGACCCGTCGGGCACGATCGTGCAGTCGGTGTCACTGGAAGTGCTGTGCCCGACCGGGTGTCCCACCGTCGGGGGCTACGAGCTCTCGCCTGACGGCCGCACGATCGCGTACGCACGGCCTCCCATCACGACGTCCGGGGAATCGGTGATCGCCCTGCTGGACCTGGCGACCGGTCACGTCACCGAGCTCACTTCGACCGCTTCGGACGGCAACGACGCGCCGCACTGGTCGCCCGACGGGACCCGCTTAACCTTCGCCCGACAACCCGCCGCGCCCGCCGGAGCGGCGCTGTACATGGTGAATGTCGATGGAAGCAATCTCCACCAGTTCGGCCCGCAGGACCTCGACGCAATCTGGCCGCGATGGTCGCCGGACGGCTCACTGATCGCGTTTGTCGCCGACCCGACCGCCTTTGGAGGCGTGATCTACGTCATCCGCCCTGATGGCACGGACCTCCGGCGCCTCACGGAGGGTAATTCGATCAGGCCCGAATGGACGGCAAACGGGCGAATCGTGTTTGCGCATGCCGTCGGAGATCCATCGGCGCCGACCGGATACGAGCTCCGGATAATGGACGCTGACGGCGCGAACCAGGCCAAGCTGCCTGTCGAGGACGTGGCCCAGCTCACGGGAGCGAGCTGCGTGGTCTGCGCGTGGGTCCGCGATCCCGACAGCGAGATTCCCATCACCGAGTTCATGCTCAACGCCCTCTGGCAGCCCGCGCCATGATTTGGACTTCGCAGATGAGACGTGCGGCTTCTGATCGTGGCCGTAGGGCCTGGAGGCGCTAACGCGGGCCGGGAGGAGTCCGAGTGAAGGTTTCGACCTTCGGCGGAGCCTTGATGTCGAGCCGTACGTTGCGGCGGTCGGCCAGGGCCCGGACGCCCCGATGGCCGCGGTCCGCGACGATCGCCCGGACGCGCGGGAGACCGGGCAGGCTGTCGCGCAGGAGCCCACGACCCGGCCCGGACTTCGTGTGGCTTGGCGGGATCAGCGCGAGCGCTCATCGGCAAGCCCAGGATCTCGATGAGGATCGTTGCGGTCGCGATTAAGGTGACGCACACGCCAGGCACGTCCATCGACAGCGTGGTGGCTGAGGTAGCGAGCAGCCGCCAGTCCGGTCTCGACTGCAGTTGGTGCGTGAAGGTTTCGGCTCGCTGGATCGTCATGTCGTCGTACACGTGATCGTCCGCCAGCCGTTACGAAGAGAGGACCCGCCATGACTCGCTCACCAATCCTGGTCGTGTTCGTTGTCGCGGTCCTTGCGGCGTGCGCGGGCCAGGGAGCGACCTCCGTTGATCCGACCGGGTCGTCTGCGGCGCCACCGAGCGCCGTCGCTTCGCCCGTCGCAACATCGACCGCCGCCCTGGCGGAGGTGCCGGCCGGCCGGATCCTGTTCCATCGGCGGGGATCGGACGAGGTCGAGCACTACTTCACGATCAACACCGACGGCACGGACGAGCAGGCGCTCTTCACGGCAGAGGGCTGCACCTGCGCTCAGTGGTCGGCCGACGGAACGCGAGTCTGGACGCTGGGCGCCACCGGGCACGGCACGTTCTCTTTCGCAACCATCAAGCCCGATGGCAGCGACCGCGTGGTGATCAGCCCACCGATCAAGACGCTCAATCTGGCCCCGGGAGCGTCCAGCGCGGATGGTCGGCGGATCGCCTTCGACGGTTGGGACGAGACGGATCCCTCCCGGAACGGCCTGTACCTCGCCTCCGCTGACCTGGCCGACCTCCGTCTCATCACGCCCCCAAAGGGGACTGTCCATGTCGACCCATTCGGCGTCACACCAGACGGGTCGCACGTCCTCTTCCTGGCTGAACGCGGCGACGAGCCGCACCATGCTGGCGACTTGTACGTCGTCAACGCCGATGGCGGCGGCCTGCGCCAACTCAATCCGCCCGGCACGACTCACAACTTCCTCGACGTGCCGGCAGGGAGCCTCTCGCCAGATGGGCGGCGGGCAGCCCTGGGGGTCGAGGGCAGGATCTACGTCGTCGACATCGACGGCGGCGAGGCCCTCCCGATCACGCAGCCCGCGGACTTTGTCTGGGCGGTGTCTTGGTCTCCGACCGGAGAGTGGATCACGTATTCGCGGAAGCGCGGGAGCACGTCCGTAGTCTCGCTTGTCCACCCCGACGGCAGCGATCAGAAGGAAATCTCGGCGAACGACGGCTCGGACCAAGCTGAGGTTGGCGTGTGGTCGCCTGACGGGAAGGATCTGCTGGTCCAGCGTGGAGCCGGAGGTGTCAATGACCTCTGGATCATGGACCTTGACGGCACCTTCATCGGCCAAGTTACCCACGAACCGTCGAGCTACGGCACATACAGCTGGGCGCTCGCCTCCGCACCCTGAACGGCGCCCACGAGCCCAAGTTCAGGGATCGCGCAGGGTCCTGGGTCGCCGCAGGAAGAGCGCAGCCGCAGCGTCCGTCTACGACGGGCACCTCAGAGAATCGAATAGCTGATAAGTGGGCCCGTTTGTATCGGGCCTCCACTCGGGGTAGCACTGCGCATAGCGCGGGAGACTTACGAAACAGCTGCTCTACCGCTGAGCTATGTCGGCGCCGATCAACAATAGCCGATCCTCGAGGACATCAGCTGTTCGACGCTCATCGATCGAGTCGCCATTTACGACAAGAGTCGGGCACAAGGCTCGAATAGCTGATAACTGTACGAGACCCTGTTCCGTCGGATAGAAAGCCTGGCACCGTGAATCGAACGGTCGTTCCAATCTTGAGGCGATCTCTGCTCTCGGGCATCTCCCTCGCCTCCAATCAGTAGCTCGCTTCTGGCAACGGTCCCAGACTCCGTAAGCGGTGCCCACCGGGACCTTCGCTCAGGTCTGCGGGTCGCGCGTCCCGATCTGCTGGAAAGCTCTGCCGGCGTGAGCTCCTCGGCACGGGTAAGTTAGGCGATCGCCTCGGCCGTCTGCGGGACGGACCTCGCGGCGACGATGGCGGCGATCTCGTGGCGTTCGGGCAACACAATCGGTCTACTCGACGGTCGACTCGGTCACCGAAGAATTGCGGCTGGCGCCGTGCGTCGGGATGCCAGGCAGCTGATCGACCGTTGCTCTACAGACGGCGTGCCGCTAGGCTCGCCGCCCAGCTTGTTCGGGCGGGCGAAGCGCCCGATGTTGCCGACGAGGGCGACTAGGCCGACCGCGGTCTGGAGTCCGACGCCCGGGATCGTCAGGAGGTGCCGAACCCGCGCATCGTCGACGACCGCTCGGGCGATGCCACCGTCGGCGAGCTCGACCTCGGCGGCCAGGCCGTCGAGCAGCCGGAGCGTCAGGTCGACGAGCTCGACTATCGCCCAGGTGTTCGTCGTCGCCTCGAGGACGACTTGGTCGTCGGGGCCGAGCGTGGCGGCGAAGGCCTGGAGGCTCTCCGGCGAGGCGCTGATCCGGCCGCCCGATCTTGTCGGCCTCCCCGGCTCCCTGATGGCGACCTCGGCGACGTGCTTGCCGACGTCGAGTCCGATGCTGCGCATGGCGCCCTCCGTCTGTTCAGCTGAGGACACCGGCAAGCGACACGACAACAACGGATCCGGCCTCGCGGGCCATCCGGGTGAGTCGCCGGGGTGGCCAGAAAAACTTCGGACTCGCGGTCCATCAGCTCTGCGCCCTGCCCGTCCAAGTGGTGCCCCACCCATGCCCCTGGCCCGATCCAAAGAGGGTACGGTTCGGGAGGCGCAGGACACCGCTTTCATACAGGAAATAACGGTGCCCGTTTGTATCGGGCCTCGACCGGACTGGAACGCGATCAGCGGGTCGCGCTGTTCATGCCCAACTGTCCGCAGCTCGTCATCGGTTTCTTTGCCATCTGGCGCGCCGACTGCGTCGCCGTGCCCGTCAACGCACGCGCCAGGGGACCGGAGCTCACCCCGGCAACTCTCCGACGCCGCGGCGGCGGCGCCGATCGCCCTCGATCGCCTGCCGTAGTACTTTTTCTTAATCGTTAGATGTTGACATACGCGGTAGGAGTGCCATACTCCTGTCGTACTCGCATGATAGGACTCCAATGACAACCAACGCACTCGAACGGCCGATCGAAGCAGAGGCTCGGCTTCGCGTAAAGAACCAACTGACTCTGCCGGAGCCAATTGCTGCTGCCCTCAACGCCCGCCCGGACGACGTGCTCGTTTTCGAAGCAGACCCGGCTCAACCGGGAGTTGTCTGCGTACACCTGATTCCCCACGACTTCGCCGGGAGCCTGACGGGGGTCTTTGGTACGACCGAGGAAGTTCTCGCCTTCGTTCGTGAAGAGCATGCCGCCTGGGCTGATTAGAGACGGTGTCCCAAGCCACTCTTGAAGCGGCGGTCCCTGCCGGCGATCGCCTACTTCTCGACACGACGGTGCTCGCAGCGTATTTCGACAACACCGACGCGACCCACCCCGTCGCAAGACATGTACTCGAGAGCTTTGTTGGGACTGGTCGAAATCCAGCCGTCGTTTCGATGATCACGGTAATGGAGATTCTGGTCCGACCAATGCGGACTAGCCCGCCAGGTCACCACACCGTGTTGGCATTCCTGCGAAATTATCCGAACTTGGTGACGATCCCGGTCGATCTCCAAGTGGCCCAGGATGCGGCGTCACTGCGGGCGGACAAACGCTTTAGCCCGCCCGACGCCCTCATCGTCGGTACCGGCCTAGCGGTTCAGGTGCGCCATCTCGTGACCAACGATCACAACTGGGCGACCAAACTCGCATCGATGTCCGCTCGGATCGGCGTCGTAAGACTCTCCTCATACTTGCCGTTTCCATAATCAGGAGCGTGACGGCCCCAATCAGCAGGTGAGTGCAGAGGCCAACACTTATCAACTCTTCCACGCTCAGTACCCAGGAACTCATCAGCTCTAAGGGCGCGAAACGCGCCTTCGCCGGTTTCGTGCGGGTGAAGGTGAGATGTAGTGCGCCAGTTCAACCTGCTCGCCCGGGACATCGCCGCGTCGCGTTCACTCGGGCTGCTGGAGACCGCCCGGCTCGCGGCGATGATCGACGTCGTCGGCGCCGACGCCGGCATCTCCGTCCTCAACGCCAAGTACCACTATCTCTTCTGGCGCCCGGTCACCGCGATCGACCCGTCGTCGGTCAAGCCGGCCGGGGACGGCTTCGGGCCCGTCCCGGCTACGACGACGGCAATCCCGCCACCGTCGAGCAGGTCGGCTGGCGGCCGCTGATCGCCACGCCGAATCACCCCGAGTATCCGGCGGCACACGGCACGATCACGTCCTCGATCGCCGAGGTGCTGACCGTCTACCTCGGCACCAACCACATCGATGTCGACGTCCACGGCTTCGACGCCGCCGGGGCCCCGGGCAATCTGGATGCGATCCATCAGTTCGACAGCGCCCAGGACCTGCGGAAGGAGGTCATCGACGCCCGGCTGTGGGGTGCGGTCCACAATCGGTCCTCGAGCCAGGCCGGCGTGGCGCTCGGTCGGTCAGTCGCCAAGTACGACCTGCGGCACGCCTTCCGCCCGCTCCGCTGAGCGCCTCGGACCGGCCGATTTCTTGCCGAGCTTGCTGCCGCTCTCCCGGGCGAACCAGGTTGGCAGGGCCCTCACAAGCGCCGGCTCGCCGGACAGCTGCACCGAGCCATCGGCGATCGCCTCCGACCAGTCGCGCATCCCCCGGGCAATCGGGTACAGCGCCCGCACGTCGGCCTCGACGAAGACGTACCGGTCCCCGGCCAGGGACGGGTCCTCGATGCACACCGACGGGGCAGTTCCGCGCTCGAGGACCAGCCAGAACCGCCGGGCGCCGGTGCCGGTCACGTCGAGGTCCATGACCACCGTCCGGTCGGGCACGGAGGACGAATCGATCCGGTCGCTGAGCCAGCGGATCACGATGTCCGGATCGCGTTCGGCCATAGCAGCGTCCTCGGGGACGAAGCGCAGCGACCAGCCCCACAGGCCGCGGAGGATCGGCTGGAGCTCGCGACCCGCGTGCGTGAGCCGATAGCCTTGCACGCCGCGCGCGGTCGAGCGGTCGCGGGTGATGAGCTCCATGCCCTCGAGCTTCTTGAGCCGCGCCGCGAGGACGGAGCGGCTGATCCCGGGCATGCCGTCCGCCAGGGCGTTGAAGCCGCGGGTCCCGTGGATCGTGAGCTCGCGGATGATCACCAAGCTCCAGCGGTCGCCGAGATGTTCCACTGCCTTGCTGAAGGCGCAGTAGTCGCCCTTTGCTGCCACATCTCCATTCTGCCACTGGAGGCCAAGAGCGGAAGTTCGTCGATCGAACTTCCATAGGCCGCCGCCCCCGCTTAGCTTGGCGCTGCCCAACATGAACGGGAGGTATCGCGAGATGACTAGTCAAGCAGTGGCCTCGGCTCGGCCCGCCCCCTGGACCGACCGCTATCGGCACGCCGAGCGAGTGCTCTGGGACCACTACGGGCTTCAACCGACGGAGCGTTTCGTGGAGGTCGATGAGCCGGCTGCCCGGATCCGCGTCGTGGAGGTCGGATCGGGGCCACCGCTGCTGGTCGTGCATGGGACCTTCGGGAGCGGTCCCGCCTTCGCGACGCTTGCGCGGGCGATGCCGAACCGTCGCTTGCTGCTGATGGATCGACCCGGCTTCGGGCTCAGCACAGCGATCGGCTACCGCGCCGACACCTTTGGACGTGTCATCGCCGATCTCCAGCGCGCGGTCCTCGACAAACTGGACATCGATCGGGTCGATGTCGTCGGCCACTCTATCGGTGACGTCTTTGCGCTGCGGCTTGCCCTTCATCATCCAGAGCGGGTCAGACGGGTGGTCCTGCTGGGCGCCGGCCCGATCGTGCAGGAGGCTGGCGTTCCGACGCCGATCCGGCTGATCGCCTCGCCGCTCGGCGCGCTCATGGTCCGGTTGAGCAGTCGTCGCGGCGTCACGATGTCGATGATCCGCGGCAGCGGCCATGGCCCCGCGCTTGCGGACGGACGGATCCCAGACGTCTGCATTGACTGGCGCGTGGCGGTAAACCGCGAGACGGACTCCATGTGGAACGAGCGCGCGATGGTCCGGGCCCTCGTCGACGGGGGTCGTTACCGCCCCGGAGTGACGTTCGGCGACTCGGAGCTCGCCGCGATCCAGCAGCCGACGCTCATGCTGTACGGCACCGCGGACTCGGTTGGCAGTCCGGCCATCTGGCGACGAGTCGTGGGCAGCCTGCCGAGGGGACAGCTGAGCATCCTGGAGGGAGCCGGCCACATGGTCTGGCTCGACGACGCGGCCGCCGTCGCCCGCCAGATGGAGGAGTTTCTCTCCGACTGATCCCTCATGTCACGCCAAGAACGGTCGTTCCAAGAACAGTCCGTCGGCGCATGCAAAGGCACCGTAGAGGCCCAGCAACCTGGCCGCCGCTTCTGCCTGCAGGAGCCGCGTGCGTCCCGACCGGCACTCGCCCTCGCACCCTGGTCAGTCCGTTGGACGATATCCGAGCAGGCGCGCCGCAAGCCCTTCGGCGGTCTCGAGGGCGCCCTCGACCCAGGCGCCACGGCGTGAGAAGACCTCGCCGCAGAGGTGGATCGGCAGCGTTGGGTCGGGTTGCACGGCGAGGTCCATCATCTCGTCGGAGTTGTGGCCCGCGCGCCAGAAGTGCCAGCCGACCTCGCGCCGGTCAGCGCCCCAGTGCTGGAAGGCGGAGCCTGCTGGCAGGGCAGGGAGCGCCGCTCCGGGATGGGCGGCTGCCAGCCAGCCTCGCACCGCCTCCAAGAGGCCTGGTGAAGCCGGCGCTCTCCCACTCCGGCCGTCGGCGAGCGCGACGATCGGCTCGTTGTGCCGGTGATCGGTGAAGGCGGCAAGTATGGCGGCCGGTCGATCCGGTCTCTCCTCGAAGTAGAAGATCTTCCGATTCGGCAGGTCGGTCGTCGTCCGGAGACCCGTCGGGGCGTCCGCGCCGTCGCGCCACCAGGGTCGGTCGTACCAGGAGAAGAGCTTCGTCGCCGGGTAGGCCCCGACAGACCGGTACAGCGGCCGCCATGTCGGCCCGTTGATGACCGGCGACGCCTCCGCGAGCGCCTCGAGTGCCGGGATCGGCAGCGTCAGGACGAGGCGCTTCGCGCGTACGCGCGAACCGTTGGCGGAGTCGAGGAGGACGTTCCCCTGACCCAGCTCGACGCGTCGCACGTCGTGGCCGAGCCGAACGTTTCCGCCGAGCCCCTCGAACCGCGTCGCGAGCTCGCGCGGTATCCGGTCCATGCCGTCCACGGGCACGCGCGCCTTGCCCGATGGATGGCCAGTGCCCATGTCGTACCGCCGACCCAGTCCAGTTCCGGCCCGCATGGTCCGCGGTCGCGCCCTGTGGCGTATCACGTACCTCGGCTCGTTGCTCGACTGGCTGCAGTGGCCGCGATCCTTCGTCGTGCTCGGCCTGTTCCCGGGTCTGCTGCTGGCGCTGCTCGAGCTCCGCACTCGCATCCGTCGCCGGTCCGCGGGGGCATCGGTCGATCGACCGATGACGCAGGCCCCTGCCGCGACCACCCTCGACGCCACTACCGGATCGGACAGCGGAGCTTGAGAGATGACGACCGAACGGAAGACTACGCGACTCCTGCATGTCATTTGCACCCCGAGGGGGCTGGCGTCGAACACCGCCCGCGTCTCGAGCTGTCTCCTGGAGGCGCTCCGGGACGTCGAGGACGACCTCGAGGTCACGACACTCGACCTGTTCCGGGCCGACCTGCCGTCGGTGGCCGGCAAGAACATCGAGTCGAAGTACCGGCTGATGACCGGCCAGGCCCTGGATGAAGCCGGCCAGGAGTCGTGGGCGCAGATCGAGCGGACGATCGAGCAGTTCATGGCCGCCGACGTGTATCTCTTCACGGTCCCGATGTGGAACCTCGGGATCCCGTACGTCCTGAAGTACTACATCGACGCGATCGTCCAGCCGGGCTATCTGTTCCGGTACACCCCGGACGGCCAGGTAGAAGGCATGGTCAAGGACAAGACGATGCTGCTCGTTGTCTCGAGCGGGTCGGACTACACGACCCAGCCGATGGCCTCGTTCAACTTCGTCGAGAGCTATCTCCGGGCGATCTTCGGCTTCGTCGGCCTGACCGACGTCCACGTGTTCCACGCCAACGGCATGGACATGGGTCCCGAGCTCAAGAAGACCGGCCAGCGCACGGCCATCGCCCAGGCGCGCGAGTTCGCGAGCAGCGGCATCTGGCGACCGGAGCGCGCGCTCGTCCCGGCAACCGTCACCCGCGCAGCGGCGCCGGCCGCCCGCCGACGCCATCGCGACGACGATCCCGCCCAGGTCCTGGTGGCCTGAGCGTCCCCTAACCCGATAGGAGAAACGACGTGAGACGCGACAGGGCACTGGACGACCAAGGTTCGCGCCGCCGGGTCGGTGGCGCAGTGGCGCCACTGGCGCTTGCTTCGTTGCTCGCACTGGTGTCGGCACCGCCTGCCCTCGCTGACGGATGGA
>WNGB01005254.1_pt1 | contig 19418 bp, 14 predicted proteins | sample 5400681 | NCBI WGS metagenome assembly WNGB01 (sample SAMN13153367, study PRJNA577476) | soil metagenome | isolation source: 115 cm soil or saprolite under grassland replicate 2 | place: USA:California | collected 2016-06-15
TATGCCGTCAGTCAGCGTACGCATGAGATCGGCATTCGCATGGCCTTGGGCGCGCAAGCGAGCGATGTGCTGCGGATGGTTATCTGGCGGGGAATGAGCCTGGCGCTGATCGGCGTGGCGCTGGGGTTGGCGGCGGCGCTCGCCCTAACGCGCGTCATGAAGAATCTGCTCTACGAAGTGAGCGCGACCGATCCGGCGACCTTCGCCCTCATCACATTGCTGCTGGTCGGTGTTGCATTGATTGCGAGCTACATCCCGGCGCGGCGCGCGACCAAGGTCGATCCGCTCCAGGCTCTTCGCCAGGAATGAAACCGACCGAGCGCAAAACTTTAAAAGTACCGAGCGGATAAGTGGAGGAATTCCATGATCTATCGAGCATCAAGATTATTGCTGACCATTACTCTGATTCTGATCGGATATGGGCATCCTGGTGTTATGGGAAAACTGATAATGGATGAGCCCAAGCCGACAAAAGCGGTTGAGGGGATAATCGGGCTCTTTGATCGCTTTCCCATTGTTGCGCTTGGCGAAATGCACTGGAATCGAACTCAGCATGATTTCATTGTCTCGCTGATCGAGCATCCCACCTTCCCAGACAAAGTCAACGACATCGTGGTGGAATTTGGCAGCGCCAAGTACCAGAACATGATGGATAAATATATCGCAGGAGAGACGGTCCCCCATACGGAGCTCCGTCAGGCTTGGCGCAATACAACTCAACCTACTGCGGTTTGGGATGTACCCCTCTACGAACGTTTCTTCGCCACAGTGCGCGCTGTTAATCAAAAGGCGCCGAAGGCGAAAAAGTTACGAGTGCTCTTAGGCGATCCGCCCATTGATTGGTATGCGGCAAAGAGTTCAGACGATCTCACTCCATTTCTTGCCCGAGACGATCATTTTGCCAGCGTGATCGAGAAAGAGGTTCTCGGCAAAGGCCGAAAGGCGCTTCTGATTGCCGGTGTCTTTCACCTCTATCGTTGCTGCCCAGCGACGTCCAACCCGAGCAATGTTACGCTGCAAATCGATAAGCTCCGTCCGGGGGCGGTGTTTGTTGTCATGCCGCATGACGGTTTTGATGAAAGAAGTGATGAGCTCGAGGCGCGTTTGTCGTCCTGGCCGAAGCCGGGGATTGCCCAGGTAAAAAACACCTGGCTGGGAGAGCTTGACCCTGACGTGGTTTACCCGCTCTGGAAGATGCTAATAGAACACAGGCCTGACGGCACGCATGTTCCGGCCAAACGTCCGTACGGAGAATTGAAATTCCAGGACATTACCGATGCCTTTCTTTATCTTGGCCCCAAAGCTTCACTTGTTTGGGATTCGGTACCTCCTAAAGTTGAGCAGGATGAGGAATACAAACGCGAACTCGATCGCCGAAACAAACTACTGCGGAAACGGGATTGACATATATGGGGCATAAACGTATTACGCCCATCACGCACATGGCTTACTCCAGTGGGGAATTTAATTTCGCGTGAGCGGGCCACTAAAATCGATTGTGGCCTCCTGCCGTTGAAACCCGGTGTTGAAGACGGAACATTATCCGGAGATCGGGATAATGTTCAGTTGATTCTCAATACCGTAAGAAAAAGGCAAGAGAGGCGGCGTCTGAAAGAGTCCGGGCGAGGCGGAGATACCGGATGCCGATCGGCCTCTGAGGCGCTCCCGGTCTCGAAATCTACTATAGCAAGCTGTTCCTTGCAGTTCGTCCTAGAGAAGTAAGCCTTGGGTCTCGATGAACATTTCAATGCGCTTTGGAGGATTTAGACCATGAGGATAAGTTTGCTGGTTCTCTCTTTCTTGTTGGCGCTGGCCGCCTCAAACAGCGCCCATGCGTGTAGCCGCCTGGACCAGCGCAGCGTTTGTGAAGCCGCGGGGAGCGCCGAGGCCATCTTCGTCGGATATGTGTATAAAGTAGAACAGCTTAAAGCGAAAAAGGATGACCTTCAGAGAGAACAGATCGCCGGTCAGATCGCTCACATTCGGGTTGAGAATGTCTTCAAGGGAGAGATCGGGCCCGAAATCGCCATTCACTCCGGGATGACATCTTGTGGTTTTTCATACCAGGTAGGAGAGCAGTGGGTAGTTTATGCCTCTTACGACAAGGAAACCGAAACCTGGTCAGATGGAGATGTGTGTGGCCGCAGCAGACAGACTAAATACGCGGCGAATGACCTCCTCTATTTGCGGAGGCTGCCGGTCTCCGCGCAGCAAACGCGCATCTCGGGCGTCGTCGAATACCTGAAATCGGACCCGGAGAAGGGGACCATCAGTACCACAACCAGCAATGTCAAGGTGAAGATTATCGGCAAACGACTGACCGCTGAGGTTTATACCGATCGGAACGGCATCTATGAAATCTATGGATTACCGCCCGGAGAATACCTGATCAAACCGGAGGCTCCGCCGGGATGGACCGAGAGTTTCCCGATCCGGGTGGCCGACGCGGCCGACTCAGAAGTCGAAAGCGCCAAAGTCAAGTTGGCGGAGAAGAGTTGCGCCGAATTGAATTTTTCTTTCCACCTCGACGCGGAGACGAGTATCGCCGGAAAGGTGAGAGGCGCCGATGGGCGCCCGCTGCCCAATGTGCTCCTGGGCCTGCAACCGAAGGGAAAGCGCGCTCTACAAGCCTGGCAGTTCGTTTATACGAATCTGGAGGGAGATTATCAACTGGAGAATATACCGCCCGGAGAATATCTCATCGTTGTGAATGGCAATGGCGATATCAGCAGTTACGCTCCATTTCCCAAGGCCTATTATCCGGGCGTTTTCAAGGAAGAGATCGCCGCAGTTGTTAAGGCCACCCGCGGTGATAGGCTGGAGAATTACGATATCAACATCCCTTCCCAGGCAACCACCCACACTATTCAAGGGATGCTTCTATACGCAGATGGGCGCCCCGTCGAGAAGGGATATGTGCAATTCAAAGCCGACAAGGTGGAGGAAGGAACCGTCGGCGAAGTCCGCACTCAGGCGGATGCCCAGGGCCGTTTCTCCCTGAATATTCTGCAGGGACTGGATGGGCGACTATACGGGTTCATATATCTCAATCAGGACGAATACGCGAACTGCCCGGCGTTACAGAAATTGGCGACCGATTCCATTCATCGGAAATTCTCCGAGGCAGGTGTGTCACCCATGTGAACGATGGGTGCATAAACGTATCTCGGTCAGTGTCTTTTCCTATTTTTCTCGGTCGCGATAAGCGTGACTGCAATGCTTCAGACGGCGCTCCTCAAGGCCGGTGCGTATCTCACACTATCCGGCGGCATCTTTATCATTCCGATATGGACTTGCGGCAAGGATATGACTCCGCTTCCTTCACGCCCACTTCACTGGGTCGTCATGGTTGGTCATTTATAGCTTCAGCGCGGCAAGATTATCATTCAAAAGGCGGCAGATTATTCCCTCAAGTAACAGAGTTGAAAGTCACTGTCCCTATCAGCAATTATTGGCAGTCTTTTGGTCAATAATTGGCAGAGTCACCCACTTATTTCTGTAAGGATAGAGAAGGCCCTTCGTTCAATAATTGGCAGAGAGTGCTGTTCATGTCCAATTTATGGCCAATAATTCACAGGCCGCATATCACCAGCGGCGTTTGCGGTAAGGGGCTTGGGATTGGTGTGCCCGCAGATATCATTGGAACGAAGACGAGAGATTATCTCCTCGAGTGCATCCATCGTGAGCCTGGGCGCCACATTTGGCGGATCAACTTATGCATTGACATTCTAGGTCTCCCTGCCTACCCTACACCTAGAATTTCTAAGCGTGACCAATAAACAATACAGATTTGGAGGTGAAGTTTGACCCGACCGAAGGCGGATCTCCTGCAGGGTACGCTCGACCTGCTCATCTTAAAGGCTCTCACCTTAGGGCCGCTTCACGGCTACGGTATCATCCAGCGCATTCGGCAATTGTCTGACGAATTGCTTGAGGTCGAGCAAGGCTCTCTCTACCCAGCGGTCTACCGGATTGAGCAACGCGGCTGGATCAGTTCCAAATGGGGAGTGACCGAGACCGGTCGCCGGGCCAAGTTCTACACGCTGACGAAAGCAGGAAGTAAACAACTCAAAGCCGAGGAGGAGAGCTGGGACCGGCTTGCCCTGGCCATTGCGAAAGTTAGAAGAGCAGTCTAAGGAGGTTGATGATGGAACGATTCAACATTCTCATGGCGCGGCTGCGCGCCCTGTTTCGGCGCGAAAGCGTTTTGCGGGACATTGAAGAAGAACTGCGCATCCATGTTGAGATGGAGACGGAGACGAATATCAGGCGAGGGATGGCGCCTGACGAGGCGCGAGCCAAAGCAGTGAAAAGTTTCGGTAACCTGGTCCGGAACACTGAGCGCGGCTATGACGTTCGCGGCGGCGGCTGGCTGGAAGCGCTCTGGCAGGACCTACGCTACGGCGCGCGAATGTTGATGAAGCAACCTGGCTTCACGTTGATTGCGGTGTTGACATTGGCGCTGGGCATTGGTTTGAACGTGGCGCTCTTCAGCGTGATCAATGCTGTTATCTTGCGTTCGTTGCCCTATCGTGAGGCGCAGCAGCTTGTGCAGCTTTGGCAGCACGACCAGCGCAAGGGCTTGCTGGAAGCGCCCGTATCAAACGCCGATTTCCTGGCCTGGCGCGGTCAGGCGCGGAGCTTCGCTGATCTGACCGCGCACAATGTACGGATGGCAGCGCTTTCTACCAGTGATGGCGCAGTGGAAGTTGCCGGAGTCTTTGTCGCCGCTAACTTCTTCTCCACGCTTGGCGTGATGCCACAATTGGGGCGCACGTTTACGCCGGAAGAAGAGCAACAAAATCGGAGTTTCGTTGTTATCATCAGTCATCAGTTTTGGCAAAGCCAGCTAGGTGGTCGCGCCGATGTTATCGGGCAAACCATCGTGTTGGATGAACGACCGCATACCGTCATCGGCGTGTTGCGAGCTGATTACCAGCACCCTGAAGTATTCCTCGACCGTGCCGCCGAAATCTTTTTGCCGCTGCCGCTGAATCCGAACGACCATCGGCATGCCTTGCGCGTGATCGGACGACTGCGCGTGGGTATCGCCCCACAACAGGCGCAGGCTGAATTGATGACGATTGCGCGCCAATTAGAACAAAGCTGGCCGCAGAGCAATGCTGGTTGGAACGCCCGCGTCGTGCCGCTGGCTGAACAACACAGCAGCAAAGTTCGGCGCGCCTTGCTGATTTTGCAAGGCGCGGTGGCTTTCGTCCTGTTGATTGCCTGCGTCAATCTTGCCAACTTGGTGCTAACGCGGGTCGCCACACGCACGAAAGAACTGGCGATTCGCGCGGCGCTGGGCGCGGGCAAGGCGCGTCTTATCCAATTGTTCCTGACGGAAAGTTTATGGCTGGCAATGCTGGGCGGATTGGGCGGGTTGTTACTGGCAGTTTGGTGTGTGGATTTATTGCCTTCGTTTGCGCCGCGCGAACTCACCAATCTGGGCGCAATCCACATTGATGGGCCGGTCTTGGGTTTCACTTTGCTGCTCACTTTGATGACATTGCTCTGCTTTAGCCTTGCGCCGTTGTGGCAGGTATCTCGCGCCAGCCTGAACGAGGTTCTCAAAGACACTCCGAGCGCGCCACGCGGCAAACGCTTGCGCGGCGCGCTGGTGATCGCCGAGGTCGCTTTGACGCTGGTGTTGCTAACGGGCGCGGGATTGATGCTGCGCAGCCAGCTGCGCTTGCACAACGTCCCGCTCGGCTTTGACGCGAAAAACCTGTTGCTGTTGCAACTCAGCCTGCCGCGTTCAAACCCGATGGTGAGCTTCTATCAACAGTTGCCCGCCAAAATTGAAGCCTTGCCCGGCGTGCAAAGCGCCGCGCTCACCAGCAGCGCGCCGATGAGTCGCTCCCTCAACTTTCGTACAGGTTTCATTGTCGAAGGCCAGCCTGCGCGCGCGCTGGAGAATCAACCGGTGATTGGGCTGCGCTTCGTCAGTCCGAACTATTTCCGCACGATGAGCATCCCGCTCAAGGATGGCCGTGACTTTGCAGAAGTCGACACGGCCACGGCTCCGCGCGTCGCCATCGTCAACGAAGCCTTCGCGCGCCAGTATTTGTCAGGCCTCGCGCCGCTGGGACAAAAGCTGCGGCGCGGCGAGACCGTGGAAGAGATTGTCGGCGTAGTCGGTGATTTCAAATACGAAGGCTTGCAAAGCGAAGCCGAGCCGGAAATTTACATCCCACACGCGCAAAACGGATTCGGCGGGATGACGCTGGTGATGCGCACGCGCGTGCCGCCGGAGAGTCTGGCCACCGCCGCGCAACGCGCTGTCTGGCAAGCCGAAAAGAACGCCGTGGTGTCGCGGGTGATGACGATGAACCAGCTTCTGTCGGAAACGACTGCACGCCCGCGCTTCATTTTGTTGATGCTGGGCGTTTTTGCATTGGCGGCGCTGCTGCTCACTGGCGTCGGCGTATATGGAGTGCTGACTTACACCGTCGCGCAGAACACGCGTGAAATCGGCATCCGTTTAGCTTTGGGAGCGCGTACCTGCGAAGTGCTGAAGCTGGTGCTTGGGCAAGGAATGAAGCTGGTAGGCGCAGGTGTGATGATCGGCTTGGCCGGCGCATTCGCATTGACGCGATTACTGAAGACGCTGCTATTCGGTGTGAGCGCGACCGACCCGCTGACGTTTGCCGTGATTGCTGTTTTGCTGACGGGGATTGCGTTGCTGGCGTGCTGGATACCGGCGAGGCGAGCGACGAAAGTGGATCCACTGATTGCTCTCCGGTCCGAATGATTGTGCTCACGCTCCCTCAAAATGTCTGCGGAGTTAATTCATGCGACAGTCGGAAAGTATCTAAGGAGCCTTCATGTCGCGTCGCGACGCCCTGAAACGATGAAGCGGGAAAGCGTGATGAGCTTAAGACTGTGCGGCAAAATGGGACAGGACGAACGGTGGAGTGAGGTCGTTAGTTACCTGAGCTTCAACTCGATAAGGAGCCTGTCCCGAGTCGCACAGACGTGCCCGAAACTGTCTCTCCGGCGAGCGCCGGAAGAACGCTGAGGAGAATGCCTCAATCGTGCCGACTCCCACCGGTTCGTCCGGAAAGGGATGGCAAGATGATCCGCAAAGTGATGGAAGTGATTCACCAAAGCGTCGGAGGTCTGGACGTCCACAAGAAGATGGTGATGGCTTGCCGTCGCCGTTTGCTAGGAGACGGACAGGTTGAATCGGAGGTCTTGGAGTTCGGAACGACCACGCTTCAGTTGCGCTCTTTGTCAAAGTGGTTGAGCGAGTGGGGCTGCAGCCACGTGGCGATGGAGTCTACCGGAGTCCTCTGGATTCCGGTCTGGAATGTGCTGGAAGGGGATTTCAAACTACTGCTGACCAATGCGCGGCAATTGAAGAAGGTTCCCGGGCGGAAGAAGGATGTGACTGACGCCGAGTGGGTTGGGCAATTGATGCAGTGCGGGTTGCTCAAGGGGAGCTTTGTGCCGAGCCGAGAGGTGAGGCATTGGCGGACGTTGACGCGTCAGCGGATGAAGCTGATTGATCAGCGGACGGGAGTGGTCAACCGGATGCACAAGATACTGCAGCAAGGCAACATCAAATTGTCATCGGTGGCGACGGATGTGATGGGGGTCAGTGGACGGGCGATGATCCAGGCGATGATCGAAGGTGAGAGCGATCCGGAGACGCTTGCCAGCCTGGCCAAGGGCCGATTGAAGTCCAAACACGAGCAATTGGTCGAGAGTCTGGAAGGACGACTGAACCAGGATGACCGGTGGGTGATGAAGGAGTTGTGGGAACAGATGGAATATCTGGAGGAAGAGATCGCCCGTTATGACGACCAAATCAAAGAGAAGATGTCGCCCTACGAAGAGTCGCTGGAGCGATTGATGACTATAGATCTGATCGAGCGGCGGAGCGCCGAGAACATCCTGGCCGAGATCGGGCCGGATATGTCGTTTTTTCCGAGTGACGACAATCTGGTTAGTTGGGCGGGGCTGTGCCCTGGGAGTGAGGAATCGGCGAAAAAGAACCGGAGCGGGAAAACGCCGAAAGGCGATCAATGGTTGCGCCGAGCATTGGTGGAACCGGCTTGGGGAGCGGCGCGCAGGAAAGATGGTTATCTGGGGGCGATGTATCGAGGAATTGCAGTGCGACGCGGGGAGAAACGGGCCGTCATCGCGGTTGCACGGACGATTCTACAAGCAGCCTGGCACGTGCTGAGCAAAGGAGAGAAATACAAAGAGCGAGGCGGTGATTATTTTGACCGCATCAACAGCGAGCAGACGAAGATCAAACTGATCAGGCGGCTGGAGAGACTTGGCTTTGAAGTGGAACTCAAGCCGAAGCAAGCGACAGTCTAAGATCAGATCAAGCCTCGCGACCAATTGAAAATCAACTGAAACAGCCGCCAGTTGGCCGTTTTAGGTAAAGTTCGCCCCGCGCCGCCGGAGGCGGCGCGGGGCTTCTGAGGAGCGAATATTTATGATCACTCCTGAAGAGTTTAAAACCTGGCGTCTGCGGCTGAATCTGTCCAATGAAGCCATGGCGCTGATCAATCAGGTCAGAACGTCTGAGCCGGTTCGGGCGGCCCGCAGCGGTGGAAACAATGTAATCGGCCTCTACCCGAGCCGCAAGATGGGGCGCACCCTCCAGTTCGAATCCCATCGCTGTGAGTTGCCATTCATTCAGAAGATCGAGCGTTGTGATGAAGCGCTCGAGATCTGGGACCAACCAGCAAAAATACCAATCAGTTACGAGACAGCAGCCGGCCGGAAAGTGAATGTATCTTACACCCCTGATTTTCTTGTTCTGTGGAAGGACCGCGCTGAATTTATTGAGTGTAAGACCGAAGAAGAGCTGATTAAATTATCGGAAGAAGCGCCCGGTCGTTACCGCCGGGGCGAATCGGGTGAGTGGCATAGTCCCGCGGCGCAAGAGAGCCTGAAAGACCTCGGCATCAGTCACCGCGTTGTCTCGGCGGCGAACATTAACCCTGTCTATACGCGGAATCTCGAATTCCTCGATGATTACCTGCGTGACGATTCACTTTCGGCATCAGAGCAGGCGCGGCGGCATATACTATCGCTGGTTGGCGGCAGCCAAGGCATCAAACTATCGGACTTGATCCATAGCTCCCAGACGGCGACAGAGCAGATAAACGTCGACGACATTTACGCACTGATCGTTCTTGGTGAAATCTACGTTGATTTATATGCCGTGCCCTTGGTCGACTACGAGAAGGTCCTGGTTTTCCCCGATCGCGAGTCGGCAATCTCGTTCACCGATCGGGCTTCAGCGGTGCTGGCTCAAACTGGCGCCTATCTGGAGCTGACTGTGGGGGCCAGAATCACCTGGGACAATAACCCGTGGGAGATCACGAATATCGGAGCGGAAAATGTCTGGCTGGCGGGCGAAAGAGGGCACTGTTTTTTACCTCACGCGCTCTTTGAGGACTATTTGGCGCGAGGCTGCATTGTTATCTTAGGCTCCCCTGCTGATCCCGATCCGCGCTCCAGGGCGTTGGAAATGATCAACGGCGCCAGGCCAAATGCTCGCGCAGAAATGGAACGACGCCTAAACCTCATCCGGCCCTATCTGGACGGTGAGAAAAACGCACACAGGATAGAAGGTGAAAGGACAATCCGGAGATACATATCCGATTACAGGGAAGCCCAACAGTATTATGGGATAGGTTGCGTCGGGCTTATACCGGGCTGGGACCGCCGTGGCAACAGAAATAAGCGGCTGCCGGATCAAGTCGAGAAGATCATGGCCGACTGTATCGAGAGAGACTATGAAACGTTGGCGCAGAAGGGCGTCTTTGAAGTTTGGGGCGTGGTTTTGCGAGAATGCCAGGCGCAAGAAATACCGGATAAGAATCATCCTAGTTACGCGACCTTCCATAACAGGGTATCGAGCCGTCCACGCGCCGAACAGGTCAGGAAGCGAAAGGGGAATCGGGCCGCTTATGAACATGAGACCTTCATCTATTGGATCGATCAGAACAGTCCGTTGCACGGCGACCGCCCTTTTCATATCGCTCATATCGATCACACCAAAATCGATCTCGAACTGGTGAGTTCGTTAACGGGTGAAAACCTGGGACGTCCGTGGGCTTCTTTCATGGTGGAGGCCTTCTCACGTCGTTTGCTGGCGATTCTGGTCACTTATGACGAGCCGAGTTACCGCACGAACATGATGTTGTTTCGCGAATGTGTGCGCCGCTTTGGCCGGCTGCCCCAAACGCTGGTGATAGACGGCGGGCGTGATTTGAACGGACACTACTTCCGCCAGTTCGCCGCGACTTTTGAGATCACGATCAAAATCAGACCTGCGGCGAAACCACGGCATGGCAGCGTCTGCGAAAGGCTGTTCGGGATCGCAGACGACCAGTTCGTTCATAATCTGATGGGGAATACCCAGATCATGAAGGAGCCCCGGAAAGCCACTAAATCGGTGAATCCGAAAGGCCAGGCGGTCTGGACGCTCGAGGCCTTCTCCGAATGGTTCACCGCCTGGGCTTATAGTTATTACGACCAGCGGCCTCACTGGACACTGAAGACCAGCCCGATGGAGCTTTACACACGGGCCATCGACCTGACCGGCAGATACCGCCGAATGATCCCTTATGATGAAGCGTTTCGGATCATGACGATGCCGGCGCCGCGTAAATACACGGCAAAGAACACTCCTGATCGAGGCCTCAAGATCAACAATATCTATTACTGGAATGAGGGGCTCAGAGTCCCTGAGCTTGAAGCTAAGCAGCTTCCAGTCCGCTACGATCCATTCAATATCAGCCAGGCATACGCCTATACCGGAAAGCTCTGGCTGAGATGCCGGTCGGAGCATTTTACGACCTTCGAGAAGTGTACCGAGCGGCAACTGAAGATGGTGTCCGACGAGATTCGTCAACAGAATCGTGGATTTCTAAAGGGACGACGGCTCTCCGCAAAAGCCCTGGCTGATTTCATCACCGCCGCCGAGAAGGTCCAGTCCACCCTGGCTCACAAGCGATTGATGCGTCAGCGCGAGCAGGATGCCGAGATCAGACCCATCCTACGCGTCGTCAACGGCGTGTCGGCGGAGCAGGCCGGTGAGCTTGAAAGGCCATTGCCCTGCCAGTCTCCTATCAAGGACTCCGATCATGCTGCCGTCAGCGTCTCTCCTTTCTCCGCCGTTGACTTTTCAGCCCTCGACATACTGGAGGAGCTGAAATAATGCCTGACCAACGCCTTTTCCCACCGGGGTTAGTTCAGCAACCTCCGAGCGCGAGGAAGGAGTATTTCAAGAACTTTCTCGTCAAGCACGACAAGATCAAGGTTGCGGCGGATGAATTATTGCGTTTGATCAATGATCCGGCGGACACCGAAGTGATTCATGTGGTCGGACCGAGCGGGGTCGGCAAATCAACACTGATGAGGTACTTGATGAAGAAACTGACGGAGGCCACGTTAGCCGAACTTGAGAACGATCCCGGACGCGTCCCCGTCGCTTGTATCACAGCTCAAAATCCGGAGACCGGGGCTTACGACTGGAAAGAACATTACTTCAATACCCTGTTGGCGCTCGACGAAATCCTAATTGACCGGAAGATATTTCTCCCGGAAGACTTGACGGATCCAGTCGAGATAAAGACGCAGATCAGACGACACAACAGCAGCCGCGCCGCGCTCCGCCGCGCGGCGCAGATGGCTTTAAAGAACCGGAAGCTATCCGCATTCTTTGTGGACGAAGCCCATCACATTACCAAACGCAGGTCAGGCCAGAGTCTGATCGATCATGCCGACACCATCAGGATGATCGCCTCACTCAGTGGCACGATTCACGTCTTGTTGGGGACCTATGATCTGCTCGCCCTGCGCAATCTCAACGGCCAGTTGGGCCGGCGCAGCCATACGGTGCACTTCGGCCGATACGGGACGAATAGTGATGACGTCGAGTCTTTTACCAGAGCCTTTCTGAGTTTCCAGGCCCATTTACCAGTCGCTGTCGTTCCTAATCTCATTCGGGATCTGGAGTTCTGTTATCTTCGCTGTCTGGGTTGCATTGGATTACTGAAAAATTGGTTCATGAGAAGCCTGTTCATAGCGATCGAGGATCAGCGTGAGACCGTGGACCTGAAACTCTTCAGGAGTCAAGCCACACCGAATTCGGTATGCCTGGAGATCGCCCAGGAAATCCGTGATGGTGAATCAAGACTTGAAGAGAAGGACGACGAGCTCGCCCACGCTATATTGCGCGAACTATTGGGATCCAAAATGTCTCCGGGACACGTCACCCGTCCAACGGCTACCAGGGGGAATGGCCTGAACGTACAGACTGGCGCCACTCAGCTGGCTTCAACCTCGGCCAGCGGCGGAAAACGAGGCCGGGTCGGACGCAAACCGAAGCGGTATCCGGTAGGAAAAACTACGGATGAAAGTTGAAGTTTTAGAAGTCTGTGAAGCGCTGGATTTGACCGTCCCGGCGCTCTCCACACGCAGCCGGCTATATCATTTGGAGCCCATCGGGATAGGCACTCCCTATGTAGAATGCTTGACCAGTTATTTCGGCCGGCTCGCCCTGGCGCATGGCGTTTCAACCGCCTGGTTGTTCCGAACCGAGTTGGATCCGCTCCTCTGTCAATTGAAACCCGCGGATACCGAATACACCAGTAACCAAGCCAGTCGCCAGAGTCTGATGTACGGCGCGAACTATGCAAACGGCAATACTGTGCATAAGGGCGCATGGGTAAAAGCTCTCGAATCCTTAACCCTGCGACGCGACCTCCGCTATCTGACCACTTCGCCATGGGGAATGGCGATTTCCCACTGCTTCCTGATCAGGAAGTCGCTGGCCTGGTGCGCTTGCTGCTACGAGGAGTGGCGGGGATTGGGAGCAGCGCTATATGAACCCCTGTTGTGGGTGCTGAGAGACGTTACGGTTTGCCCGCGGCACAATGTCTACTTAAGACAGTCCTGTCCTCTTTGTAAAGAGAAGCTTCGTTTCCTTTCCAGTAATAAGCGTTCCGGGTATTGTCCATGGTGTTACGGATGGCTCGGCTCTGATGAAAAAACAGAAGGCAGATCTCAAACGCGCGGGCCCGAATTCGAGCGCCAGGCGTGGGAAGCCGCCTCAGTGGCTGATTGGATTGAAGCCGCACAAGAACGAAATTCCCCACCGACCGAGGAACTTTTACGGGAGACCTTATCGACCTGCATCGACCAGATAACAGGTGGGAAAGTAAACACGTTCGCCAGGTTGATGAAGTCTGAAGCGATTGCAAGGTGGCGCCGTGGAGAAAGCACGCCCACGCTCAATACGATACTGGGCATCTGTTTCGTTTTAGGGACAACACTGACAGACTTTCTCAGTGGCCGGGTCTTTGTTGATGGTGTGTTCAAGAGTAGCAAGCCAATAGACGACATCCGGCGGCAGGCGCTGCCGCCCCCTTCGGGCAATCAGCAGAATGTGCTCCGGGCGCTAAATGAGGCTTTGGAAGAAGACCCTCCGCCGACAGTTGAGGAAGTCGCTCGCCGGCTCGGATATGGAACCGGCGTAACCCTCCGGGTAAGATTTCCTGGGATATGCCAACAGATCACAACGAAAAACAAGACATGGCGCGCATCCAGGCCTAAACCGATTTATAACAGGCGAAAAAACGCTGAAAGGATAGGCGGCAAAGAAAAGAGCATTATCAAAGATACCATTAAACAGACGATTGAGATCGCTCTGGCGGAAGAGCATCCCCCGTCGGTACCTGAGATTGCCTGGAGCTTGAATTTTAAAACCGGCGTCGCCTTGCGTGGAAGATTTCCGGATTTGTGTCGCTCGATATCTTCAAAACGCGCAGAGTATAGAAAGGAACAATCGCGGCGCAAGATAGAGGAAAAATTGAAGGCGATAATGAACGAAAATCCTCCTGTCTCCCTATGTGAAACCGCCAGGCGGCTGGGATTCAAGTCCACATATACTTTGAGAGATAAATTCAAAGAGGAATGCCGTACGATTGTTAAACGCTATTCTGAAAGAAAACGAGCGCGTGATGAGACGGTCAGATTGAAATTACTGCCCTTTCTTGAAGATGATCCGCCACGGCCGCTAAAATGCATCGCGGAGCTTCTCAGCATCTCTATCAAGGAGTTATATGATTACCATAGAGATTTGGCCATCGCCATCTCATCTCGCCATACCGATTACATCAGGGAGTGTAAGGCCCAAAGCATAGAAGCCATGAAGGCGGATGTGCGTCGAATCATAGTTGAGATTGAAGGTCGAGGGGAATACCCTACAGTCGAGTACATCCTTTCACTGATAGACTCCCCATTTGCCGAAAAACCCTGGATCGAGCCCAAAATAATCAGAGAGGTAAAGCACGAACTCAATAGTGGTAAGACTCCATCCAAGCAATAATTGGCAGTCTCTGCCAATTATTGCTGATAGGGACAGTCACCTTGTGTACCCGGTCGCAGGCGAATAGGGCGTGTAAGCCAATCCCGAGCGGGTCCTCCATCTTCACGTTCTGGTCCTGGTACGACGACTCCGCAATGCAAAGCATCGCGCGCCACCCCTCGACGCCGCCGAGGACTCCGCTCCCGTTGTCACGCACACGGATTTTATTTTCCGCCTCTCCATTCGGCCCGGTGAATGAGGTTGTGAATTCGACCCGCCTTGCGCCCGCCCGCCGGGCGTTCTGCAGGATTTCTCCGACGATCTGGCTCGCGGCGCCGGTGAACAGCCTTTTGATCGCCAGCCTTACCTTATCTTCGTTGACTAACGATTTCAGTTTTCTATCCGTCATTCTTCCCCCTTGAAGTTCCGCGGCGTCGGCGTCGAGGATTTCTCAATCACCTCAATGCGCCTCGAAGCCGCCTTCGTCAAAAAAATTCTCTCGCCGGCGTGCGCATCGCTAAAGCGCCATCGGCATTACGATATAGCGGTGCGTCCGGCGGCTCTCGGCCGGACGCATCTCGAAAGGCGTTTTCCCGTCTTTGAAATAAATCTGAACATCGCCCTCCGGGGCGACCGCAAGAAAGTCACGGAGGTACTTGGCGTTGAAACCCGTTTCAATCGTCCGCCCCAGGCTGAGACCGGCCGGGACGATTTCTTCGGCCTCTCCGGTCTCCTCGGAGGCGGCTCTCAGTTCAATCTCCCCGTCGCGAAACGTCACGCGAATCGCGTTGCAGCGCTCGTCGGCGCAGAGGCCGGTTCTCCTGACCGCCTCCGCGAATCCGGCGCGGCTGACCGTCGCGCGGAGAGTGTGCGACGGAAGAACTCTCTCGTAATCCGGAAAAACGCCCGCGACGGTTCGGCCAGACAGGGCCCTGTCGCCGGCCTTGAATTGGACGCTGGTCTCGCCGTACAACATCGCGCACCCCTCGTCTTCGAGCAGTCTCGACAGCACGGAGAGGGTCTGCTTCGGTATTACGCAGTCCACTTCATGCCCCGTGTCGCAGTCCGTCTCGACGAGCGAGAGGGCGTGTCCGTTGGTCGCCACCAACCTCAGCCTGCCGTTTTTCCTGATCTCCAGCTTCGCGCCCTGGAGCGCATAGCTGGAAGTTTCGGACCCCGTGGAAAAGAGGACTGATTCAATCAACTCCCTGAAATCGGGCGGCAACGCGAGGGACATGTCAGGCTCCTTGAAGGCCTCCGGGAAGTCTTTCGAGCCCATCGACAACATCCTGTAGTAGAGCCTGCCGCATTCGATCCGGACGCCGGACCGGTCGGCGTAAATGTCGAACTCCTGCGAGGGAAGAAGGTTGACGATCTCTCTGAGCTTCCTCGCGTTGACGCCGGCGCTGAAACTGGCGTCGCCCTCAACGTCGCAAACGCCGCAGAGTTCAAGATCGAGATTGGTGGAGCGCATCCGGAGCCGGCCGCCTTTCACGTCGAGCAACACATTTCCCAGAGTCGCTATTCGCGGCTTGGGTGGAACGACGCCGGCGGCCAGCTCCAGATATCTCTGGATTTGCCGCCGCGAGACTGTCACTTTAGATTTAGATTTGGTCGTGGTCTTAGCCTTTTCAACTGTCGATCTTTTCGCCATAAGGTTTTTCCTTCCATGTCCCGCCGGCAGCCCATTTCTTCAACTCCGCGTCTTGCAAAATTTGCAAGACCTTCACCCTGCTCCCTGTCTTTACTCATGCGCAGGCGAATGATTTCTCGAACCGTCCAGGGGGGGGCGCGGTTCCCCCGTTACTTCCCCTCCCCGCCGTGAGCGCGGGCTGGCAAGGCTGGGTAGAGAATTTCACTGGGCTTTGCGATTGCTTGAGGGCGATGACTCGGTCGGGGTGGAAAGGGCCTTGTGATGAGGAATGGTTGACTCGGGCGTGAAGGATGAGCCGGAAGAGGCGCTGAAGTCTGCGCCCCAAGCCGCTTCCGAGGCGGGCAGTGGGCTATCATTGATGACCGCCCACTGCGAGTCGACATGGTCCGGATATTTAATGCGATTTTCCTGTCGGATCTCGATCTGTGGCAGACTAGGCAATGCACTATCGATGCGATCAGGCTAGTTGCTTTCAACCTGACGCCGTAGGCGCTCCATCTGGTGATAGAAGGCGCTGTAAGTCAACCCTACGCGTTGCGCCGCCTTCGCGCGGCCGCCGCATGATCTCACCAGATCCTGGTAGTAGGCCAGTTTTTCCAGGTTGAGGTGTTTTTCGAAGGATCCGTCTTCGCGCGACTTGTTAATACCTGTGATTGTGTCTCGGCGCTCCGGCGAATCCTCGCCGGTCGCCGCGTCCCCCGGGATGCCTCCCTCTGTTAGCCGGATCTCGCGCCGCGCCTGGTCGGTTGTGATCACTCCCCTGCCCTGAGCGGTGGCGCGCAGCATCAGCCTTCTTACAGTCGCCTTCAGCTCCCTGACGTTTCCGGGCCACCGGTAGCGGCAAAGCAGATCAAGCGCGCCTTCCTCGATCTCCATGACTCCAACAAAGTGACGGATGAGGGCCGGTATGTCGGAAGGGCGCTCCCTGAGAGCCGGCACTCGAATTGGAAATTCGCTGAGGCGGTAATAAAGGTCCTGGCGGAAGCGGCCCTGCCTGACCTCCCGCTCAAGTTCCTTGTTAGTCGCGGCGATCACGCGCACGTCCACTTTCCTCTCGGTGTTCGATCCGACGGGCAAAATGGTCCGCTCCTGCAAGACTCTTAGGAGGTAGACCTGGAGGTGCATGGGCATGTCCCCGATCTCGTCAAGGAAGATCGTCCCGCCGTCCGCCGCCTCGAAGAGGCCGCTTTGATTGCCCGCCGCCCCTGTGAACGAGCCTTTGACGTGGCCGAAGAGCCTCGACTCGAGCAGTGATTCGGTCAGCGAGCCACAGTTGATGGTCTTGAACGGCCCACACGCGCGGCCGCTCCGGTGGTGAATTTCCTGCGCGACCAGTTCCTTCCCTACCCCGGATTCGCCGGTAATAAGGACGGTGATCTCGGCCTTGGCGCTGAGCTGAATATCCTGTTCCACCTCCTTCATCGATTGAGAATCACCTATTAAAAGGCGCTCGGGGTTTGTCACGCCCTGCTGTTCGTTGTTGCGAGTTTTCGATGTAGACATTGCGGCGCTCCTTCCTGGAATTTTTGCGATTCGGGTCTCTGTGTTCTTGTCGAATGGCCCGCACACTACACATCCGCGTCGTTGCTGTCCTAAACCTAGTTATGGAATAAGTTAAGTAGGTTAACTTATTTCATAACTAGGTTAAGTTTCCGGCTGTAAACTCTTTATTTTGAAGAATATGGCGAAGCGTAAAAATCGCGTGATTCGACAATATATTTTTTCTCTTGGTCGATCGCCGAGCCGCATCGACAGGCTTTGGACCTAAGTTTCCTGCGGCTGAGGATAATGATCTCCTTGCGCGCGCGTTCGACGGCCCCCTTACTTTCCAGGGCGCCGATGACCCGGTTGATCGCGGTTGGAGTGACGCCATGCGCCTCGGCGAGGACCTCCTGGGTGAAAGGCAGTCTGTTCGACCCCAGGCGAGAGGAGGCCATCAGCAGCCACCGCGGCAGTCTCTTCTCGATACTGTGGTAGTAATGACACGTCAATGTCACGATCACGTCCTGGAGCAACAAGTCTGAGTAGTTTCGCAGCAACCTCTCCAGTTCCTTGCTCCTGGAGCAGGCTAGATCAAGCGCCCCCGCGCTGATTTGCAGGGCTTCGATCGCCGTCAGCGCGCGGACCTGAACCCCATAGGCATCACAACCCATCCCGCACAGGCCGACCGCGCCTTCACAGCCGATGATTGAGATTCCCAGCGGGTCCCCGTCCGACGTAAGAACTGATCCGCCGGCGATTCCCTTCTCGATGAACAGTACGCGATCAATCGCCCCATCGAAGACGGAAGCGCCCGCCGCGAGGCGGATTCGGCTGAGGCTGATTCCAAGCATAAGGCGCTCGTCCGTGGGGATCGATAGGTTTGCTTTTGTTAGTAGTTTGTTGCCGCTCTCGGCGGGCAGGATTGGAGGAGCTACCATAAGCAAGTTCATTTGCGTCGTCTCACGCTGTGACATTTATCACAGTTTCACTGTGACATACGTCACAGCCAAAACGTTCGGATTTTGCGCCAAGCGGCGCAGACCTCCAGGAAGATTTTTTGAACATGCCAATCCGCCGCGGCGGGACGCCGCATAATCAACAGTTGGAAAGTCGCTTATAAACATTTCGGTTTCGTTGATTATTTCTACTTCTCTGGTAGTCATCGGGTTTACTCAGCTAGGGCGGGGAGTCGTTGTTCCGAGCGGCGAGCCTACGGCGTGGTTCAAATGCGACGGCGCGCCGCCGCGATGCTCCGTCTTTTTGAAAAACAGCGCCAGCGGAGCGCAAAACAAGCAAAGCAAGGCGAGGACGCGGAAGCAGTGTGTAAAAGCCAGCAGGGAGGCCTGGTTTAACAACGTGCGGTAAAACACCCTATATGCTCGCTGCCCGAGCACTCCTCTCAACTGATTGATCTGCCGCTTGAAGATGTCGTCGTAGGGCGTTAAGCGCCCGACCAGAATCGTCTGACTCCATTGGGCGCGGCGGGCGACCACACTGGTCATCACCGAGATGCCAATACTGCCGCCCAGATTGCGCGCTAAATTGAAGATGCCCGTCGCGTTGCTGATCTGCTCCCTCTTAAGCAGGCTCATCGCCATCGTTGTCAATGGTGCGGAGATGAGCCCGAACCCAACCCCATTGATGATGTTCGGCCACAAAAAGACGGATCGAGAGACATTGAGGTTGACATTGCTGAGCAGATAGATTGACAGGGCAAGCAATCCGAATCCGAGGCACATTAACAGACGAGTATCTATCTTCCCGATCAAACGCCCCACGATGATCGTCGCAGTCAGCGCGCCGATCCCACGCACCGCTAGCGTCTCACCGCTCAGCTCGGCCGTGTAGCCCAGCGCAGTTTGCAAAAAGAGCGGCAGCAACGTGATGGTCGCATAAAATGCGCCCCCGCTGACAAGCGTAACCAGCAAGACGCCGATT
>WNGB01012022.1_pt1 | contig 19412 bp, 20 predicted proteins | sample 5400681 | NCBI WGS metagenome assembly WNGB01 (sample SAMN13153367, study PRJNA577476) | soil metagenome | isolation source: 115 cm soil or saprolite under grassland replicate 2 | place: USA:California | collected 2016-06-15
CTCAGGCCGCGACCGCGCCGGCACCGACCCCGGCCTCGCCGCCGGCTCCCGCGCCGGCCGCGCAGCCCGCCCCCGCCGTGCAGCCCGCGGCGGCGGCTGCCAACGGACGCCCGTCCGGTGACGGCTACGTGACGCCGCTGGTCCGCAAGCTCGCCACCGAGCACGGGGTCGACCTGGCCGAGATCAGCGGCACCGGCGTCGGCGGCCGGATCCGCAAGCAGGACGTACTCGCCGCCGCCGAGGCGAAGAAGCTGGCCGCCGCGCAGGCCCCGGCCGCGCAGGCCGCACCCGCGGCCGCCCCGCAGGTCGTGGTCAGCCCGCTGCGCGGCACGACCGAGAAGATGTCCCGGATCCGCAGGTCGATCGCGGCGCACATGGTCGAGTCGCTGCACGTCTCGGCCCAGCTCACCACGGTCGTCGAGGTCGACGTCACCTCGATCGCGCGGCTGCGCCAGGCCAAGAAGGCCGAGTTCGAGGCGCGCGAGGGCGTGAAGCTGTCGTTCCTGCCGTTCTTCGCGAAGGCCGCGGTCGAGGCGCTCAAGCAGTACCCGCGCCTGAACGCGTCCATCGACACCGACAAGGGCGAGATCATCTACCACGCCGCCGAGCACCTCGGCATCGCGGTCGACACCGAGCGCGGCCTGATGGTCCCGGTCGTGCACAACGCTGGCGACCTGAACATCGCCGGCCTGGCCAAGAAGATCGCCGACCTCGCCGACCGCACCCGGGCCAGCAAGGTGCTCCCCGACGAGGTGACCGGCGGGACGTTCACGCTGACCAACACCGGCAGCCGCGGCGCCCTGTTCGACACCCCGATCCTGAACCAGCCGCAGGTCGGCATGCTCGGCACCGGCTCGGTCGTGAAGCGCCCGGTGGTGATCGACCACCCGAACCTCGGCGAGACGATCGCGATCCGGCAGATGGTCTACCTGGCGCTGACCTACGACCACCGCCTGGTCGACGGCGCCGACGCCGCGCGCTTCCTGGTGGCGGTCAAGCAGCGCCTCGAAGCCGGCCAGTTCGACGTCTGACAGACCCGTGAGAGTGGTGCTCGCCGGCTCGTCCGGCTTCCTCGGTACGGCGCTCGGTCGTGACCTGACGCGCGACGGGCACGACGTCGTACGCCTGGTACGGCGGGAGCCGAGCGGACCCGGCGAGCACCGGTGGGACCCGTACGGCGCGTCGCTGGCGCCGGACGTGCTCGCCGGGGCGGACCTGGTGGTAAACCTGGCCGGCGCCAACATCGGCCGGCCGTGGACGCCGTCGTACAAGAAGAAGATCCGGGAGAGCCGGGTCCGTACGACGGCGACGCTCGCCGGCGCGATCGCGGCCGTCGAGAACCCGCCCGCGTTCCTGGTGCAGAGCGGCGTCGGCGGGTACGGGGAGGACCGCGGCGACGAGGTGCTGACCGAGGACACCGAGCTCGGCGAGGGCTTCCTGGCCGATGTGGTGCGGTTGTGGGAGGGCGCGGCGGCGCCCGCGGTCGAGGCGGGCGCGCGGGTGACCTACCTGCGGACCGGGGTGGTGCTCGACGCGGACGCGATCGCGTTCAAGCTGATCTCGCTGCCGTTCCGGCTCGGGCTCGGCGGGCGGCTCGGCTCCGGGCGGCAGTACTTCCCGGTGATCTCCCTGCCCGACTGGCTGCGCGCCGTCCGTTTCGTTGCCGACCACAACGAACTGTCCGGCCCGTTCAACGTCTGCCTGCCCGAACCGGCCACCAACACCGAGTTCACCAAGGCCCTGGCCGCCGCCCTGCACCGCCCGGCCCTGCTCCCCGTCCCCGGCCCGCTGATCCGCGCCGCGACAGGCGACTTCGCCTGGGAGCTCCTCGGCAGCACCCGCGCCGTCCCCCGCAAACTCCTCGACGCCGGCTTCACCTTCACTCACCCCCGCATCGAAGACGCGATCACCCACGCCGTCCACCCCTGACGGAATTGGGGGTCAGGCGAGGACTGAGTGGCCGTCGTAGCCGCCGGTGGGTGCGGGCAGGCCGAAGATGGTGCTGATCGTGGGGGCGACGTCCATAGTGTGGACTTGGAGGGAGCTGGTGGCACCGCGGCTGACCGTGGGTGAGCCGCCGGACACGATGAACGGGATCGGCTCGGTCGCCGGGTGGCCGTGGTTGCCGGGGATGGGGTTGGAGTACGCCTGCGGGTCGGAGAACCGCCAGCCCTGGCGGCAGTACGCGACCAGGTCGCCGGCCCGGCGGCCGAGCAGCAGCTCGTCCGGCGTGTGCACGCTCAGCACCCCTGGCACCGCGGACACGATCGCCCCCATCCGGGTGACCGCGACCGGGCGTTCCGCATCCGAGCCGGTGAAGTAGAGCAGGTCCGCTCCCCCGTTCTGGGCGATCCGGACCCGGCCGGTGAGCAGCGGGTCGGCGTCCAGCGCGGGGCCGAGGCTGACCAGCGCCCACGGGTACGACCAGTCCATCGAGTGGTCGGCGAGCACGATCACCACGCTGGACTCCCAGCGCCCGGTGTCCTTCAGCATCGACACGAACCGGCCGAGCTGGAGGTCGGTGTCGACCAGCGCTGCGGTGCGGGTCAGGGCGAGCGTCGTACCGGTCAGGTCGGCGTGGCCGGCGCGGTCGATGTCGCCGAGGTTGCAGAACACCAGGTCCGGGTCGGCGTCGCGGACCATCGCGAGCAGCGCGTCCATCGTCGCCAGGTCGGGCGCGTGGCCGGTGACCGGGAGCACCGGCTGCGGCTCCCAGCGGTACGTCGCCCTGGTGCCGAAGATGCCGTACAGGTACTGCTTGCTGAGCACCGTCGCCGTCGTGCGGCCGGCCTGCCGCAGCCGCTCGAGCACGGTCGGGAAGGTCAGGTCGGTGGCCTGGTCGAGGTCCCGGACCACGTCCGCGGCACGGTCGTAGACCGAGTTCGCCGGCACGCCGCTGCGCTGCGGGCGGACCCCGGTCATCATCATGCAGTGGTTCGGGATGGTCTCCATGACCGGCAGCGAGCGCGCGTTCGGGAAGTGGGTGCCGGCATCGCGCAGCGCGCACAGGTTCGGCATCAGCTCCGGCCGCAGCTCGTCCGGACGGCAGCCGTCGACGACCAGCACGTAGACCCGCGTGCGATCGGCCCCCGAAGCCGGGGCCCACGCCGCGCCGGCGGCGCCGGACAGCACGATCCCGGCGCCGGCGTGCAGGAACGTCCGGCGCCCGATCCGGCGCGGTGCGGCGGTCACCGGACCGGCCCCGTCGCCTCGCGGACCCGCTGCGTCCCGGCCGGTACCGCGAACCCGGCCGACCACGAGGCCGTCGCCGCGCGGTCCCGGCGGTCGGAGATCACGTAGTAGTCCATCCGGGTCCGCGCCGGCGTCACGTCCAGCACCGAGTACCCGTGCGAGTCGAAGTCCAGGTACTTCACGTGCCGGTTGTTGAGCTTGATCGCCGACTCGACCAGCGACGAGGTGGTCCGCGGCGGCGCCCCGATCAGGTCGTCGAGGTTGTTCGACGTCACCGAGGTGCCGACCAGCTCGGTGCCGACGGTGCGGCCGAGCGGGTACGTGCCGGCGTCCAGCGGCAGGTCGCAGGCCCACGCCGAGTGGATGTCGCCGGTGAGGAAGACCGTGTCGGTGATGCCGTGGTCGGCGAGGTAGCCGAACAGCTCGTGCCGGTCGTGGGTGTAGCCGTCCCACTGGTCCACGTTGTAGGGCACACCGTCCGGCGGCAGCAGCCCGGTCAGGTCCGCCAGCGGCTGCCCGATCAGCTCAGGTAGCGGCGGGAACACCACCGGCGTGATCATCACCGGGTTGCCGACCAGCTTCCACTGCGCGTCGGTGCCGGACAGGCCGTCCTCCAGCCAGCGCAGCTGCTCGGCGCCGGCGATGGTGCGGTCCGGGTCGTCGATCGCGCCGAAGTCGGTGCCGACCTGCTGGGACCGGTAGCTGCGCAGGTCCAGCATCGACAGCTCCGCGAGCCGCCCGAACCGGAACCGGCGGAAGATCCGCCCGCCGTCCCCGAGCGCCGCGGTGCCGCCGATCCGCAGCGGCATCCACTCGTCGTACGCGCGCAGCGCCGCGGCCTTGCGGTCGTCCCACGAGCCCTCGTCCGGCTGGTGGTTCTCCGCGCCGCCGGACCAGCGATCGTTGGCGGTCTCGTGGTCGTCCCAGGTGACGATCCACGGCACCGCGGCGTGCAGCGCCCGCAGGTCCGGGTCGGTCTTGTACTGCGCGTGGCGCTGCCGGTAGTCGGCCAGCGTGATCATCTCGTGCGCCGGCTCGTGCGGCCGGATCGTCTCGTTGTTCACGCCGTACCCGTAGCCGCCGACGCCGTACTCGTAAAGGTAGTCGCCCAAGTGAAGCACCGCGTCGATGTCGCCGCGCGTGGCCAGGTGCCGGTACGGCGAGAAGTACCCGGCCTGCCAGTTCGCGCAGGACACCACGCCGAGCCGAAGCTGCTGGACCAGCGCGGTCGGCGCCGGCGCGGTCCGGGTCCGGCCGGCGGCCGAGGTGACGCCGTCGAGGCGGAAGCGATACCAGTACGACGTCCCGGCGGCGAGCCCGGTCACGTCCACCTTCACGGTGTGGTCGCGGTCCGGCCCGGTCGTGACGGTGCCGGAACGGACGACGCGCCTGAACGCCTGGTCGGTCGCGACCTGCCAGCGCACGGTGACGACCGGGCCGGTGCCGGAACCGGGCAGCGCGTCGGGGGTCGGGGTCACCCGGGTCCACAGCACCACGCAGGTCGGCAGCGGGTCTCCGGACGCGACGCCGTGCAGGAAGTACGGCGTAGCGGCCGAGCCGGTGCGCAGCTGGGTGCCGAGGACGAGGGCTCCGGTTCCGGCGCCCGCGGAGGCGCGCAGGAACCATCGACGGGTCAGAGGGCTCATGCCGGTGAAACGACGCTGCCGCCTTTGCGTGACGCGTCAGCGAGGACTGTTCGCCCGTTCTTTACCCGTCAGTAACAGACTCGCCCCGGCGGTCACGCCACCACGATCGCGCTGATCCGCCAGCCGCCGGGCTGCCCGCGCAACGTGATCAGCCGGGTCGTCGGCGGGCCCGCCGGCAGCACGAAGCGCCGCCCGGCGGCGTCGACCGCCGTCGCCCCGGCGAACCGGTCCACCACCCGCAGCACCACCGTCCCCGCGCCCGGCCGGTGCACGGCGACGCTCTGGATCCGGATCCGCAGGCCTGCGACGCGCAGGCTCCGATCCTTGTACGACGCCAGCAGCGCCCGGTCCGCGCGCCACGGCGCACTCCCGGGCACGTACACCCCGTCCAGCGCGCCCGCATCCAGCCGCGCGAACGCCTCCGCCCGCCGCACGTCAAGCGCGGTCAGCACCGCAGCCCACGCCCGCGCCGAGGTCTTCGCACCATCCGCCCCGTCCGGTGTCACGCCGCCGCTCGAGGACGCCGGCGCGGCCGTCGTACCCGCAGGTTCGCCGGACGCCGATGACGTCGTACGACGCGCGGCTCCGATCGCCAGCCCGCCTGCCGTACCGGTCGCGACCGCCGCCACCACGAGCACCCCGATCACGACCGCCCGCCGCCCCCACCGACTCCGCACCCGCCACCGTCCGGGCGAGCGCCGCGATCCGGCCCCGGACCTGACCGCGTTCCCGGGCGCCGATACCGGCTTCGGCGCCCCCACGCTGTTCGACCCCGCGTTCTTCGCCCCGGCTCCGGACGCCTCGCCGCCGGCCGGGGCACCCGGCCTCGCTTCATCGCCGAAGCCCAGCGCGATCGGCAGCGGCTCCGCCAGCGCGAGCAGCCGGTCGGCGACCGCCGTACCGTCCCCCGCGAACAGGGCGTCGGTGAAGATCCTCGGGTCGCCGCCGGCGTCGAGCGCGAGCCGCCGCAGCGCCGCGAGGTCGTCGGCCGCCGTCGCCGTCCGTTCGGGGTCCGCCGCGGTCAGCCGCAGACCGAGATCGGCCAGCATCGGCCGCCCGTCGGCCGACAGCAGCACGTCGCCGCCGCCCAGGTGCCCGTGCGTGAGCCCGGTGCGGTGCGCCGCGGCCAGCGCCCGCGCGACCGGGCTGAGCAGCGTGACGAGCTCACCGGTACGCAGCGGGCCGCGCCGCTCCAGCAGTTCGGCGAGCGTCCCGGCCGCGACGTACTCGCTCACCAGCAGCCACTCGCGCTCGGCCTGCCGGATCTCCAGCAGCCGCACGACGTGCGGGTGGTCCAGCCCCTGCGCCAGTGCGAGGTCCCGGCGGAACACCTCGCGCGACGACGCCAGGCTCGCCGGCAGCCGCTTGACCACGACCGGACGCCCCGAAGCGAGATCCCGCGCCAGCCAGACCGAGCCGGCCGAGCCCGAACCGAGCGCCCGGCGGACGCCGTACCCCTCGATGTCCTCGAATGCCATGGGCACGACGATGCCCGATTCCCACGATCCGCCGCCTGAGTTATCCACAAGTCGTCGGCAACCGGCCGACGATCGGGTTGGAAGGAGGCGCATACACTCGACCGCGTGAGCCGGATCAGGTATGTGGAGCCAGGGATCGTCGACTACCAGACCGCGTGGGACGAGCAGCGGCGGCTGCACACCGGGGTCGTCGAGGGCACCGAGCCGGACACGGTGATCCTGCTCGAGCACCCGCCGGTCTACACCGCCGGCAAGCGCACCGAGCCGCACGAGCGGCCGTTCGACGGTACGCCGGTGGTCGACGTCGACCGCGGCGGCAAGATCACCTGGCACGGCCCCGGCCAGCTCGTCGGCTACCCGATCGTCAAGCTGGCGTCGCACGTGTACGTCGTCGACTACGTGCGCCGGATCGAGGAGGCGCTGATCGGCGTCTGCGCCGAGCTCGGCCTGACCACCGCGGCCCGGGTCAAGGGCCGCAGCGGGGTCTGGCTGCCCGCCGGCGAGCAGCGGCAGGAGCGCAAGATCGCCGCGATCGGCGTCCGGGTCGCGCAGGGCGCCACGATGCACGGTTTCGCGCTCAACTGCGACCCCGACCTGACCTGGTTCGACCGGATCGTGCCGTGCGGGATCAGCGACGCCGGCGTCACCTCGCTGAGCGCCGAGCTCGGCCGCGACGTGACCGTCGCCGAGGTGGCCGAGCCGGTACGACGCCACCTCGACGATCTGCTGTCGTGGCGTGAGTACGAGCGCACTCCCGACCTGCTGCACGAGGAGCCGGAGGCGCTGGCGGGAATTTCGGCAACGGTGAGTTACGGATTGGCTCCGCTGGGCTGATTTCCGACACCCCGCCGCGCTCAGACCGCCCGTATAGCGCTCAGGACCCCTATGGTGTGGGGCATGTTCAAGATCCTCGGGTTCCTCCTCGGCATCGCGGTGGCGCTGGCCGGACCTGCCGCCTTCGGCGTGCTGGCCTCCGGCGGTGACGTCAGCCTCAGCGCACGCGAGACCGCGATCGTGTACGGCGTCTGGGCGCTGGCGCTCTGGATCGCCGTGTCACTGTTCTCCGGCGCGGGGGCGCTCGGCGCGTTCGTCACGTTCGGCACGATGACCTACGCCGTGCACTTCGTCCCGAACCGGATGACTGACTTCCTCGACAAGATCCCCGGTGTAACCACCGGCATGATCGACGGAGTGAAGAAGGCGGTCACGGACGGCCTCGTCCCGGTCCTGACCGTGATCATGCTCGTGTATGCCTTCCAGCTGATGGTCCTCGCCGTACGGCGCCGCCGGGCGCTGCGCGCCGAGGAGCTCCGCGAGGAGGAGGCCCGCGAGTACGAACGGCTCTCGTCGTACCGTGACGAGCAGGTGTCCGGCCTGGCCACCAACCACACTCCGACCGGGTCCTCCCGCGGCGCTGACGAGCAGACCCGCGTGTTCGGCCGTTCCTCCGACTCGTACTCGGTCCTGCTGCTGATCATCGTGGCCGTCGCGCTCGGCGCGGTCCTGACCTCCCGGTCGCCGCTCGGCGCGGGTGCGGCGATCGGCGCGGGCGCGGTGATGACGCTGTTCGGCGTGCTGATGCAGGTCGCGCCGGTCAAGGACGCCGCCGACATCGCCGACCTGTTCACGCTCGGCGGCAAACCGGTGCGCGGGATCCCGCTGTGGGACGGTACGGCGGTGTTCCTCGGGGTGCTGCTGCTCACCGTCGGAGTCCCACGCTGGCGGACGGTGAGCGTCCCGTCGTACGCGGGCGGGCCGCACGGGCCGAACCCGGTCCCGACGGCGTTCGGGGGCCCGAAGGCCTAGACGGCCACGAGGGTCTAGACGGCCACCCGCACCGGGCGGTTGGTGTGCTGGCGCAGGGCCGCGCCGTACGCCTCCGCGGCCATCTGCCACACCTCGTCGGCCATGCTCGCGCGCGGCGAGTCGTCGCTCCAGGCCAGCAGCAGCCGGCGGTGGATCGGCTCGCCGGCGATCGGCCGGGTGATGACCGCCTCCGAGAGCATCCGGTACGACGTGGGCGCGATCAGCGCGACGCCCTGCCCGCTGGTCACGAACCCCATCTGCACCGAGGTGTCGACCGAGTGGTGCTCCACCCGGGGCTGGAAGCCCGCTTCCTCGCAGGCGGACCGGAACAGCACGTGGTAGCCGGAGTCGTCCGGCGGCTCGCTGATCCACTCCTCGCCGGCCAGCTGCGCGAGCTTGAGCTCGTCGCCGGGCGAGGTGGTGACGGCCAGCCGGTGGCCGACGGCCATCGCCAGGTGCGCGGCCTCGCGCTCGACGATCGTGCGGCGCCGCACGCCGGGCGGCATCCGCAGCTCGAAGCCGGGGAACTCGCGCAGGATCGCGAAGTCGAGCCGGCCGCCGTCGAGCTGCTGCAGCAGCACCGAGCTCGACCACTCGACCTCGATGCTGACCTGCTCGATGTCGCCGTGCCCGCGCAGCCGGTTCGCGAGCGCGGAGACCGGCGCGGTCGGGAAGCCGCCGAGCCGCACGCTGCTCGGCTCGACGGTCGTCATCGCGCTGACGGTGGCGGAGAGGTGGTCGACGTCGACCAGGATCGCCCGGGCGCGCTCGACGGCGTACCGGCCGAGGGCGGTCGGGGTGACGCCGGTGTGCGAGCGCTCGAAGAGCTGCCCGCCGAAGGCGGTCTCGATGCGTTTCAGCTGGGCGGTGAGACTCGGCTGGCTGACTTTGAGCGAGCGTGCCGCCCGCCCGACACTGCCAGACTCCGCCACCAGGACGACCACCCGTAGATGGCGCAGCTCGACGTTCATGCGTCGAAACCGTAGTTGACCCATCCTGCGAGAGGCACGGCCAGAACGTTGCGGTTGTATTACAGACTGCCGCGACCCTGTAACGCTCGGCAGCCGGAGCCGATTGACTTGGACCGTCTCGCCTCGCCACAAGGCGCGGTAATCCGGACCGCGTGCCGGTCCACCTACTCAGACAGCCGTCACGGCCGCCCGGACGCCCAGCACCTTCAGCAAGTGCCGGATATCCTCGGGATCGCTGGTCAGCACCTGGCCCCCGTCCGTCGCCAGCTGGGCGACATGGGCGTCGACAACGTCAGAACGTCCAGACGCGCCGAGCAGGACACCCAGCCTCTTGGCCGTCGTGACATCGCGCGGGACGGCGCGAACGCCTTGGAGAGCACGGGCCAGGTTTGCCTGCATGGCGCCGGGCCGCCACACCTGAGCTACGACCGCGGCGCTCGTGGACACCCGCACGCCCTAGTGCCGTGCGACCTCCAGCATGGCGCCCACCTGTCGGTCGCGCTTGTCGATGGCAACCAGCGCCCCGCTGTCGAGCACAAGCATCAGGCCGCACTGCCCTGTGACCTGCGTCCCTCGGAGCGGCGCCGCGATGGCCGGTGACCAGAAGGCGGCGCTTCGAGGCCGAGCGTCGCCGCCGCCTCCGCCAGCTCCTCCGGCGTGAACGGCCCGTCTTCCTCCTGCCAAGCATCGAGCGCCGCGCCGAGCAGCTGGTTGCGCAGCTTGTCAGCCGCCGCCTCGGACAGCCAGGCAGACAGGCTCATGCCGGCCTGCTTCGCGGCATCGCGCACGGCGGCGCCGAGCTCGGGATCCATCCCCATGGTGATCCGGTCCACGCTCATGGGTAGAAACCCGGCTGCGATGCGGCTGGTGACGACCTATGGTCGCGGTATGCCCGTGTACATCAAGTCGGTGACGTTCGACTGTGCGGATGCGATGGTCGTCGCGACGTTCTGGGCGGCGGCGCTGGGGACAGACGTGGACGAGGAGTCGACGTCGGAGAAGGCGTACGTCGAGGCGCCCGGGTGGGGCGGGCCGAACCTGTGGTTCCAGCAGGTCCCGGAACCGAAGACCGCGAAGAACCGGCAGCACTTCGACCTGCGCGCGCAGGGGTCGATCGCCGACGAGGTGGCCCGGCTGACCGCCCTCGGGGCGACCGTGGTCCGGGCCGGCGAGGACCTGACGGTGATGCGCGACCCGGAGGGCAACGAGTTCTGCGTGGAGTGACCGCTCAGGCGCCGGTGTCGTCGTACGGCGGCGGACGGGCGTGCTCTGACCCTCGCGTACGCTAGAGGCCGTGACCATCGCCCCCGAAGGACGCAAGCTCCTCAGACTCGAGGTGCGCAACGCGGAGACCCCGATCGAGCGCAAACCCGAGTGGATCAAGACCCGCGCGAGGATGGGCCCCGAGTACACGAAGCTCCAGCAGCTGGTGAAGTCCGAACAGCTGCACACGGTGTGCCAGGAGGCCGGCTGCCCGAACATCTTCGAGTGCTGGGAGGACCGCGAGGCGACCTTCCTGATCGGCGGCGACCAGTGCACCCGGCGCTGCGACTTCTGCCAGATCGACACCGGCAAGCCCGAGCCGCTGGATCGTGACGAGCCGCGCCGGGTCGCCGAGTCCGTGCACACCATGGGCCTGCGGTACGCGACCGTCACCGGCGTGGCACGCGACGACCTGGACGACGGCGGCGCCTGGCTCTACGCCGAGACGATCCGGCAGATCCACGCGATGAACCCGGGAACCGGCGTCGAGATGCTGGCCCCGGACTTCAACGCCGAGCCCGACCAGCTGGCCGAGGTCTTCTCCAGCCGCCCGGAGGTGTTCGCGCACAACATCGAGACGGTGCCGCGGATCTTCCGCCGGATCCGGCCGGGCTTCCGCTACGAGCGCTCGCTGGAGGTCATCCGGCAGGCCCGCGCGGACCACCTGGTCACCAAGTCGAACCTGATCCTGGGCATGGGCGAGACCCGCGAGGAGGTCAGCGAGGCGCTGCGCGACCTGTACGACGCGGGCTGCGAGATCGTCACCATCACCCAGTACCTCCGCCCGTCGCTGCGGCACCACCCGGTGGACCGCTGGGTGAGGCCCGAGGAGTTCGTCGAACTGAAGGACGAGGCGGACGAGATCGGCTTCGCCGGGGTGATGTCCGGCCCGCTGGTGCGCTCGTCGTACCGCGCCGGCCGCCTCTACCGCCAGGCCATGGAGCTCCGCCAGGCGACGAAGACCGCCTGAGTCCTGTAGAACACACCTGACAGCAAACCGGACCACCCGAAAACAGAGGCACGAAGCAGTGGCGAAGAAGGACGAGGGCAGCCCCGACAAGCAGGGCCGGATCAAGCAGATCCGGGCCGCTTACACGATGACCCGCAAGCAGGACCCGAAGGTCGGGCTGGTGATCGCCGGTGTCTTCCTCGGCGTGGCCGTGGTATTCGCGCTGCCGGCGGTCTTCGTCGGGCCGTGGTGGATGTGGGCGACGATCGGGCTGCCGATCGCGTTCCTGGCCACCACGTTCGTGTTCGGCCGCCGCGTCGAGAAGGCGGCGTACAGCCAGATCGAGGGCCAGACCGGCGCCGCCGCGTCCGCGCTGCAGACCCTGCGCCGCGGCTGGTACGTCACCCCCGCGGTGGCGGTCACCAAGAACGCCGACATCGTGCACCGCGTGGTGGGCCGGCCGGGCATCGTGCTGGTCGGTGAGGGCCAGCCGAGCCGGGTGAAGAACCTGCTCGCGGCCGAGCGCAAGAAGCACGTCCGGGTGGCCGGCGGCGCGCCGGTGACCGAGATCGTGGCCGGTGACGGCGAGGGTGAGATCGGCCTGCGCAAGCTGGCGCGGCACGTGAGCAAGCTGCCGCCCGTGATGCAGCCGTCGGAGATCACCGACCTGCTGGCCCGGCTGAAGGCGCTGGACGCGGTCCGGCCGCAGGTGCCGATGCCGAAGGGCCCGGTCCCGACGTCGTTGAAGGGTGCCCGCCAGGCCATGAAGGGCCGCTGACCGGTGGCGGGGGTGGAACAGATCGCGCACGCGCCTGCGCTCGAGGTGTGGCCGTCGCTTCGCGCGCCCCGGCCGCATCCGGTACGACGCGCCGGTGCGATGGCCGCGATCCGGTACATCGCCCGCGACCTGCCGGCCACGATCGTGCTGGACGGCAGCCACTACGGCAACGGTGGCCCGGTGATGGAGGTGCACCGCCCCGGCCCGTTCCTGGACCGGCTCGGCCGCGACGCCGGCACCGGTTTCGGCGAGTCCTTCCTGGCCGGTGACTGGGACCCGGCGCCCGGCACCGACCTGGCCGACCTGCTGCTGCCGTTCGCGGAGCGGTTCAGCCCCGAGAGCGACACCGGCCTGCTGCCCGGCTGGGCGCAGTCGCTGCGCGCGCTCGCCACCCGTGGGCTGCCCCCCGACCAGAACAACGACCGCACCAACGCGGCCCGCAACGTGAGCCGGCACTACGACTTGAACAACGCGATGTTCGAGGAGTTCCTCGACCCGTCGATGACGTACTCGTGCGCCCAGTTCGAGGACCCGGTCGAGGCCGGCGAGGCTCCGTCGTACGACGATCTGCAGCCCGCCCAGCTGCGCAAGCTGGACGCGGTCCTGGACGCGGCCGGGGTTCGCGCCGGGTCGCGGGTGCTGGAGATCGGCTGCGGCTGGGGCAGCCTGGCGATCCGCGCGGCACAGCGCGGCGCCTGGGTCACCGCGATCACGATCGCCTCGCGGCAGGCGCTGCAGGCGCAGTCCCGGGTGCACGCGGCCGGCGTCGGCGAGCGGGTCAAGATCGCGCTGCGCGACTACCGCGATCAGATCGGTGAGTTCGACGCGGTGCTCAGCGTGGAGATGATCGAGGCGGTCGGCGAGAAGTACTGGCCGGTGTACTTCGGGGTGCTGGACAAGCGGCTCGCGCCCGGCGGGGTGGCCGTCGTACAGGCGATCGTGATGCCGCACGAGCGGATGCTCGCCACCCGGCGGACCTACACCTGGGTGCAGAAGTACATCTTCCCCGGTGGCCTGCTGCCGTCGGTGGACGCGATCGAGAGGGTCAACGCCGAGCACACCGGGCTGCGGGTCGAGGTGCTGCGCCGGCTGGGGTCGCACTACAGCCACACGCTGCGGCTGTGGCGGGGGCGGTTCAACGAGCGCTGGCCGGAGATCAGCCGGCTCGGCTTCGACCCGACCTTCCGCCGGATGTGGGAGCTGTACCTCGCCTACTCCGAGGCCGGTTTCCGGTCGGGCTACCTGGACGACGTGCAGCTGCGCCTGACGCGGGCCTAACGCAGTACGACGACGGTGCCGGCGGCCATGTCGTGCAGGCCGCGGCGGTCCCGGTCGTACACCACCGGCGGGATCACCAGCGCGATCAGCACCGAGCGCAGCAGCGCGCGCCGCAGGCCGACCATGCCACCGCCGACCCGGTCCACCCGCAGGCCGAGCAGCCGGTGCCCGATGGTGGCGCCGAGCATGCCGACCAGCACGGTGCTCATCAGGCAGAACGTCAACAGCACGGCGAAGCTGAGGTCGTTCCCCCCGGCCAACATCGGCCGCTGCACGACCAGCGAGGCGATCAGCCAGGCGACCAGCCAGTCGACGAACAGCGCGACCAGCCGGCGGCCCCAGCCGGCGACCGAGCCGGGCCCGTCCTCGGGCAGTCCGAGGCGGTTGCCGGGGTAGCGGAAGTCGTCGGTGGGAGCGGGAGCCTCGGGCATGGGCGAAAGGTTACAGAAGCAGTCCGGGACCGCTGCCGCCGCAGGGTGTCAGCGAGCCGCGCACGGCGGGCGTAACGTGGGCGAAACACGAGAGTCATGGCGGAGTAATCGGTTCCGCCTACGGTCTGAACAATCTCTGCGACCCCGAGGAGTTCGAATGTTTTCCAGCGCTGAGGAGCTGCTCGGCTTCGTCAAGGACGAGGGCGTCGAGTTCATCGACGTCCGGTTCTGCGACCTGCCGGGCATCATGCAGCACTTCACCGTGCCGGTGTCGTCGTTCGGCCCGGAGGTCTTCGAGGACGGGCTGATGTTCGACGGCTCGTCGGTGCGAGGCTTCCAGCAGATCCACGAGTCCGACATGGCCCTGCTGCCGGACCCCACCACGGCCTTCGTGGACACCTTCCGGGGCGCCAAGACGCTGGCCGTGAACTTCTTCGTGCACGACCCGCTGACCGGTGAGGCGTACAGCCGCGACCCGCGCAACATCGCCCGCAAGGCCGAGGCGTACCTGAGGTCCACCGGCATCGCCGACACCGCGTTCTTCGCGCCGGAGGCGGAGTTCTACGTCTTCGACGACATCCGGTTCGAGACGAAGCAGAACGCCGGTTACTACCACATCGACTCGATCGCGGGTGCCTGGAACACCGGCCGGGTCGAGGAGGGCGGCAACCGCGGCTACAAGGTCCGGTACAAGGGCGGGTACTTCCCGGTCTCCCCGACCGACCACTTCGCGGACCTGCGCAACGACATCACCACCGCGCTGGAGGCGTCCGGCCTGGTCGTCGAGCGCGCCCACCACGAGGTCGGCACCGCGGGCCAGGCGGAGATCAACTTCCGCTTCGACACCCTGCTGCAGACCGCCGACAACCTGATGAAGTACAAGTACATCGTCAAGAACACGGCCTGGGCCGCGGGCAAGACCGCGACCTTCATGCCGAAGCCGATCTTCGGTGACAACGGCAACGGCATGCACTGCCACCAGTCCCTGTGGGGCGGCGGCGACCCGCTGTTCTACGACGAGTCCGGGTACGGCGGCCTGTCCGACACCGCCCGCTGGTACATCGGCGGCCTCCTCAAGCACGCCCCGTCGCTGCTGGCCTTCACCAACCCGACGGTGAACTCGTACCACCGCCTGGTGCCGGGCTTCGAGGCACCGATCAACCTGGTCTACTCGCAGCGCAACCGCTCGGCCTGCATCCGGATCCCGATCACCGGCTCGAACCCGAAGGCCAAGCGCATCGAGTTCCGCTGCCCGGACCCGTCGTCGAACCCGTACCTGGCGTTCTCGGCGCAGCTGCTCGCCGGCATCGACGGCATCCGCAACAAGATCGAGCCGCCGGAGCCGGTGGACAAGGACCTGTACGAGCTGCCGCCGGAGGAGCACGCGGCTCTCGCCCAGGTGCCGACCTCGCTGCCGGACGTGATCAACGCCCTGGAGGCCGACCACGACTTCCTCCTCGAGGGCGACGTGTTCACCTCGGACCTGATCGAGACCTGGGTCGACCTCAAGCGCGACACCGAGATCGCCCCGATCCAGCTCCGCCCGCACCCGCACGAGTTCGAGCTCTACTTCGACGTGTAAGGCGCTTCCGCGGTGAGCGGCCACCTGGCACTCCCATAGGCCGCATGGACGCCGCGCAGTAACTAACATCGCTCGCCGAGTCCATCCGAGCCGCCAGCACAGCACCAACGGCGGCCCGGGTGGACTCGTCGGCGTCCGGGAACAGATGCCCGTAGACGTCCAGCGTTTCACCGATGCCGTGAGGACGGCGCTCTCGAAACAGGCTCAGCCGAGCAGCTGCCGCGCGTAGTCCGGGACCTGCGTCTGCATCTCGCGCGGTGTCCGCTCGTAGCCCTTGGACGGTGGCCGCCGTGGCAGCTCCAGCGGCGGCCGCTGCACGTCGAGGTACGGCACAGAGCTCAGCAGGTGCGCGATCATGTTGATCCGCGCCGTCCGCTTGTCCTCGCTCTCGACGACGTACCACGGCGCCTCGGGGATGTCGGTGTGCACGAACATCTCGTCCTTGGCCCGCGAGTAGTCCTCCCACCGCGTGATCGACTCCAGGTCCATCGGCGACAGCTTCCAGCGCCGCATCGGGTCCTCCAGCCGGCTGCGGAAGCGCTTCTCCTGCTCACTGTCGCTGACCGAGAACCAGTATTTGCGCAGCAGTACGCCGTCCTCCACCAACAGCCGCTCGAAGATCGGGCACTGGTGAAGGAACCGCATGTACTCCACCGGAGTGCAGAACCTCATCACCCGCTCGACACCGGCCCGGTTGTACCAGCTGCGGTCGAACAGCACGATCTCGCCGGCCGCCGGCAGGTGCTCGACGTACCGCTGGAAGTACCACTGGGTCCGCTCCCGCTCGGTCGGCGCCGGCAATGCGGCGATCCGGGCGACGCGCGGGTTGAGATACTGCGCCACCCGCTTGATCGTGCTGCCCTTGCCGGCCGCGTCCCTGCCCTCGAAGATCACCACCACCCGCCCGCCCTCGGCCCGCACCCACTCCTGCAGCTTCACCAGCTCGGCCTGCAGGCGCAGCAGTTCCTTCTCGTAGAGAGCCTTGGGCATCCGCCCGTCCTTCGCGGCCTCGCGAGCCTTCGCACCCTTGCCAGCCATGTGCCCCGACCTCCCGCCGAGCCGATCCAGTACTGCGACCGTACGACTCGCGCGGGCGGTCCGAGAAGGCGGCCGTCCCCATCACCGCCGGCGCAGGCCGAGGGTCCGTCGCTTCGTAGACCTTCGGCCTGCGGGCCAGGCACCAAACGCAATGCCGGCGGGACCGGCGCGGACGGTATCTTCAGCGTGCTACCGCTACTGGTTCCTGGCATCGGTGCGGCCTTCGCCGGCGCCGCTCTCGGCAACAATCTGAGACGAGGGCAACATCGCCCCGGTAGACCATGAGTGGCTCGACGGGCACGCCAGTCGTCGGCAGATACTGTCGGCCCGTGGGCCTACGCGGCGCTCGGCGTCAGCGCCGATCCCGGCCACACCCGGACCTGGGAGTTCGCCCTCGACGCCCTGGACGTCGACAAGGTGCGGACCTTCTGGTGTGCGGTGCTGGGCTACGAACTGGCGGGGGACACCGACATCGCCGACCCCCGACGGACTGTACCCACCGGTCTACGTCCAGCAGATGACCGAGATGCGCACGGGCCGAAACCGCATTCACATCGATGTCGGCATCCCCCACGACCAGGCCGAAGCCCGCGTGGCCGCCGCACTGGCAGCCGGCGGCACCCTAGTCAGCGACAGGTACGCCCCGATGTGGTGGACGCTGGCCGACCCCGAGGTCAACGAGGTCGACCTCGCCACGTGTATCGGCCGCGACTGAGCCACCCCGCGCCGTCGGCAAGCCGCGGCGGCGCGGGGTGGACGTTCACGTCAGGGCCAGATCTTCGCCCCCGACGGCTGGTCGTCGGACTCGTAGGGCTTCCCGAGCAGCTGGTCGGCGCGGATGCCGAAGTTGGCCATGCAGGCCGTTACCCACGCCTTGCCCTCGGCATGGCTCTTGAACTCGGTGCTGCTGCAGTAGACCTCGCGGTCCTTGGTCTTGAAGCATTGGTAGAACGACACGGCGGCCTCCGTTCGTCCGTGGCGTTCAGACCGTCACAGGCTGGCGGCGCCGCTTGGCGAAGAGGTCGGCGAAGCTGACGTCGGCCGACTTCTGGACGGTCCAGGTGTTGTCGACGTTCAAGGTCGCGGTCAGGGCCGTGTTCCCGCCGGTGTACGCGAGCTCCTGGAACGCCGAGACGCTGGTCCCGTCGACCATCTGGCCCTTGATGTAGTCGCCGGCGTCGATGTAGTAGGTCGGGTGCAGCGTGAACGTCTGGTACAGGTTGGGACCGGCGTTGGTGGCGCAGGCGGAGCTTCCGCCCAGGGTGACGGCCAGCGAGCTGGGCTGCTGGCTCGGCAGCGGCACCGTCGGGGAGTCGCTGATCCACAGCGTGTCGCCGGTGGGGGTGCCGACTGCGGGCGTGAGCTGGAAGTCGCCGTTGTAGGAGAACTCGGCCGCGCACTCGGAGGCCGAGTTCGGGTCGGCCGGAAGCGTGCCGCTGCCGGCCCACTGGTATCCCGCCGCTGTGCCCTGTGCCGACCAGGCGAATCCCCAGGTGATGTCCCAGGTGAACACGTACTGGTTGCCGGCGTTGATCGGCTGGGTCAGCCACGCCAGGTTGAGGGTGTCGTACGACGACGACGTGGGGAGTGTCGCGAAGATCGCGAACGTTGGCCGGTCCAGCTCGGAGTTGTTGATCACGGTGAGGCTGTAAGAGTCCGGCATCGGGCTCACCTTTCTGTCGTGGCAGACGATCTGACGGTTGGTTCGGTACTGCGTGGCGTCCGGCGCGCGCGTTCGCCTGACGTCGCCCCTCCCGGCATGTACACCGGCATGGGTTACGTGATGTGATCGACTCGATACGTAAGGTAGCCACGTCGAGACTGGCCTCCGCGTCACGTACTTCTCAACCGTCTCCGGGAGGAATCTGAGGTACTAACCCGCCGGACCAAGGCGGCCTACCTGCGACGGCAGGCATCCATCGCCAGGACGCCGCCGCACGAACGACATGCGGACGGTCCGGCCGTGCGCGGGCCAGGCCATCGTGAGGCCATGGAGGGGACGCAATGCACACAGACGGCAGGTACCTGTCGATGATCCAGGTCCAGAGAGAGCTCGGGGTGTCGGCTGCGTACGTCGAAGAGCTGATCGCCAGCGGAAGACTGCCGGCGTTCCGGATCCTCGGTCAGTGGAGGATCGATCGAGAGTTGCTGGAACAGATGGTCGACGCGCTGTACGAGGAGTCCGCGGACGATCCGGATCCCGGCATCGGCGACGTCGCCGGCAACGAGGCAACGGCTCCGGCCGGCGGGACGGGGATGACTGCGGCCGGCGGCGCCGAGCGAGTTCTGCCAGGACGGTCCGCTCTGCTTCCCGCGGCCCTGACCGGTCAGCAGCGACGGATCCTCAGGCTCGTCGGACAAGGGATGTCCAATGCCGAGATCGCGGCCAACCTGTCCCTGGAGATCAGCACGGTGAAGAGCCACGTCTCGCGGCTGCTCCAGCGCTGCGGCCTGCGCGACCGCGAGCAGCTCATCGTGCTGGCCTGGAGATCGGGACTCATGTCCGACGACCACTCGAACGACCCACCGGTCCCGAAGGGCTGACGGCACCAGCGACACGCGACGTCGCCGGCTTCCTTCGCCGGTAGGCCGACCGCTGTCGGATTCCGCGCGCGCCGATCGTCGTACGGTCGTAACCGTCAAGTGCGAAGGAGACTCCTCGTGAAGTACATGATGTTCGTCGCGACCGATACCGAGCCGGACAAGAACCCGGACGCCGCACCGGATGTCGAGGACTGGGTGGCCGACGCCGACAGGCGGGGCAAGCGGCTGATGGGCGAGCGGCTGCGGCCGGTGGACGACGCCACCACCGTGCGGGTGCGCGACGGCAGGCTGCTCGTGACCGACGGCCCGTTCACCGAGTCGAAGGAGTACATCGTCGGCTTCGACATCCTGGAGTGTGACAATCTCGACGAGGCGATCGAGATCGCGGCCGGGCACGCGATGGCGTACAGCGGGCGGATCGAGCTGCGGCCGTTCTGGCCGTTCGACGACGAGGGC
>WNGB01006460.1_pt1 | contig 19411 bp, 16 predicted proteins | sample 5400681 | NCBI WGS metagenome assembly WNGB01 (sample SAMN13153367, study PRJNA577476) | soil metagenome | isolation source: 115 cm soil or saprolite under grassland replicate 2 | place: USA:California | collected 2016-06-15
AGGCGTGCGTGCTCGTGCTGAATCTCGACTCGAGCTACTACGACGGCTGGGAGAACGTGATCGTCTATCCCGACGAGTTCGTGCCCGGCTGGGAGTGGGAGGACGAAGCCGGCGTCGTCCACCGCAACGAGGGACCCCTCGCCGGCGAGGCGATGCCCGGCGGACCGGTCGTGCTGTCGTGGCCCGACGTGGAGGCATCGGCCGACTGGGAATCGTGCGGGATGAACCTCGTGATGCACGAGTTCGCACACAAGATCGACATGCGAAACGGCGACGCGAACGGTTGCCCGCCGTTGTCGGCCGACATGTCGCAAAAACAGTGGCGAGCTACGCTCGGAGCCGCGTTCGAGCACTTCGGCGCGCGGGTCGATCGCGGCGAGCAGACGGCGATCGATCCGTACGCGGCCGACTCGCCCGCCGAGTTCTTCGCCGTGCTGTCCGAAGTGTTCTTCGCCGAGCCCGCGCTGCTCGCGGCCGAGTATCCGGACGTCTACGCGCAGTTCAGCGCGTTCTACCGGCAGGACCCCGCAGCGCGCGTCGGGCTTCTGCAGCCGCGATGACGTTGCTCGTCGGTGGGAATACGAAGCGGCCGGAGCCTGTTGATCTTTGAACGTGGCAGCGTATGCTACGCACCGGGCGCCGGCGACGGCGCCGAAACAAGATCGGGTGCCGCAACCCGGCATCGTTCACTATCAGAGGAGGCTTCATGAAGTTTCGCGCCACCGCACTGGCCGTCGCGACGTTGTTCGCCGCCGGCACGGCGTTCGCGTTCCACTGCGCGCAGGACATGAAGAAGATCGACGACGCACTTGCGAAGAACCCCAAGCTGTCGGCGTCGCAGATGGACGAGGTGAAGAAGTACCGCGCCGAAGGCGAGACGCTGCACAAGGCCGGCAAGCATCAAGAATCGATCGACACACTGGCGAAGGCCCAGAAGATCCTCGACGCCAAGTAGCGAGCGCCGGTTGCGCGTCGCGCGCACCCGGATCAACGACGCCACGCGCTTTTGCGTGGCGTCGTCGCTTTCAGGTCGGCAGCGCGCGGGCGACGATCGCAGCTGCGTCGGTACCCGAAGGCAGCGCGCCGAATGCCGCGCCGCCGAAGCTGTCCGGCGCAAGACGCGATGCGCAGAACGCGTCGCCGACGAAAGCGGGCGCATGGCGGATCAGCAGCGATGCGCCGAGCGCAAGCGCGATGCGCTGCGTCAGCATTCGCGCGGCGGCCGCGTCGCTTCGGGAACTTGCGAGATCGGCCTCGAGCTCCGCGACGAAGGTGTCGTAACGGCGGTCCGTGCCGCGTGCCGGAGCAAGCTCGGCCACGAGGGCGCCGGTCGTGCCCGGCTCGCGCGCGAGCGCGCGCTGGACGTCGAGCGCCATCACGTTGCCCGATCCTTCCCAGATCGAGTTGACCGGCGCCTCGCGGTAGAACCGCGCGAGCGTGTGCTCCTCGACGTAGCCGTTGCCGCCGAGCACTTCGATGGCTTCTGCCGACAGCGTCGCTGCGCGCTTGCAGATCCAGAATTTGGCGGCAGGTGTGGCCACGCGCGCCAACGCGTGCTCGGCGCTGCCGATGGGCGCTTCGAACGCGCGCGCAAGACGCAAGGCGAGCGCGGTCGCTGCCTCGGATTCGAGCGCGAGGTCGGCCAGAACCGAGCGCATCAGCGGCTGCTGGGCGAGCACGGCGCCGAACGCGACACGGTGCGCGGCATGGTGAACCGCGCGCGCCGTGCACGCGCGCATCAGGCCCGCACTGCCGATCACGCAGTCGAGCCGCGTGTGCTGCACCATCTCGAGGATCGTCGGGATGCCGCGGCCTTCGGCGCCGACACGCCACGCGAGCGCGCCGTCGAACTCGACTTCCGACGATGCGTTCGACCGATTGCCGAGCTTGTCCTTCAACCGCACGAGCGCGATCGCGTTGCGTGTGCCGTCGGGTCGCACGCGAGGCAACAGGAAGCACGTGAGGCCCGCGGCGGTCTGCGCGAGGATGAGGTGTGCGTCGCATTGCGGCGCCGAGAAGAACCACTTGTGGCCGCTCACCCGGTAGCCGCCGGCGCCGTCCGGCTCGGCGCGAGTGATGTTCGTGCGAACGTCGCTGCCGCCTTGCCGCTCGGTCATGCCCATGCCGATCGACGCTGCGCGCTTGTCGGCGACAGGCAGCTCGCGCGGATCGTAATCGCGCGCGACGATACGCGCAAGCCACGTCGAATTCAGTTGCGGCACGTCGCAATCGGTGCGGCGCAACGCCGGCACGCTCGCGTAGGTCATCGTCAGCGGGCATTGCGTGCCGTTCTCGAGCTGCGCGTGCAGCAGATACATGGCGGCGCGCGCAACCTGCGCTCCGCGGCGCGTGTTCACCGGCGGCGGTCGCGATGCGCATCAGCTCATGCCAGGCAGGATGGAACTCGACGGTGTCGATGCGCTCGCCGCGCGGGTCGATCGATCGCAATAGCGGCGGATTGCGGTTCGCCGCGTCCGCGAGCGCCGCCAACGCCTCGCTGCCCATTCGCGCACCCCAGTCATCGAGTCCGGGGTCGGCCCATGCGGCGCCTTCGCGTGCAAGTGCCTCAGCGAGCGCGGCGTCGTCGCGATACAGGTTGCGGTTCGCGTAGGGAGGCGGCTGGTTGGGGAACGGTGTTTCGACCATGGCAGCGGGCTCCCGCGCAATTTTGTCCTAGCGCCGCGATGCGGCATGCGTCTAATCTACGCCAACCAATCCTACCGGAGCCACCGTTGACCCGAACGACATTGCGCGCGGCGCTCGCGCAGGAGCAGCCGCTCGTCGTGCCGCTTGCCCATGATGCGCTGTGCGCGCGGCTGATCGCGCGCGCCGGCTTTCGCGCGTTCGCGATCGGCGGATCCGCGCTGCTCGCCGCGCGCTACGCGCTGCCCGACGTCGGCCTCGCCGCTCTCGGCGAGATGGCCGCCGGCATCCGCGACATCGCGGTCGCGACCGAGCTGCCATTCATGGCCGACGGCGACGATGGCTATGGTGACGTGAAAAGCGTCGTGCGCACCGTCGAGGTGTACGAAGGGCTTGGCGTCGGCGGCATCCTCTTCGAAGACCAGGAACGCGAGCGCAAGCAGCAGCGCGCCGACAACGCGAAGGGTGTAGTCGCGCGCGAGGTCATCGAGGCGAAGCTTCGCGCCGCACTGCAGGCTCGCCGCTCGGCGGAAACGCTCATCATCGGCCGCACCGACGCGTACGGCGTGCATGGGCTCGACGAGGCCATCGCGCGCGGCAAGCGGTTCGTCGCGCTCGGCGCCGACGGCGTCTTCATCGCCGGATTGAAATCGATCGCCGACTACGAACGCGTCGGCGCGGCCTTGCGCGGCGCGACGCTGCTTTCGGCCGCCGTGTTCGAGATGCCCGGCATGCCGTGGCCGGCGCCGGCGGCACTCGGCGCAATGGGCTTTACGCAGGTGTCGTATCCGGCGTCGCTGATCTTTCGCGCGACTGCGGCGATCGCAGACGGGCTCGCGCAACTGCGCGCGCATGCGAGCGGCAGCGCTGCGATGGCGCCCGATGTGCGCAGCGGTGCGATCCGGCATGCACTCGACGACGCGCTCGATCTCGCCCGATGGCAGCAGGTCGAACGCGAATTCGCCGTGCCGGCATCGACAAGCAAGATCTGACGAGCGAGCGCCCAAATGGAAGCGACCGAACCAATCGACGCAGCGCAACCAGCGGCCTTCGGCAGCGACGCGATCGCCGATCTGCTGCGGGCGATGGGGTTCGACTACATCGCGTTGACGCCGGGCGCGAGCTTCCGCGGCTTGCACGACAGCCTCGTCAATCACCTCGGCAACCGCCAGCCGGAGCTGTTGATCTGCATCCATGAGGAGCACGCGGTGGCGATCGCGCACGGTTACGCGCGGGTCACGGGACGCCCGATGGCGGTCGCGCTGCACGCGAACGTGGGGCTGATGCACGCGACGATGGCGATCTTCAACGCGTGGTGCGACCGGATCCCGATCTTCATGTTGGGCGGCGTGGGTCCGATCGATGCGGTCAAGCGCCGGCCGTGGGTCGACTGGATCCATATGGCGCGCGACATGGGCGCGCTCGTGCGCGGCTACACGAAGTGGGACGACCAGCCGGCGTCGATTCCCGCTGCGCTCGAGGCAATGGTGCGCGCGTACCGAATCGCAACGACGGCTCCGTGCGGTCCGGTGTTCGTCAATCTCGACGCGACGATCCAGGAAGAGCCGCTCGCGAGCGCGCCTTCGATGCCGCCGCTCGAGCGCTTCACGCAACCCGTCGCCGGCGATCCGCCGGAAACCGTTGTCGCGAACGTCGCCGCCGCGCTCGAGCGCGCGAGCCGGCCGCTGTTCATGATCGGGCGCGTGTCGCGCGAGGCGGCGGATTTCGATGCGCGCGTCGCGCTCGCCGAGCGTGTTGGCGCGCGCGTGCTGACCGACATCAAGACGGGCGCGAGCTTTCCGACACGGCATCCGCTGCATCCGTACCCGCCGGGGTTGTATGTCAGCGCCGAGGCCGGTGCGTTGATCCGCGACGCGGATGTCATCGTGAGCTTCGACTGGATCGACCTCGCCGGCTCGCTTCGGCAGGCGTGCGGCGGCGAATTCCCGGCCGCGACGATCGTGCATTGCTCGCTCGATCAGTATTGCCACAACGGCTGGAGCATGGACTATCAATCGTTGCCGACGGCCGAGATCGCGATCCTCGCGTCGCCCGATCGCCTCGTCGCGCGGTTGCTCGACCGGGTCGCGGCGCGTAGCGCGCGCGTCGAATCGGTCGCTTCGCGCGCGACATCCGAGCCCGTCGCAGATCGCACACCGCCGACCGGTCGCATCGCGATCGACGACCTCGCACGAACGACGGTCGACACGCTTGCGCCGCACCGACCTTCGTACATCCGGCTGCCGCTCTCCTGGCCCGGCGAGCATTGCCGCTTCGAGCATCCGCTCGACTACATCGGCTTCGACGGCGGCGGTGGCATCGGTTCCGGTCCGGGCATGGCGGTCGGCGCAGCGCTCGCGTTGCGCGACAGCGGACGGCTTCCCGTCGCGGTGGTCGGCGACGGCGATTATCTGATGGGGTTGACCGCGTTGTGGACGGGCGTTCACCATCGCGTACCGTTGCTCGTCATCGTCGCGAACAACCAGTCGTTCTTCAACGACGAGCTGCACCAGGAGCGGGTCGCACGCATGCGCGGGCGGCCCGTCGAGAACCGGTGGATCGGGCTTCGGATGAGCGACCCTGCAATGAATCTGGCGATGCTTGCGCAAGGTCAGGGTGCGATCGGGCTCGGCCCGGTCACATCGACCGAGGAGCTCGTCGCGCGACTCGACGAAGCGGTGCGCCATGTCAAAGCGGGCTCGCTGTGCGTGATCGACGCGCATGTGGCGCCCGAATACGCGCGCGCCGTGTCGGCGTCGCTGCTGCGCCAGATTCCCGCGCAGCGCTGAGAGGATCGCGATGGCCTCCGCGCTACGGCGCGCGAGCGAGCGAGCGCAAGTATCGCGACCGCGGCGAGCGTGAAGCGCAGCGCGAGCAGCGTGGTGGTGTCCACACCCGACGCGTAGGCGATGCGCGCCATGATCGCCATCGCGCCGAACGCTGCGGCGAAAGTATAGAAAGTATAGGGTCAGACTCGATACTTTTTCGCAACGTAACTCCCTGAATGCACGGGTAACAGAGTATCGAGTCTGACCCTATACTGGCTTGGCGCTATTTCTTTTTGATCGCCGACTTCGGGCGGAACGCCTTGCAGACGTCCTCGTTCGTTTCGATATACGGCCCGCCGATCAGGTCGATGCAGTAAGGCACCGCGGGAAACACGCCATCCAGCGTTTCCTTGATCGCCTTCGGCTGGCCGGGAAGGTTGATGATCAGCGATTGCCCGCGCACGACGCCGACCTGGCGCGACAGGATCGCCGTCGGCACGTACTTCAAGCTGACCTGCCGCATCTGCTCGCCGAATCCCGGCAGCAGCTTGTGCGCGACGGCAAGCGTCGCCTCGGGCGTCACGTCGCGCGGCGCAGGACCTGTACCGCCCGTCGTGAGCACGAGGTGGCAGCCGACGATGTCGACCAGCTCGATCAGCGTGCGCTCAATCGAGGGCTGGTCATCGGGAATGAGCCTCGTCTCCATCCGCCATGGCGACGCGAGTGCGGCAGTGAACCAGTCGCGCAGTCCCGGAATCCCTTGGTCCTCGTACACGCCTGCGGAGGCGCGATCCGAAACCGACACGAGACCGATCAGGAGCGTGTCATCCATGTTCGAGCGCCTTCAGTTGCCGATAGAGCTCGCGATAAGCGCGCGGCGCGCCGCCGCGCGCGCGCTCGTCGCGAGCCTTCGCGATCAGCGCGCGAAAAAGCGGGCGATCGAGCCCCGGATAGGCGGCGGCGAGATCGTCGAGCGCCGTGGGCTCGGCGATCAACCGCTCGCGCCAGCGCTCGAGCGCGTGCAGCCGCGCGGCGTCCTCGCCTCGGTTGTGCGCCCATGCGTCGAGCCGTTGCCGGATCGGCTCGGCATCGATGTCGCGCATCAGCCTGCCCACGAACTGCAGTTGCCGCTTGCGGCCGCCCCATGCGGTAATGCTTCTCGCCGCGACGATCGCATCGACGAGCCGCTCGGGCAGCGCAACCTCGGCGGCGATCTGCGCGAAGCGCGCCGCATCGAGTTCGACCAGAGCCTCGCCGAGATCCTGCAGCCCGTGCATTTCGGCCTTGCGGCGCGTTTTCGACGGCGGCCGTTCGGTTTCGGCGACGGCCTGATCGGGCGTCGTCCGGCGCTTGCGGAGGTCGGTTGTGGACACGTGAGTGAAGGTTCGGGCGCCGGCGAAACGAGGCGCCGGGGTAAAGTCGGAGGGCGTTTGTTATCATAGCTCACGGACCCGAGCGCACGCCTGGCGGGGAGTCCCGATGCAGATGGAGAGCCCGTTGACGGCCGCCACCGCGTCGCCCGCCGCCACGTTTATTCCCATCCATGAGCACTGCTCCGCAACCTGCCGCGCCTGCCGGCCGCTTTCCTCTCCCGACCGCGGAGCTCGAGCGCGTCGCTGCCGAAGTGCTCGACGCCGCGAAAGCGGGCGGCGCGACGGCCGCTGAAACCGAAGCGTCGCAAGGCATCGGCCAGAGCGTCACCGTGCGCAAGGACGAGGTCGAGACGATCGCGTACAACCGCGACAAGGGCATCGGCGTCACCGTCTATCTCGGCCAGCGGCGCGGCCACGCGAGCACCGCCGACTTCGCGTCAGATGCGATCCGCGCGACCGTGGACAAAGCGCTCGCGATCGCGAAATACACAGCCGACGATCCCGCCGCCGGACTCGCCGATCCGGACCGGCTCGCGCGAACGTTTTCCGATCTCGATCTGTACCATCCGTGGGATTTGTCGGTCGACGACGCGATCGCACTCGGGCGCGAGGCGGAAGGCGCAGCGCTCGCCGTCGATGCCCGGCTCACCAATACGGAAGGCGCATCGGTGTCGCGCGGCGAGTCGGAGTTCGTCTACGCGAACTCGAACGGCTTCATCGGCGGCTACCGCACCTCGCGGCACCACATCGACTGCTCGGTGATCGGCGACGATGCCGCGGGTATGCAGCGCGACTACTGGTACACGTCGGCGCGTGCGCCCGACGATCTGCAGCCGGCAGCACAGGTCGGGCGCATGGCCGGCGAGCGAACGGCGCGTCGGCTCGATGCGCGCAAGCTCGGCACGCTCGAATGCCCGGTGCTGTTCGAAGCGCCCGAAGCGGTGGACCTGATCGGCTTCTTCGTCGCCGCGATCTCCGGCGGATCGCTGTATCGGCGATCGTCGTTCCTGCTCGACTCGCTCGGCAAGCCGGTATTCGCGCCTCACGTGTCGATCCGCGAGGAGCCGCATCTGCTTCGCATGCGGGGCAGCGCGCCGTTCGACAACGAAGGTGTGGCGACCGCGGCGCGCGACGTGGTGAAAGGCGGCGTCGTCGAGGGCTATTTCCTCGGCAGCTATTCCGCGCGCAAGCTCGGCATGGCGACGACGGGCAACGCCGGCGGCAACCACAACCTTGTCGTCTCGCACGGCGACGACGACCTGCCGGCGCTGCTGCGCCGCATGGGTCGCGGACTGCTCGTCACCGAGCAGCTGGGGCAGGGTGTCAATCCGGTCACCGGCGATTTCTCGCGCGGCGCCGCCGGCTTCTGGATCGAGGGCGGCGAAATCGCCTATCCGGTCGAGGAGATCACGATCGCCGGCAATCTGATCGACATGTACCGCGATATCGTCGCGATCGGCCGCGACGTCGACCGCCGCGGCTCGCGCCACGTCGGCTCGATCCTCGTCGGTCGAATGACGGTCGCCGGGCGCTGAGCCTCGCGGCCGCGCGACGACGATGCTTGCGCCGGTCCTCACCTGGCTTCGGTCGCTGAACGATCCGCTCGCCGGCGGCGGCAACGCGCAGCGCTGGATCGCCGCGCTGCCGGCGAGCGACGCGATGGGGATCCAGAAGGAGACGCTCGAGCTCGTCGGCGAGTTTCCGGGAACGCGCAAGGAGGTCGGCCCTTCGCAAGTCGAGGCGCTACTGAAGATCGATGCGCGGCTCGAGCCGGTGATCGCGCAGCTCACGCAGCAGTACGCGGCGAACTATCAGAAGAGCACGGGCGTCGAGTCGCGGCTGTGGCACGCCGTGTTCGATCTCGTCAAGGCGTTTTCGTCTGCGTACTCGATGGCGCTGCGCGCGGGTTATCCGCGCGCCGACAACAAGCGCTGGCGCGCGCTGTTGCCGTGGGTGCTCGTTCGCCTCGCGTACTACAAGGGACTCGACGGCAAGTATCGGCTGTTCCGCTACGGCCACTGGATTCCGGCGCAGTGGCGCGAGTTCCACGAGCTCTACGAGTTCGCCCGGATGCGCGGCTGGCAGCGCGAGCAGCTCGTGCTCGGCGTCGGCGCGTTCTCGCGGCCCGGTGTGTGCGTCGAGCACGAATATCTGAAGACGCTGCTGCTGATGCGGCTCGACTCGGGCAACTTCACACCCGACCAGGTCGAATGGGTCGCGCGCCAGGTCGACGACTGGTCGCCATCGCTCACGCTGGTGCCGCCGCCGGGCACCGGCGCAAGCTTCTTCGTCGACCTGACCGGCACGCAGGGACTGCGCCGGCACGATCGCCCGCATAGCGGCGGTCGCGTGCTGTTCCTCGATACCGGTCCCGTCTATTCGCGCGTCGTCGAACAGATGCGCTGGCTGCCCGAGCAGGATGAGGAAACATCGAAGCCCGGCGAGCCGCCGGCGCGCGAGCAGCGGCTGCTGCTGATGCGGCTCGCAGCGCTGTTCGGACCTGATGCGCTCGCGACGGCACCGCGCGCGGCGCGCTTCGCGGCCGACTCCGAGATCCGCGTGGTCGTTGGCCTGCAGGCGCTGTGCCGCGCGGTCGCCGAGATCGAGCGCCTTCCCGAGGCGGCGCGCTCGCCGGCGGTCACCGCGAGCTACGACGAAGTGACCCAGATGGTGAATCCGCAGGTCAATCCCGAGTCGGTCGCGCGGCGCATTCGCGGCACGACGTGGAAGATGGTCGACCGAAGCGATACGGGCTGCCGGCTCACCGCGCCCGCAAAGGACGCGCCGGCAAAGTTGGGTGAGATCCTAGCGCTCAAGGACGGCGACAGCTGGGCGCTTGCCGTCGTGCGCCGGATGCAACGCCATCAGGTCGACGAAGTGACCGTTGGCGTCGAGGTCATCGGCCGGCGACTGGTGCGCGTGCTGCTGCGAAGCTGGGTGACGCCATCGGCGGTCGGCGGCGGTGGCGCGGCCTCCGACCGGCCGTTCTTCGGCCTGTACCTGCCGGCGCATCCCGAAAACCGGCAATCCGCGCAGCGCAGTCTGATCGGCCCCGATGACAAGTTCGTCGGCGGTGGCATGGTCGAGCTCGACACCGGCAACGCGCGCTACCTGATCCGCTTCACGCAGACGCTCGAGCGCCAGGCGGGGTGGGCATGGGGGCTGTTCACCGCGGTTCGCAAGCTGTCGGCCTGATTCGCACGTCAACCGTTATCGCTGCGTCGATCGGCCGTGGCCTCGCGGTCCTGCGAATTCGGATAGAATCGCCGGCGAGCGAACGAGCAGGCCGCCAGGGAGGCGCCCCGGGCGCCAGTCGAGAATCGACGCGCGGCGACGCGCGCCCCGCAATCGTCGGCTCATGCCGACGCCATCGTAAAGAGGAGATCCATGGAACGTCGTTCCTTCATCAAGCACACGGGTCTGGCCGGCATTCTCGCGGCGGGATCGGCGCCTGCGTTCGCGCAGGGCTCGCCCGAAGTCAAGTGGCGACTCGCGTCGAGCTTTCCGAAGAGCCTGGACACGATCTTCGGCGCCGCCGAGGTGATCTCGAAGCGTGTCGCGGCCGGCAGCAACAACAAGTTCCAGATCCAGGTGTTCGCCGGCGGCGAGATTGTGCCGCCGTTCGGCGTCGTCGACGCCGTGCAAAACGCGACCGTCGAGTGTTGCCACACGGCGCCGTACTACTTCTTCGGCAAGGATCCGACGTTCGCGTTCGCCTGCGCGATCCCGTTCGGCATGAACGCTCGCATGCAGAACGCGTGGATGTACCACGGCGGCGGGCTGCAGCTGATGCGTGAGTTTCTCAAGGGCTACAACATCATCAATTTCGTTGCGGGCAACACGGGCGCACAGATGGGCGGCTTCTTCCGCAAGGAACTGAAGACGGTCGCCGACATGAAGGGCCTGAAGATGCGCATCGGGGGCTTCGCGGGCGCGGTGATGAGCAAGCTCGGGCTCGTGCCGCAGCAGATTCCCGGCGGCGACATCTACCCGGCGCTCGAGAAGGGCACGATCGACGCGGCCGAGTGGGTCGGCCCGTACGACGATGAGAAGCTTGGCCTGTACAAGGTCGCGAAGTACTACTACTACCCGGGCTGGTGGGAAGGCGGGCCGGAGCTCGATCTGTTCGTCAACACCGGAGCGTGGGAAAAGCTGCCGAAGGACTACCAGTCGATTCTCGAGTCCGCGTGCGCGGAGGCGAACGTCGACATGGTCGCGAAGTACGACGCGCTCAATCCGGCGGCTCTTCGACGCCTCGTCGCAGCGGGCGTCCAGCTGCGGCCGTTCTCGCGCGAGATCCTGACCGCCTGCTACAACGCGGCGAACGAGGTATTCGACGAGACGTCGGCGAAGAACGCCAATTTCAAGAAGGTGTTCGACGCGTGGAAGAAGTTCCGCGACGACGAGGTGCTATGGTTCCGCGTCGCCGAGCAGAACTTCGACCAGTTCATGGCGTCGGCGAAGCAGGCGCCGGCGGCGGCGAAGAAGAGCTGACGCGGCCCTTAGCTCGCAATTACAGAAAGAGCCCCGCGATCGCGGGGCTCTTTCTTCATCCAATCGATGACGCGTTGTTGCGACGCTATTTGCCGGGCGGCGCGGGCGCCTTGCCCGCCGGCGCGCTCTTGAACGCTTCCTCGAGCGACTCCGCTTCCTCGCCTTCCTTTTTCTGCTCCTGCAGCAGCTGCTCGGGCGTTTGTGGCTCGCCCGGTTGCGCGCCGGGTGTTCCGCCTTCCGACGGCGGCAGCTGGATCTGGATCTTGGTCGGATCGACGGTGGTCTCCCCCGACTTGTAGACCATCACGATCTGCGGGAACGCGATGACGAGCGCGATCATGACGATCTGGATGCAGACAAAGGGCACGGCGCCCCAATAGATCTGTCCGGTCGTCACCGGGGCGGTCAGCTTCTGCGTGAGCTTGTCGAAGTACTCCTTCGTCGGCGCGACGCTGCGCAGATAGAACAGCGCGAAGCCGAACGGCGGGTGCATGAACGACGTCTGCATGTTGACGCCGAGCAGCACGCCGAACCAGATGAGGTCGATGCCGAGCTTCTCCGCGACGGGGCCGACCAGTGGCACGACGATGAACGACAGCTCGAAGAAATCGAGGAAGAACGCCAGCACGAAGATCAGGATGTTGACGACGATTAGGAACCCGAGCTGGCCTCCGGGCAGGCTCGTCAGCAGGTGCTCGACCCAGACGTGGCCATTGACGCCGTAGAACGTGAGACTGAACACACGCGCGCCGACCAGAATGAACACGACGAACGTCGCAAGCTTCGCCGTGGTGTCCATCGCCTGCTTCAATAGCTTCCATGACAGCCGTCGGCGGCCGAGCGCCATGAACAGCGCGCCGGTCGCGCCCATCGCGCCGCCTTCGGTCGGCGTCGCCACGCCGAGGAAGATCGTGCCGAGCACGAGGAAGATCAGCGCGAGCGGCGGGATCATCACGAACGTCGCGCGCTCGGCGATTCTCGACAGCAGCCCGAACTTGAGCAGATGGTTGACGACCGCGCCGAAGAACGCAAACGCGGTGCCGACCGACGTGCCGATGACGATCTTCTCGTCGAGCGGCGTATCGGCGAGTCGCCAATGCGAGAAGGCCCAGCCGACGATGACCGACAGCACGACCAGAACGAGCAGCGAGCGAACGCCGCTCGTGCCGTCGGGCTCGCGGATCGAGCGCGCCTCGGGCGGCAACGCCGGCGCCCAGTTCGGCTTGACGATCGATGCGCCGGCAACGTAGAGCGCATACATGCCGGCGAGGATGATGCCGGGAATGAAAGCGCCCGCGTACATGTCGCCGACCGAGCGGCCGAGCTGGTCGGCCATGATGATCAGGACGAGCGAGGGCGGAATGATCTGCGCGAGCGTTCCCGACGCGGCGATCACGCCCGAAGCGAGCCGGCGATCGTAGCCGTAGCGAAGCATGATCGGCAGCGAGATCAGCCCCATCGAGATCACGCTCGCCGCGACGACGCCGGTCGTCGCCGCGAGCAGCGCACCGACGAACACAACCGCATACGCGAGGCCGCCGCGCAGCGGGCCGAAGAGCTGGCCGATCGTGTCGAGCAGGTCCTCCGCCATGCCGCTTCGCTCGAGGATCAGGCCCATGAACGTGAAGAACGGCACCGCGAGCAGCGTGTCGTTGGACATCACGCCCCAGACCCGGTCGGGCAGCGCCTGGAACAGCGTCGTCTGCAGCAATCCGAGGTTGATGCCGATCAGTCCGAACGCGATGCCGACTGCGGCGAGCGAGAATGAAACCGGAAAGCCGATCAGCAGCGTGATCACGAGCGCCATGAACATCAGCGGCGCCATGTTCGCGACGAGGAACGCGCTCATGGCTTCGCCTCGTGCAGCTTCGCCTCTTGCAGCTTCGCCTCGTCCAGCTTCGCCGCAGCCTGGCGTGCAATCTCTTCGGCCAATTCCTGTTCGGCGGATTTGCCGCCGTGTCGATCGAGCGGATTCGGGATCGCCCCACGCAGGAACGCAATGCGTTTGATCAGCTCGGAGATCCCCTGCAGGATCAGGAGCGTGAATCCGACCGGCACCATCAGCCGCGCCGGCCAGATGATGAGGCCGCCCGAGTTCGTCGATACTTCATTGCGCGTGAACGAATCCATGAACAGCGGGATCGAGAACCACCCGATGACGGCCGCCATCGGTAGCAGGAAGAAGAGGATGCCGAACACGTCGATCCAGTTCTGCGCGCGTATCGACAGTCGTCCCGCGACGATGTCGATTCGCACGTGCTCGTTTCGCATCAGCACATAGCCGGCACCGAACAGGAAGATCGCCGAGAACAGGTACCACTGGATCTCGAGAAACGAGTTCGAGCTGTAATTGAACGCCTTGCGCACGGTCGCATTGGCGGCGCTGATCAGCACGACGATCAGGATGAGCCAGTAGACGATGCGGCCGATACGCTCGGTAAGCGCGTCGATCGCGCGGGAAAGGGCGAGCAGGGCGTTCACGGGACCTCCCTCGGAAACGGACGTGGCAGCGTGGGCCGACGTCTCGCCATTGCGCCCGTGCGCGAAAGCCACGGTCGCGGCCGGGCGATTATATCCGGCCCCTGCGAATCCCGGATGCTAAAATGTGTCCCGTTCGACCTTCGCGCCACCTTCGCCTCCGGGCGCCTGCCATGTTCCATCGTTCGCTGACTCTCGCCCAGGCCGATCCGGAGCTCTGGGCGGCGATCGCCGCGGAAAACCAGCGGCAGGAAGATCACATCGAGCTGATCGCGTCCGAGAATTATGCGAGCCCTGCAGTGCTCGCGGCGCAGGGCTCGCAGCTCACGAACAAGTATGCCGAAGGCTACCCCGGCAAGCGCTATTACGGCGGATGCGAGTTCGTCGACGTCGCCGAATCGCTCGCGATCGAGCGACTGAAGAAGCTCTTCCACGCCGAATGCGCGAACGTTCAGCCCCATTCCGGTGCGCAGGCGAACCAAGCGGTGTTCTTCGCCGCGCTTGCGCCGGGCGACACGATTCTCGGCATGTCGTTGCCGCATGGCGGACATCTCACGCACGGCTCGCCGGTGAACATGAGCGGCAAGTGGTTCAAGGTCGTTCCCTACGGGCTGAATCCCGAGACCGAGCTGATCGATTACGACGCGGCCGAGCGCCTCGCGCAAGAGCACCGGCCGAAGCTCATCATCGCCGGAGCGTCCGCATACTCGCGCGTGATCGACTGGGAGCGTTTCCGTGCGATCGCAGACTCGGTCGGCGCAGTGTTGATGGTCGACATGGCGCACTACGCCGGCTTGATCGCAGCGGGTGTGTATCCGTCGCCGGTCGGCATCGCCGATTTCGTCACCAGCACGACGCACAAGACGTTGCGCGGACCGCGCGGCGGGTTCGTGCTCACGAAGCCCGAGCACGAGAAGGCGCTCAACTCCGCCGTGTTTCCCGGACTGCAGGGCGGTCCCTTGATGCACGTGATCGCCGCGAAAGCGGTCGCGTTCGGTGAGGCGCTGCACAAGGATTTTCGCCGTTACCAGGAGCAGGTGCTCGATAACGCGCGCGTGCTGGCGAGGGTGCTGCAGGACCGCGGGCTTCGCATCGTGTCCGGCGGCACCGACTCGCATCTTTTCCTCGTCGATCTGCGCGCGAAGAAGATCACCGGCAAGGACGCTGAAGCGGCGCTCGCGCAGGCGCACATCACCGTCAACAAGAATACGATCCCGAACGATCCGGAAAAGCCGTTCGTGACGTCGGGCATCCGAATCGGCAGCCCGGCGATCACCACACGCGGGTTCAGCGAGCTCGAGAGTGAGGAGCTCGGCCACCTGATCGCCGACGTGCTGGACGCACCGGCCGATGGTGGAACGGTCGGTCGCGTTCGCTCGGGTGTCTCTTCGCTGACGCGGAAGTTTCCCGTTTACGGATGAAGTGCCCCTTCTGCGGCAGCAGCGAAACGCAGGTCATCGATTCGAGAGTATCGGAGCAGGGCGATTCGATCCGCCGTCGCCGCCGTTGCCTCGATTGCCAGAAGCGGTTCACCACGTACGAGACGGTCGAGCTGCGGCTGCCGCAGGTCGTCAAGACCAACGGCACACGATCGGATTTCGACGTCGCGAAGGTTCGCGTCGGGTTCCAGCGCGCGTTGCACAAGCGGCCCGTGCCCACCGAATTCGTCGACCAGGCGATCGACCGCGTCGTGCAGCAAGTGCTTTCGCTCGGCGAGCGCGAGATCGCGTCGCGGCGCATCGGCGAGATGGTGATGCAGGAGCTCTACAAGCTCGACAAGGTCGGCTACATCCGCTTCGCTTCGGTGTACCGCTCGTTCCAGGATGTGTCCGACTTCCGTGATGCGCTGAAGGAGGTCGAGGCGCCGGCGAAGCGACCGCGAGTTAAATAGTTAAATAGGGTCACATGCTATTTCCGTTCACCGCATCAAAAGGCGATCGCGCTGCGTGGAAATAGTGTCTGACCCTATTTAGCTCCTATTTAACTCGTAACCCATGAGCGAACCCGCGTTCCTCGCCGCCGATCGCGCGTTCATGACGCTCGCGCTCGCGCTCGCGGAGCGCGGGCTCTTCACGACGACGCCGAACCCGCGCGTGGGCTGCGTGCTCGTCAAAGACGGGCGCGTCATCGGCGAAGGCTTTCACGAGCGCGCCGGATTGCCGCATGCGGAAGTCAACGCGATTGCCGACGCGAAGGCGCGCGGCCACGATCCGCGCGGCGCGACGTTGTACGTGAATCTCGAGCCGTGCAACCACACCGGACGCACGCCGCCCTGCACCGATGCGGTGGTCGCTGCCGGCATAGCGCGCGTCGTCGCCGCGATGGCCGATCCCAATGCGCAGGCGGCGTGCGGCGCCGAGCGTCTGCGTGCGGCCGGCATCGCGGTGGATATCGGAATCGAAGAAGCCGCGGCGCGCGAACTGAACGCCGGGTTCATATCGCGAATGACGCGAGGCCGGCCGTGGGTGCGCGTCAAGGTCGCGGCGAGCCTCGACGGGCGCACCGCGCTCGACAACGGACAGAGCCGCTGGATCACCGGAGACGAAGCGCGCGCCGATGGCCATCGCTTTCGCGCGCGTGCGTGCGCGGTGCTGACCGGCATCGGCACCGTGCGCGCCGACGATCCCGCGCTCACCGTGCGCGCGATCGAAACGCCGCGCCAGCCATTGCGCGTCGTCATCGATCCGCGCGCGCAGACGCCGGGCAGCGCCAAAGTGCTCGCCGGCGAAGGCGCGATCGTCGTCACGGCGGGCGATCGCAACCCGGCATGGCCGTCGACGGTGGAAATGCTGTCGCTGCCGGACGCGGACGGACGCATCGATCTTGCGCGTCTGATGCACGCGCTGGCCGAGCGCGGTGTGAACGAAGTGCACGTCGAGGCGGGTGCGCGTTTGAACGGCGCGCTCGTCGCCGCGGCGCTCGTCGACGAATGGCTGATCTACGTTGCGCCGGCGCTGATCGGCGACCCGGCGCGCGGCATCGTCGAGCGCCGCGAGCCGCTTGGAGATCTCGCGTCGCGCGCGGTGCTCGCGATCACGACCTGCGATCGGATCGGCGACGATCTTCGGATCATCGCCCGCACGCGGGAGAACTGATGTTCACCGGCATCGTGGAGGCGGTCGGCCGCATCATGACCTCGACGCCGCGAGGTGACGGTGTGCGTCTGGTCGTCGCGGCCGATGATCTCGACGTCGGCGACGTCGAAATCGGCGACAGCATCGCAGTCAACGGCTGCTGTCTCACCGTGGTGGAAAAGGAGGGTGCGCGTCTCGCATTCGACGTTTCCGCGGAGACGCTGCGCTGCACCGCGGGACTCGACGGCAAGAGCGACGTCAACCTCGAGAAGGCGCTGCGACTTGCCGATCGGCTCGGAGGCCATCTGATGACGGGACATGTCGACGGCGTCGGCACCGTCGTCGTGTTCGCGGCGGTCGACGCGAGCGAGCCATCGACGAGCTGGCGGCTCGACATCGACGCGCCGCCCGATCTCGCGCGCTTCATCGCGGCAAAGGGCTCGATCGGCGTGCAGGGCGTCAGCCTGACGGTCAACGGTGTCGCCGGCACGCGCTTTCACGCGAACCTGATCCCGCATACACTGGACGTGACGACGCTGCGCACGCTTCGAGCGGGCGCACGCGTCAATCTCGAAGTCGACCTCGTCGCGCGCTACGTCGCGCGGCTCGCCGAGGTCTGAGCACAAGGCGCCCTGCGCATCGACGCAACCAACGCCGGAAGAAACGGAGGACATGATGGACCTGACGACTCTCGAACGGCTGCCGCTGTGGATCGGCGGCCGCGCAGTGCCGGCGCAAACGACGCGCTACGGCGAGGTGACGAATCCTGCGACCGGCGAAGTGGTTCGCCACGTGCCGTTCGCGAACAGGGCAGACATCGATGCAGCGGTGCAGGCGGCCGCTGCCGCATTTCCCGCGTGGCGCGCGGCGCCGCCGCTTCGGCGCGCGCGCGTGCTGATGCGCTTTCGCGAGCTGCTGGACACGCACAAGAAGGACATCGCGCGCATCGTCACGCAAGAGCACGGCAAGACGCTCGCCGACGCAGAGGGCTCGGTCACGCGCGGCATCGAGGTCGTCGAGTTCGCGACCGGCATTCCGCACCTGCTCAAAGGCGAATACAGCGAAAACGTCGGCTCCGACGTCGACACGTACTCGCTGCGCCAGCCGGTCGGCGTCTGCGCAGGGATCACGCCGTTCAACTTCCCGGCGATGGTCCCGATGTGGATGTTTCCGATCGCCATCGCGTGCGGCAACACCTTCATCCTGAAGCCTTCGGAGCGCGACCCGACGACGTCGCTGCGCCTCGCCGAGCTGTTCGCCGAGGCGGGTCTTCCGGCCGGCGTGTTCAACGTCGTTCACGGCGACAAGGAAGCCGTCGACGCGATCCTCATGCATCCCGGCATCAAGGCGGTGTCGTTCGTCGGATCGACGCCGATCGCGAAATACATCTACGAGACCGGTGCTGCAAACGGCAAGCGAGTGCAGGCGCTCGGCGGTGCGAAGAATCACGCGATCGTGATGCCTGATGCCGACATGGGCTTCGCGACCGAGGCGATCATCGGCGCCGCGTACGGATCCGCCGGCGAGCGCTGCATGGCGGTGTCGGCGGTGGTCGCCGTCGGCGATGCGGCGGACACGATCCGCGATCGCCTCGCCGAGCGCGCCAAGCGCATTCGCACCGGACCGGGTCACGTGGCCGATATCGAAATGGGCCCGGTGATCACATGCGCGGCGCGCGACCGCATTATGGGGCTGATCGACAAAGGCGTCGCCGAGGGCGCGACGCTCGTTGTCGACGGCCGCGAGCCTGCCGTGCCCGGACACGAAGCCGGTTTCTTCGTCGGTCCGACGCTGTTCGATCGCGTAACGCCGCAGATGACGATCTACCGCGAGGAGATCTTCGGTCCCGTGCTGATCATCGTGCGCACCGATTCGCTCGCCTCGGCGATCGATCTCGTCAACGCGAATCCGTACGCGAACGGCGTCGCGCTGTTCACGCGGTCGGGGCACGCGGCGCGCCGCTTCCAGGAGGATGCCGAAGTGGGCATGGTCGGTATCAACGTGCCGATTCCGGTGCCGATGGCGTTCTATTCGTTCGGCGGCTGGCGCAACTCGCTGTTCGGCGATCTGCACGTGCACGGCATGGACGGTGTGCGCTTCTACACGCGAGGCAAGGCGGTCACCGCGCGCTGGCCCGATGACGGCAGCGCGGCGCCGGGTTTCCACATGCCGTTGATGGGCTAACGAGGTCGAGCGCCGAGCGCCACGTCGGGCGCGGCGGCCGGTTGGTCGGGACACGACGCCGACGACCCCGGCGGACAGAAGTCGATCGTGATGACGGCGTACCCGCGCGCGGGTTCACCATCGCGGCGCGCGGGTTCGAACGCCGCGCGCCGAAGCGCGGCGAGCGCGTACGCCGTGAACGCCTCGTCGCCCTCGACTGCGATCGCATCCTCGATGCTGCCATCTGCCGCGATGATCGCCGCAGCGACGACCCGAAGGCGGCCGCGCCACGTTTCCGAGTAGCCGACGTCCATCTGCTCGCGCGATGTCATCGATGCGACGGCTTCGGCTGCCACGCCGCCGCTCTGTACGATCTTTTCCCACGCGCGCAGCCGCAATTCGTCCGGGGCCGCCTGCA